>JAEEGH010011255.1_pt1 | contig 20336 bp, 8 predicted proteins | sample 9134181 | NCBI WGS metagenome assembly JAEEGH01 (sample SAMN16246544, study PRJNA631951) | gut metagenome | biome: gut microbiome; feature: rumen; material: DP-attached | host: Bos | place: Iran: Karaj | collected 2018-10
TCGTCCTTGCCGAGGATGCCGAGTATCTGGATGAAATCGTGGTCGTGGGCTACGGTGTCCAGAAAAAGGCGACCCTGACGGGTTCGATTTCCGCCGTGAACGGCGAGGAACTCAAGAAGGTCTCCACCGCCAACCTGTCCAACACCCTGGCCGGCAAGACGGCCGGCGTCATCGCCAACATGCGTTCCGGCGAGCCGGGCGAGGATGACGCCGTGATCCTCATCCGCGGCAAGGGAACGCTGGGGGACACCAGTCCGCTCATCGTGGTGGACGGCATCGCCGACCGCGACTTCTCGCGCCTGAACCCCGAAGACATTGAGAGCATTTCCATCCTGAAGGATGCTTCCGCCGCCATTTACGGCGCCCGTGCCGCGAACGGCGTCATCCTCGTGACCACCAAGCGCGGAGCGGAAGGAAAGGTCCGGGTCAGCTACAACGGCAGTTACACGCTGTCCCAGCCGACCCGCGTCCCGCAGATGCTGAACGCTTATCAGTATGGTACTTACGTGAATGAGTACGATGCCATTGAGCGTCATGCCCAGGCCGGTCAGACCTATACGCAGGACGTCCTCAACCACTATCTGTCCGGAGACGACCCGGTCAACTACCCCAGCGCCGACTGGTGGGGGGAGACCACCAGGAAATGGGCCGGCAAGACCCAGCACAGCGTCTCGCTGAGCGGCGGATCCGACAAGGTCTCTTTCTACACCTCCGCCCAGTACATGACCCAGGACGCCATCTACAAGGACAGTGCGTACGGCTATGACCAGTACCAGTTCGTCACCAATGTGGACGCCAAGCTCAACAAGTCCATCCGCATGTCGCTGGACATCCTCGGACGGCAGGAAAACCGCAAGCGGGGCAACGCCTCCACGGACTACCTGTTCACTTACTTCCTGACCACGTTCCCGGGATCGGCCCCCTTCTATCCGAACGGACTGCCGCGCGCCGGCTACGACGGCCTGACCAACAATGCGGCCGTCATGATGACGGACAAGCCCGGCCACAGCAACACCGTCCGGAACATCCTCACCCTGAAGCCGCTCCTGCATATCGACCTGGACGTCCTCACCCCGGGCCTGTACCTGGAGGGATATGCCGCCCTGGACATGATGTTCTCCAACACCAAGTCCATGGGCCAGCCTTTCGACCTCTACCAGTATGACCGTGCCGCCAACGAATATGTCAACCGTCACGACGACACGGGTGTCATCTGGGTGGACAATTCTTCCTCCAACTCCCGCACCGTGACCCTGAACGGGCGGATCGGTTACCGGAGGACGTTCGGGGAGGACCATCACGTGGACGCCTTCGCCGCCTACGAGCAGATGAAGTATGACTTCAGCTACCTGTCCGCCTCCCGGACGAACTACCTCTCCTCCGCGATTCCCGAACTGTTCGCCGGTTCCGCGAAGCCCGAGGACAAGGACAATACCGGTTATTCCACGGCCGAGGCCCGCGTGAATTTCTTCGGTCGCATGAACTACGACTACAAGGAGAAGTACCTGGCCGAGATCACCTGGCGCTATGACGGCTCCATGAACTTCGCCCCCGGACACCGCTGGGGCTTCTTCCCCGGCGCTTCCGCCGGCTGGGTCCTTTCCGAAGAGGACTTCTGGGCCCCCCTGAAGGACAAGGTCAGCTTCTTCAAGCTCAAGGGTTCCTGGGGCATGATGGGTAACGACAACGTCGCGGCCTACCAGTACATGACCCAATACCAGTTCACGGACTATGCCCCGTTCTTCGACGGTTCCCCGGTGCAGGGCTTCGAGAAAGTCCGTACGGCCAATCCGGACATCACCTGGGAAAAGGCCACGACCTACAATGTGGGCCTTGTCGCCGGATTCCTGGGCGGCAAATACACCCTGGAGGCCGATTACTTCCTGTCGAACCGCCGCGACATCCTCATCACCCGCAACGCTTCCGTCCCGACCTATTCCGGCCTGACCCTTCCGCAGGAGAATCTCGGAAAGGTGCGGAACCAGGGCTTCGAGGTGATCGCTTCCTATCGGGACCATGCCGGTGACTGGGAGTGGGGCGTGAACGGCAACCTGACCTATGCCCGCAACAAGATCGTGTATATGGACGAGGCGGCCGATACGCCCGACTGGCAGCGCCGGGAGGGCTATCCCATCGACAGCCAGCTCCTGTACGATGCCGTGAAGATCTACCAGACCGATGCCGAAGCCGCCGGAACCGGCCGCGTGGACGATACGGTGGGCGCCGGCGACCTGATGTACACGGATACCGACGGAAACGGGACGATCGACGCCAACGACATGGTCCGCATCTTCTACACCGCGACGCCGCGCCTGATGTACGGTCTGACACTCAATGCCTCCTGGAAGGGTATCGACGTGAACTGCTTCTTCCAGGGACAGGGACTGTCCAAGCGCCTGGTGATGCCCACGATGAACATGCCCGTGGACTTCTACGAAGGCCGCTGGATCGATTCCGACGCCTCCACCCACGCGAACGCCCGCTGGCCGCGCGCGCTCATCAAGCAGACCTACACCGACAAGTGGAACGGCTTGAGCAGCACCTGGTGGCTCCGGGATGCGTCCTTCCTCCGCCTGAAGTCCCTCGAAATCGGATACACCTTCCCCAAGGACCTGGTCCGCCGCATCAGCGTGGAGAATCTCCGGATCTACGTGAACGGTAGCAACCTCTTCACCATCGACAAGTTCAAGGTCGCGGACCCGGAAGTGGGCTATGTCAGCTCCAGCGACCGGTTCTCCGTCAGCAACCCTATCCTCGGCTATCCGCTCCAGCGGATGATCAACTTCGGCGTGAACCTCACTTTCTAAAATGGATCCGATCATGAAAAAGATATTCAAATACATGCTGGTGGCCTTCGCGGCCCTGTCCCTCGGTTCCTGCACGAGTCTCCTGGACCAGGAACCGCTGGATTCCTTCACGGACGAGGCGGTCTGGGGCGACCTTTCCCTGGCGGAGGTCTATCTGAACGCCCAGTACAGCTGCAACGGACTGCGGGGCGAAAACTCCAAGAACGTCCGGTACGCCTGCTTTGTGGATGAACTCTTCCACAAGCACGGTTACGGCACGGCCAATACGACCCATACCGAATATACTCCCTCCCAGCCCTACATCTGGTACTATGAGGAAGGCTGGCGTCCCTGGAATACCTTCTACGGCAACATTTCCCGGGTGAACCTGTTCCTGGAGAATATCGACGGCGTGCCCGCCGAGGGCGAAGACAATGTGGACAAGCGGAACCGCATGAAGGGCGAAGGCCTTTTCCTCCGCGCCTGGAACTACCACATGCTGTATGCCATCTATGGCCGGGTCGTGCTGGTGGACCACGTCTATGACCTGGACGCCACCTTTGACGAAGGCCTCTCCGACATGGATGCCGTGGCCGATTTCATCGTCAAGGACTTGGATGCGGCCATCGCCCTCCTTCCCCTCGAGAACGAGTCCGGCCGGGCCACGAAGGGTGCCGCCATGGCCCTGAAGGCCCGCGTGCTCCTGTACAAGGCCTCCCCGTTGTTCGGTACGCCTTCTTCCGCGAAATGGCAGGCCGCGTCCGACGCCGCCAAGGCGGTCATCGACCTGGGCCTGTACCATCTCGCCCCGGTGACCGGTTGGGAAGACTATGCCGCCCTCTTCTATGACAACGACAACCCGGAAGGGATCTGGGTCAAGCATTACGATCCGAACCATCCGGATGCCTGGAGCGACCCGGAATCCACGACGATGGGCGTCGTCCATACCGTTCCTCCGGGACCGGGCAACCTCTATGAGGGCTGGGGCACCTTCGACGTGACGCAGAACCTCATCGACAAGATCCAGATGGCCGACGGAACCCCTTATGTGAAGCCTTCCGGCGTCACGACGGAGAACCCTTGGGAAGGCCGTGAGATCCGCCTCAAGGCCAACATCCTCTGCGACGGCGACCTCTGGGGCTATGCCGGCGACCAGCGCGAGGTGGAGGTTTTCGTGGGTAGCGACGACAGTGTCGTCCCCGGCAAGGACAGTTCGGAGGGCGAGTACTGGTGGAACGCCTCTAACACCGGCTATTCCATGCGGAAGGGCATGGATCCCGACTATGACATGTACGGTACCACCCAGATGGACTGGCCCTGGTTCTATTTCCGTCTCTCCGAGATTTACCTGGACTACGCCGAGTGCCAGATCGAGCTCGGGAACAACGCCGAAGCCGCCAAGTACATCAACCTGGTCCGCAACCGCGCCCTTCTTCCGGACTTCACCGGCGACATCCGCGCCGCCTACCGCTACGAGCGCCAGATGGAGCTGCTGTTCGAGGGACAGTGGTGGTTCGACAAGCGCCGCTGGAAGGAGATGGACCAGGAATACAATGCGGCTCCGATCATCGGCTGCAAGATCGTCAAGTATCCGGACGGCCACAAGACCTATGACCTGAACAATGTCATCGACCAGCGTGTCTGGAACGGCGACCAGTGCTATTTCTATCCCATTCCGCAGGAAGAACTGAACAAGTCGTCCAAGCTGAAGGAGCAGTACAAGACCTATCCCTTCTGATTGAATATGAAACGATCTTTGAAACGAATCCTGACCGCCGTGGCCGCACTCTCCCTGTGCGGCTCCGGCCTTTGGGCGCAGGAGAAGCCTGTCCCCCTGTCCGACTCCCTGTACCGGAGCCTGGCGGCGACCCCGCCGATGGGCTGGAACAGCTGGAACAAGTTCGGCTGCAACGTGAGCGAGAAACTCATCAAGGAGATCGCCGACGCCATGGCCGCCTCCGGCATGGCCGATGCGGGCTACGAGTACATCGTCATCGACGACTGCTGGCAGGTGGAACGGGATGCCGACGGAAACATCGTCCCCGATCCGGAGCGGTTCCCTTCCGGGATGAAGGCCCTTGCGGACTACATCCACGACCTGGGCCTGAAGTTCGGCGTGTATTCCTGCGCCGGCTCCCTCACCTGCCAGGGGCGACCCGGCAGCAAGGGCCACCAGTTCCAGGATGCCCTCCAATACGCCAAGTGGGGGGTTGATTACCTCAAGTATGACTGGTGCTCCAACGATGGCCAGAATGCCAAGGCTGCGTACCAGACGATGTCCGAGGCCATCAAGGCCAGCGGACGTCCGATTGTCCTCTCCATCTGCGAATGGGGCGAGAACAAGCCCTGGGAGTGGGGCGAGGGCATCGGCCACCTGTGGCGGGTCACCCCGGACATCCGGGCCTGCTATGACTGCGCCTTCGACTGGGGCGGAGTGGGCGTCCTCCAGTGCATCGACGCCGCCGCGGACCTGTACCCTTATGCCGGCCCCGGCCACTGGAACGACGCAGAAATGCTGGAGGTCGGCAACGGTGAGCTGACCTGGGACGAGAGCGTGACGCATTTTTCCATGTGGTGCATGCTGGCCGCTCCGCTGATGAGCGGGAACGACCTTCGCGAGATGGACTACAAGACCCTCCAGATCCTCACCAACAAGGAAGTCATCGCCGTGAACCAGGACCCGCTGGGCAAGCAGGGCATCCGCTTCATGGACATGGGCGACCAGGAGATCTGGGCGAAACCCCTTGCGAACGGTGAAATCGCCGTGTGCTTCCTGAACCGGAGCGCCAATATCTGGAACCTGGACTACAACTGGCTGAACCAGACGATGTATTTCGCCCGGGACATCAACTTCCGGAAGAAGGAGTATACTGTCCGTGACCTTTGGGCCCACAAGGACCTGGGCACCAGCAAGGACCGCCTGAAGGCCGCCATCCCTGGCCATGGGGTCCTGATGGTGCGCCTGAGCCCGAAGAAGGCCGATCCGGTGGCCCTCCCCAAGGGCAAGGCCATCTACATTGCCGAGGATGAGCGGAACATGGACTGGAATGACCCGGAGAGCAAGTGGAGCTACCACCGGATGTACTGCACCCCCAACGTGGCCATCTTCTGGGAGAAGGGTTTCGGGGATGACCCGGCCAAGGCCCCCGAGGCCGACGGGCATGACATGACCTGGAACCTTCCGAACCTCGCCGCCAAACTGGAGGAGTTCTATAAGGTCTATGCCGACGACATGAAGTTCATCCTGCCCGGCTCCAAGACGGAGAAATACCGGATGAACTGCTATGTCCTGTATGAATACAAGGACGAGACGGCCTACGGCGGCTGCGTGGACGACATGGTCGGCGGGCTGTGGCTCACCCCGGGCCGGATCCGCCGGACCGACGAGTTGAACGTCGTGGCCCACGAGCTGGGGCACTGCTTCCAGACCCAGGTCATGTGTGACGGCCAGGGCGATGGCGGTGGCGGCGGTCTCTACGAGATGGCCGCCCAGTGGATGCTCTGGCAGGTGAATCCCGCCTGGCAGACCAGCGAGAAATATCACTGGGAAGCGTGGAACAAGTTGACCCACAAGGCTTTCATGGCTGGAGAGAACATGTACCACAGTCCCTATGTCCTGGAATACTGGAGCACGAAGCATGGCATCACAGTCATTGCCGACATCTTCCGTGCGGGCAAACGGGGTGAGGATCCCGTGCAGATCTACAAGCGGATGTTCAACCTCTCGCAGGAGCAGTTCAACGCGGAGATGTTCGACGCCTGCCGCCACTTCGTGAACTGGGATTTCGACCGTGTATGGAAGGAGAGCCGTCCCTATGCGTGCAAGAATGTGACGGCCCTGATGCCCCTGGGCGACGGATGGATGAGGGTCGCTGCATCCAACTGTCCCGAGAACTACGGATTCAACGCCGTGCCCATGCCCGTCCCCGCCGTCGGCCAGACGGTCACGGTGGATTTCCGGGGGGAGGCTGGTGCCGAAGGTTTCGCGGCTGTGAAGACGGACAAGGCCGGCTGGCGCTACGGCTTCGTGGCCGTGGGCAAGGACGGCAAGTCCGTGTACGGAGACATGCATTCCGATGCCTCCGGGACCGTGTCCTATACGGCTGACCGGGAACTCGGGCACCTGTATCTCGTGGTGATGGGCGCTCCGTCGGAGCACTGGCCGAATCCTTTCGGCAGGGGCCGTGATCCCGAGCCGGTGGCCCAGTGGCCTTACAGCATCCGGATTCGATAAAAACGGTTGGTTCTGGATGGACGGCGCGTTTTCCTCCGGGAGGGCGCGCCGTTTTGTGTTTCTTTGGACGATTTTGCCAGACGATTGGACAATCGTATCATTCCTTGCAAAGTAGTTTTTCCATATTTGTCATTAGCCACAACCACGTATTACTTTTTAACAACTCATAACTAACAAACCAACCGTATGAAACGATTCCATCAATTCTGTCTGACCCTGGCACTGCTCCTCGCGGCCCTTCCTTCGATGGCCGCGGTCACGGTGCGGGGAACCGTCACTGACGCAACGGGCCAGCCCGTCGTCGGAGCCGGCGTCGTGGAAGTGGGGACGACGAACGGTGTCGTGACCGGCATCGACGGCAAGTACGTCATCTCGGTCAAGGGCGCCTCCTCCGTCCTCCAGTTCTCCTGCATCGGCTATGAGACCGTCGAAGAGACCGTCGGGAACCGCGCCGTCATCGACGTCGTGCTCCAGGAGGCGGTGTCCTTCCTGCAGGAAGCCGTCGCCATCGGCTACGGTACCCAGAAAAAGGCCGACATCACGTCCTCCGTGCAGAGCGTGAAGTCCGACGAGTTCATCCAGGGCGCCGTGATCGACGCCGGCCAGCTCATCCAGGGCAAGGTCGCCGGTCTGCAGATCACCATCCCTTCCGGTGACCCGACCGCGTCCTCCTCCGTGATGCTCCGCGGTACTTCCTCCCTGTACGGCTCGTCCGCTCCGCTCATCCTTGTGGACGGCATCCCGGGATCCCTCGCCACCGTGGCCCCGGAAGACATCGAGTCCATCGACGTGCTGAAAGATGGTTCCGCCACCGCCATCTACGGTACCCGCGGTACCAACGGCGTCATCATCATCACCACCCGCAACGCCAAGCGCGAGATGCCCGCCACCATCGAGTACAGCGCTTATGTGACTGCTTCCCAGTGGCTTAAGCGCCCGGACTTCATGACGGCTGACGATGTCCTCGCCCGTAGGGCCGAAGGCTGGAGCTTCCAGGGTGCCAACGGCCAGCTCGCCGTGGAGGAACCCACCGACTGGCTGGGTCTGATCAGCCGGACGGCCGTCTCCCAGAACCACAATCTGTCCATCCGCGGCGGTTCCCGTCACAACTTCTACACCGCCAATGTGACCTATAACGACAACAAGGGTACCATCATCAACACCGGCCGGTCCAACATCCGCGCCCGCGCCCTCGTCTCCCAGTACCTGCTGGACGACAAGCTCAAGCTCACCGGTGAAGTGATGGCCAACGAAACCAACGTGGACTCCCGCGTGAACGCCTCCTACGCCTACCGCCAGGCCTGCATCCAGGGCCCGCTCCAGCCGGTGTACAACGAGGACGGATCCTATGTGACCCGTGACATCTATCTCTATGCGAACCCGATGACCCTCCTCAAAGAGCAGCTGGGCATGTACCGCAACCGCAACGTCCGCTTCAACGGCACCGTCGAGTTCAAGCCTTGGGATCCCCTCACCCTCAAGATGATGTACGTCCGCAAGGGCCAGAGCGGCCTGGGCGGCTACTATAACACCCGCCAGGACGAAAGCACCACCAAGAGCGGTGCCAACGGCCAGGCCGGCCGCAACGCCTCCGACTACACCGCCAACATGCTGGAGCTCAGCGCCAACTATGTGGGCGACTTTGGCAACCACCATGTGACCGGTGTCGCCGGTTATTCCTACGAGGACGGCTACAGCGAGAACTTCAGCGCCTCCAACTGGAACTTCCCGAATGACGGCTACCTCTGGAACGCCCTCGAAAAGGGCCAGGCCCTCAAGGAAGGCAATGCGAGCATGTCCTCCTACAAGAGCATGTCCAAGCTTATCGGTCTGTTCGGCCGTGTGACGTACAACTACGGCGACCGCTACCTCCTGATGGCCTCCCTCCGTATGGACGGCTCCACCAAGTTCGGTGCCGATCACCGCTGGGGCTACTTCCCGGGCATCTCCGCCGGCTGGCGTCTCAACAACGAGGACTTCCTCAAGGGCGTCAAGTGGCTGAACAACCTCAAGCTCCGCGCCGGTTTCGGTATCACCGGCATCGACATCAACAGCCCGTACCAGTCCCTGGCCTCCATCGACTACAGCGGCAACTATATGTACAACGGCAAGTGGATCCAGCCCATCACCCCTACCCGTAACAACAATCCCGACCTCCGCTGGGAAAAGAAGTACGAGTACAATCTGGGTCTCGATTTCTCCGTCTTCGACGAGCGCCTGAACGGTAGCATCGACGTGTACCGCCGTGACACCAAGGACGGTCTCTACTACTATTCCGTCCCGACTCCTCCGTACTACTACGGCACCATCATGGCCAATGTCGCGCAGATCCGCAACGAAGGCGTGGAACTGCTCCTCAACGCCACTCCGGTCCGCACCCGCGACTTCGAGTGGAACAGCTCCGTTACCTTCTCCCACAACCGGAACGAGCTCCTGTCCATCTCCAATGACCAGTTCCAGAGCGAGAACGACTACTTCGATGAGGGCTACACCGGTGAGCCTATCCAGAAGACCACGCACCAGGTGAAGGTGGGACAGCCGATCGGCAACTTCTTCAACCTCCGTTCCATCGGTCTTGACGAAAGCGGCAAGTGGGTCGTCGAGCGTCTCCGCCGCGATGCCGACGGCAACGTGGTGAGCAAGTACTACGGCCTCGCCGCCGACGCCGGCTACACCGACTGGCAGATCCTCGGAAACGGCGTTCCGGACATCTACCTGAACTTCAACAACAACTTCCGTTACAAGAACTTCGACCTCGCCGTCACCATGCGCGGCGCCTTCGGATTCCAGATCCTGAATTTCCAGAAGATGTTCTACGGAAACCCGACCATCCTGTACAACACGCTCAACTGCGCCTTCGACCAGTTCGAGGCTGTGGATGCCCGCACCGGCGAGAAGACCGGCAAGATGGTGAACCTTTCCGACACGCAGCGTATCGTGAGTTACTACATCGAGGACGGTGACTACTGGAAGATTGACAACGTGACCCTGGGTTACACCCTCAATTTCAAGAACAGCAACTTCATCAAGCGGTTCCGCGTGTACGGTTCCGTCCACAACCTCGCGACCTTCACCGGCTACACCGGCCTGGATCCCGAAGTCCGTGTCACCGGCTTCGATGCCGGTACCGACGAGCGTGACAAGTACCCGACCATCCGGTCCTTCACCTTCGGTCTGAACCTCACCTTCTAAATGGAAACGATCATGAAAAAGATATTTTCTTCCATAGCTATCCTTGCGGTTTCCGCGACTTGCTTCACCGGTTGTTTCAACCTGGACGAAGTCGCTTATTCCGAAATCCTCCAGGAGAGTTTCGTCCCCAATGAGCAGGACGTGGCTGCCCTGCTGGCGAGCTCCTATTCCGAGTTCGGTGCCTTCATGGACTGGTACGGCATGTTCGACGCCCAGGAAGAAGCGGCCGACGTGGTGATTACCCCGGCCCGCCCGAACGGTTGGGTGGACGGCGGCGTCTATCAGCGCATGCATGAGCATACCTGGTATGCCGACGATCCGGGTTCCCCTTCCTCCATTTACGGCTATGCTTTCACCGGCATCAACGCCGCCAACCGCGTCATGGACCAGATCAAGGACGGTTCCCTGAACGCCGGCGACCTCGAAGATTATGCCCTGGACGAGCTCAAGGCCGTCCGCGCCCTCTGGTATGCCGTTCTCCTGGATTCCCACGGTAACGTGCCCATCGTGACTTCCTATAAGGACACCGAACTGCCCAAGCAGAGCTCCCGCCGCCGCGTGTACGAGTTCGTGACCAAGCAGCTGCAGGAGGTCATCGACCATGGTGTGCTGTCCGAGGAACGCTCCGCCGCGACCTACGGCCGTCTGAATATGTGGGGTGTCAAGATGGCCCTCATGCGTGTGTATCTGAACGCCGAGGTCTATACCGCCACCGAGCAGAGCAAGGGTACTCCGGCTTACGACAAGGCCCTCGCCCTGGCGGAAGACATCATCCACAACGGACCGTACAGCCTGTCCGCCAAGTATCTGGACAACTTCCAGGCCTTCGACGACGCCACGGCCGTGAACAATACCGAAATCATCTTCGCCATCCCTTATGACAACACCTTCAACACCGGTGAGCACGTCTTCTGCATGGCGATGAAATTCTATCCCCCGTCCGAGGGCAAGCTCCACTTCGGCTACACCCGCAATACCTGGGGCGGCAACTGCGCGAACCCGCAGTTCATCAACTCTTACCAGGAAGGCGATACCCGTCTCTCCGACACCTGGCTCTATGGCCCTCAGTTCGTGAATACGCCTGAGCGTTCCGACAACGACGCCAAGACCGCCAAGTACTTCCAGGATGTGGAAGACGGCGTGGAAGTGGGCAAGCGCGACCAGATCGCCTGGTGGTGCCTGAACTACCTGCCGTCCATCACCGGCGCGAAGGGCAAGGAGAGCATCACCTCCATCGACTTCGGCTGCCGCCAGGCTAAGTATCAGCCCGACTTCGATGCTGCTTACACCAACCAGTGGACCAACGACTTCCCTTGGTTCCGCCTGGCCGAGGCCTACTACACCGCTGCCGAGTGCATCCTCCGAGGAGCGAAGAGCAGCTACGGTGACACGCCGGACGCCCTGGTGAACGCCGTCCGTCAGCGCAGCGCGCCGGCCCTGACCCTGGCCGACCTCCAGTCCACCAAGTCCAAGATGGTCTATGGCAAGGCCAACTTCGGCGACATCACCACCGACATGCTCAATATCTACGGCAACGGTTATGCGAAGGGTGACGACGGCTGGTCCGCGGATGCAACCCGCCAGCCGCACGACTGGACCGAGGTGTACAAGGAGCTTGAAGCTTCCCAGAAGTACAAGTCCACCGGTGCCGACAAGGAGCCCATCCAGTTTGCCGGCATGTACGACGAGTGGGGCTGGGAGTTCGCCCTGGAGGGCCTCCGCCGCCAGCAGATGATCCGCTTCGGGACCTTCGGTACCCGCAACTGGTTCAACCACACGGCAATCGGTGACAACCATACCGCTCTCTTCCCGATCGACAAGAGCACCCAGCAGGACAACAAGAACATGGGTCAGAACCCGGGTTATGTCTCTGCTAACGGCGCCATGGCCGCGGATGTCGCCATCGACGATCCGATTCCCGACAACATGTAATGCATAAAGAGACGAAAGTAATATGAAAAAGATATTCGTATATATGGCCCTCGCCTCGCTTGCGCTGACGGCGTGCCATACCAAGTCCTTCTACGAGAATGACGGCATCCCCGTGGAACCGGAACCGGAGCCCGAGATCGTCTATGAGGGCGAAGGCAACCTGGAGAAGGCGAACAAGGACGGCGACATCGCCGAGACCAACAGCACCTACACCTGGAAGGCCGAGGGAAACACGATCACCATCGACGCTTACATCGACACCGGCCAGTACATGCACGGTGACGACGAGTTCGCCGGCGGCGAGTACTGCATCGGCTGGTTCACTCTGCCGATCGCCACGATGAACGAGTTCCTGGGCCTGGATGTCCGCACGGACCTGACCGCAGCCACTTTCTGGGGCGTGGATCCGGACGGCACCAAGCTGGATTCCTTCAGCTCCTACGCCCCCGGCATGTGGGTGGATGCCGCCGGCGCCACCTCCAACTGGAGTGCCGGCTCCGCCTTCTGGCAGTGGTATGTCTGGGAAGACCAGGGTGTCACCTATGACATGAGCCAGAAAGATTATCCGGGCATCATCTACCTGGGCTGCCAGCCGGCCAACGCCGGCGCCGTGGCGGGCAAGACCGTCACGTCCAAGGCGAAACTCACGGCGAACGGCACGGAGTACGACTGGATTGTCAATTTCCATTACAGCGAGACCGAAAAGATCGTGGAAGGCTCCGGCAAGCTGCAGGCCTTCGTCTGGGACGACGATGACAATTACCATGCGGAGGAGCGCCTCAGCTCTTACAGCTATACGATGGCCGCCGAATCCGGCCTCGAGATCACCGTGGAGGTGAATACCCAGGAATGGATCGACTCCAAGGACTGGATGATCGGCTGGTTCGACTTCCCGCGCGACGCGTTCAAGGAAGTGGTCGGCTTCGATCCCGCCGAGCTGGATGAAAGCACCTTCTACGCCCTCGACGACTTCGGCGATCCGGTGGAGGAAATGACCTCCTACAAGCCCGGCATGTGGGTCGATGAGAAGGGTCTCCCGGCTCCCGGCTATTCCGAGGGCGTCGCCTACTGGCAGTGGTACATCTGGGGTGGCAAGAGCAGTGTCAATAAAGCGACGGGTGAATCCTACACCATCGGATACGACTACGACTATGAGAAGCACCCCGACATCTTCGTCGTGGGCGGCAACCCGGGCAACAACTCCAAGGTCACCTTCGACGAGCCTTTCACCACCACGGCGATGATGAAGAGCGGCGACAAGGAATATCCGATGAGCATCACCTACATCTTCCATGAGGTGATCCTTCCGGAGACCGAGGGCTATCCCGAGGGCGTTGCCGACGGCGTGGGCACCCCGTATCCGTACGGTGGCGGCGCGGACGGCGACCACCAGATTTCCTGGTACTTCGACGAGGAAGGCCTGACCGTGGATGTGGATGCGTACCTGCCCACCATCAAGGAGAACGGCGACTGGATCTTCACGGCGGCGACCATCCCGACGGAAATCATGACCGCCTACCTGGGTATCGACGACATCGAAAAGCTCTTCGACACGTCCTACTTCTATCCGCTCAATGCCGACGGGACTCCGTCCGGCGGCTGGACGACCAATGCGCCCGGCGAGTGGGTGGATGCCGATGGTAACGCGACCGGCTGGAGCACCGGACATATGTACTGGTGGTACCAGTGGGGCGAACACAAGTATGAGGGCCACTTCACCGAAGGCCTTTTCCTCGTGGGAACCAACGCAGGCAACGTGCAAGCCGGTACCGTTGTGTCCAAGGCGCAGTTGGGCGATAAGCTCCTGACCGTCAAGGTTACCTTCCACGATGCCTATCCGACCGCCAAAACCGGTAAGATCGGCCCGCACAGCTACAGCTGGGCGATTACCTCCGACGGCGTCCAGGTGAATGCCGAGATTTCCGCGGCCGCGATGGACGACAGCTGGGGCTGGGTCGGCTTCCCGCTGAACGAGGTCTATGTGAACCAGGCCTTCGGCATCGATGTGGATGCCCTGACCGAGGACTATGAGACCGGTTTCTATCCGGTAGCCAACGATGGTGCGACCAAGCTTGAGAAGTGGACGTCCTACATCCCGGGCATGTGGTTCGGGGAAGACGGCAATGCCGGCGGTTACAGCTTCTGGCAGTGGTACACCACGCAGGAGCACGAGTTCCCGGGCTTCTACAACATGTTCTACGTGGGCAAGAACCCTGGCAACACCTATACGCCGGGCACGGAGGTGACCTCCAAGGCCATCCTCGGCGGCAAGGCCTTCAACTTCACGATGAAGGTCGTTGAGTAATCGTCATTCTTTCGGCTGCAGGGCCCTGACCGGCCCTGCAGCTGCCAAGTTTCCAACAGACCCAAACGATAACCCATGCGCATCTGTCAAACGGCGTTGTTTCTCACCGGCCTGACCCTCCTGGCGGGGGCATGCCGGAAGGACGGTCCGTCGGAGAATCCGGAATCCGGTCCTTCCCTGGCGGAGACGTTTTCGGAATGGCCTGCCTATCAGGGGATCGACTATGATTTCCTGCAGGATTACGAGATGCCCCCGATGCCTACCCGGAATATGACGGGGGTCGTTTCCGGCGAAGCCTGGCGCTATGACGACCGGTGGTTCACGTTCGTGCAGGGCAAGCGGGCCAATGGCCTGGTCAAGGAGAAAGAGGCATCGGCCAAGCGGATGCTGGAGCAGTTGAACGAGGATTTCGCCTATTTGCGTGACGAGATGGGCTGGCTGCCGGACCGGAATGCCATGGAAGGCTACCGCAGCGCTGTGTATCTCTACGGCAGCGGTCTTGGTACCGACAACGAACCCAACACCGCCACCGGAGGCTGGCAAGGGAGCGTATACCGGCAGGGCAAGGAGTACCCCATGCTCCTGCTGTCTTACTATCCGGTCTATTGTTTCGACCCGGCCTGCAACTACGCCGACAAAGACTATCATACCTACAATGTGACCCATGAGGGCATCCACTGCCTCTTCTCTTCCCGCCCCGGCGGCAAGAAGATCAGCTGGTTCCATGAAGGGTGCGACGTCTGGCTCCAGCGCGCGATGAACATCCGCCGGGGAACGACCGCCCCGAAAGACATTGAATTCGGCTGGCTGGCTTCCGGCACGCTCCTGGCCCCTTTCATTCCCATCGAGTGTTACGGCGGCTGGAAGAGCGACGGGACCTGGGGACCGCCGGACTGGATGATGTCCTCCTCCGGGGACAACCGCCGGATCCTGGGCGGCGTCCAGTACTCGGAGGTGTTTCCTTCGTTCATGGAAATCAGCGTGGGGGACGGCGCCATCAAATGGATCTGGGAGCATTGCCAGGGTTACCTGCTGGAATCCCTGGCCGGTTCTTCCCCCATGGGCCATGACCAGGTGAAGCGCATGATCCTGGAGTTCCGCTCCCGGGTGGCCCTGTGCGACCTGGGCATCTATTCCGATGCCGCCAGGAAACTGTCGGACCAGTATTTCGGAACCGTCGTGGAGTCCGAGGGTTCCCACAAGTGCGATCCCTGGAAGATGACTCCCTATGTGGAAACCTATCCGACGGATCAAGGATGGATCATCCCCGAGAACAGCACCCTTCCCGGGTGGACGGGAGCCAATGTCATTCCCATCAAAGTGAAGGGAGACAAGGCGACGGTTTCCTTCGAGGCCGTCAAGCAACCGGCCATCAACGGCAATTATGAGCCGCAGGATCTGGTTTGCCAATTGTGCTGGCGTACCACGGATGGCCGGCCGGTCTATGCCCAGCCTTTCGAGGACGGGGACTGCACGGTGAGCCTGGCGGGGCAGCAACCGGCCAACGGGGTCATTTTCGCCGTCGTGTGCAACCGTACCTACCGCTTCAAGCCGGTGCTCCTCAAGACAAAGTATTGGTATAAACTCAAGTTGGGCGAGGGAACGGACGGAACGGCCTCGACGCAGACCAAGTGGTTCAACTATGATCAGAAACTGTCTTAGACAGAAAAGCATATTCGAAATGGAACGCAGAGGATTCAGAATACTGGGAATGCTGGCCCTGGCCGTATTCCTCACGGTGGGATGCGAGAAACAGCCCGAACCCGAACCGGAGCCGCCTACACCACCGGAGAAAAAGGAACTGACGCCGACCAGCGGGGATCTTGCTCCCACCGACGTACCCGACTACAGCAAGATCCACATGAACTCCGAGTTCTACAAGAGCTCGCGGGAGGGGAATGTGACGAGTACGTTCTACGATCCGCTCAAGAGTTCCAGCCTGTACTATTTCGGGCGGAGCCGGCAGAGCGAGCATTTCATCATTTTCTGGGACAAGGATTACGGGACCACTTATCCGGACGATGCGGCCAGCCCGTATCACCTGGACACGAAGGCGTTCCTGGACTGGTGCGAGGAGATTTACAAGTATTATGTGAACACCCTCAAGTTCATCCATCTCAACACGGGGGAGAAGTCCTATCTGGACCAGTACAAGTTCCAGATCTTCCTGTGGCACCAGACCGAGTGGGCGGCCTACGGCTCCGGCCCCCAGGACAACATCACCGGCTGCCTGTGGGTAAACCCCGAAGCGGCGAACAGCCGTGCCACCGTGGCCCATGAAATCGGCCACTCCTTCCAGTATCAGGTTGCGTGTGACCTGATTCTGAACAAGAAAGCGACCGACATCTGGCAGACCGCCTTCCGTTATGACCAGGGGAACGGGAGCGATTTCTGGGAGCAGACCGCCCAGTGGATGGCGTACCAGATGGTGCCGGAGGAGACTTTCACCAACTACAATTTCGGCGAGTTCTGCGACAACGCGCACCGTCACTTCGCCCATGAGGACATGCGCTACGGCAGCTATTTCTTCCACTACTATTGGGTGGACAAGTACGGCCTGGATGCCGTGTCCCGGGTCTGGCATACCGCCCTGAAGCCGAAGGATTCCATCGAGTCCTACATGAGCACCTTCTCCCTGACCCTGGACGAGTTCAACGCCCAGGTGTACGACTATGCCGCCCGGGTGGCCACCTGGGATTTCGAGCAGATCAAGGCCGAGGGCGCCCGCCATGCGGGGGCCGTCTCCTGGAAGGGGGTGGATGCGGGCGCCGGCTGGTGGAAGGTGGATCCTTCCAAGGCCCCGGAAGCGACCGGCTTCAACCTCATCCGGCTGTCCGTCCGTCCCGGGCAGGAACTGACGATGGATTTCGCCGGCATGCCCAATGCGCCCGGCTACAACAAGAGCGGCGACGCCAAGCAGGCCGGCTGGACCCTCGGATTCGTCTCCCTGGGGGAGGACCTCTCTACCCGGAAATATAGCGAAAGCACCATCGCGACGGCCGCCACCAACAACTACGGTACGGCCCAATGGACCGTTCCGGCTGATGCCAAATATGTATGGGCGGTCGTCGCCTGTACGCCCACGGTTTACATCACCCACCTGTGGGATGAGAACAACGCCAATGACCGTCACTGGCCTTACCAGGTCAAGTTCACGGCCGACGGGGAAGTCCTGGACCTCGGCGCGCCGTCGAGCGGTGGCCTGAACGGCGGCGGGGCTGGCAGCAACTTCTCCTGGACGCTTTCCGGGACGACCATTTCGGTGGACGTGGACATCGACACGGACGAGGCGGTCCGCCAAGGTCAATTCATCCTGGGCTATTTCGACCTGCCGGTGGCGAAGGTGAACGCCTTCCTCGGCACGGATGTCCGGAAACTGGACGAGAACAGCTTCTACGGCGTGAATGCCGATGGTTCCAAGATCCCCGAATTCACCTCCTACAAGCCTGGCATGTGGGTGGACATCAACGAGAAACCCTGCACCTGGGACAAGGGAACCGCCTTCTGGCAGTGGTATATCTGGGGCGGCAAGAAAGACAAGAGCGGCAGCGTGATTACCTACGACGGCGACCAGGGCGGAACCGGCGCCAACCAGGGCCGTTTCGTCGTGGGCATAAATCCGGGCAACGTCGCCGCCGCCAAGGGGAAGACCCTCGTCTTCCGGAACAAAATCCTGGCGCACGGCGCTGAGTATGACCTGGTTATCACCTATCGATACCATTAGGAAGATTGTTTATCTTTGTAGAAAAGCATCCACTTGTTATGAAAAGAACGCTTTTCCTCGCCGCTGCGGCGGCGCTCCTCTCCGGCTTCTTCGCCGGGGCCCAAGGCTTCGATCAAGCGTATCGCGCTACGGAATTCGTGTCCAAGGTCGGTGCCGACCTGTACAACGGCTCTATCCGCCCCGTGTGGACGGGAGAGGATACTTTCGTCTTCGAGACGAACGAACCTTCCGGCAAGGTCTGGTACCAGGTGTCCGGGACGACGAAGACCGCCATCTCCGAAGACGCGTTCAAAGAGGCTACGAAACGGCCCCGCCCGGGTTATTACGATCCCTCCGACGAGAGCCAGTACGCCTTCCGTCGCGAGGTGAAGCGCTTTTCTCCGGACAGCTCCCTGATCGCCTTCGTCCGGGACAACAATGTCTGGCTCTCCAAGGCCGATGGTTCCGAGCCCTGCCAGCTCAGTTTCGACGGCACCGACGGCGAGGCCTATTCGGAGATCCAGTGGTCGCCGGACGGCAAGAAGCTCGCCGCCCTGAAGAAAGAGGTGCTCAAGGAGCGCCAGATTCTGCTCCGCGTGTCCCGGCCTGACGACCAGGTACAACCCCGCTATCGCTGGTTGGATTATGCGAAGCCCGGCGACCGGCTGCCGCAGTGCACCCCGGCCTTGTTTGACGTGGAAGGACGGAAGGCCGTCGCCCTGGACCGGACCATCCCGCGGGACCAGTATTTCCTGACCTTGGGCGAGTGGTCCCCGAATTCGGACTTCTTCACCTACGAGTACAACCAGCGCGGCCACCAGGTCTATGAACTCGCCGCCGTGGACGCCGCGACCGGCAAGGTCCGCACGCTGGCGAAGGAAGAGACCGACACGTTCGTCTATTACTACGACCTCTGGCGCTACCTGTTCAAGGACGGGAAAAAGGTCCTGTGGATCTCGGAAAGGGACAATTGGCGGCATCTGTATATCATTGACACCAAGACGCTCCAGATGCGCCAGATCACCCGCGGGGAATGGAATGTCCGTGAAATCCTGCATGTGGACGAAGAGAGCGGTTTCATCCTGGCCTATGCCAACGGCCTGGCCGCCGCCTCGGGAGAAGACCCGTACAACAAGCACATCATCAAGATCGACATCGCCACCGGCAAGGTGACGGATCTCACCCCGGAAAATGCGAACCATGTGGTAACCTTCAATCGGCAGTTCACCGCCTTCGTGGACAATTATTCCCGTCCGGACCTGCCGTCGACCACCGTGCTCCGTTCCGCCACCGACGGACGCGTCCTGCTCCAGATCCAGAAACAGGATATCTCCAAGGCCCTGAAGCAGGGCTTCACGATGCCGGAAGTGTTCTCGGCCAAGGGCCGCGACGGCGTCACGGACATCTGGGGCACCATCTACCGCCCCTTCAAGTTCAATCCCAAGAAGAAATATCCGGTGGTGGAGTACATCTACGCCGGCCCGCACGACTCGCATGTGACGAAGGATTTCTACGGTCCGATGCGGTTCTCCCGCCTCCTGGAACTGGGCTTCATCGTGGTGACCATCGACGGCATGGGCACGGACAACCGGTCCAAGTCCTTCCAGGACGTGGCCTGGCGCAACCTCAAGGACGCCGGCTTCCCGGACCGTATCCTGTGGATGCAGGCCGCGGCGAAGAAATACAAGTACATGGACCTTTCCAAGGTGGGCATCTACGGCTATTCCGCCGGCGGCCAGAACGCGATGGCGGCCCTGCTGTTCCACCCCGAGTTCTACAAGGTGGGCGTCGCCCTGTGCGGCTGCCACGACAACCGGATGGACAAGATCTGGTGGAACGAGCAGTGGATGGGCTATCCCATCGGCCCCTGGTACAGCGAGAGTTCCAACGTGGACAACGCCTGGCGGCTGGAAGGGAAGCTCTTCCTGATCAACGGCGAAATCGACGACAACGTGGACCCGGCCTCCACCCTGCAGGTGGTGTCTGAGCTCATCAAGCACGAGAAGGACTTCGAGCAGCTCTATGTCCCCGGCTATTCCCACAACCTGGGCGCCGACTGGATCACCCGCCGCGTCTTCGAATTCTTCTGGAGAAACTGCCGCTAGCGTCTTTTTCTTGTCCCCGAAAATGTGTATTTTTGAAGATTGGAAACTAATAACCACAAACTGATATGAACAACGCAAT
>JAEEGH010011257.1_pt1 | contig 20336 bp, 20 predicted proteins | sample 9134181 | NCBI WGS metagenome assembly JAEEGH01 (sample SAMN16246544, study PRJNA631951) | gut metagenome | biome: gut microbiome; feature: rumen; material: DP-attached | host: Bos | place: Iran: Karaj | collected 2018-10
CCGGGTTGTACACATGTTACCCAGGAATTCTGGGTGATTGCCCCATAAGAATTCTCCCGGTGATGATGTTTGACTGGTTGCATGGCGACAAAGGTGATGGAAGTGGAGAAGGAAAAAATGGCGATCCAGTAAATGGGGTTAGTGCAGACTTCGGTTCCGGTGGATGTGCTGCTAGTGGCAGACCGATGAAGGGGATGGTGGAACGATATCTTGGACCGAATGGAGTTCCCGTCAGAGCAACTGAATTTCCTGAAAAATGCAAGATTACCGAGCATCTGGATTCCTGGTTTATTCCTGAATCGTTGGCTGTCGACGGTTATGGAAATACGCTCACTAATGCCACTTGTCGAGACTTGTATATTTCGTTGGATAGCAGTGGCTATTGGCTTGCCGAAATATCGAAAAATGCGATTTCGAAAGGTAACGAAGCGAATAGTGGTGGCTTGTTCTTGTTAGATGATTTTGACTTCTTGGATTCTGCGAAAACAATTTCGAATCCTTACTATGATCACTTGAGTGGAGGCGATGACGAACGCCAAAACTATGGCTTCACCATGAAAATTCAGGCGACGTTCGAATATGTTCCTGGACAATACTTTGATTTCTATGGTGACGACGATGTGTGGGTGTTTATCAATAATAGGCTTGTGGTGGATATTGGAGGTCAGCATACGGCTATGGCGGGCAAAGTGAATTTGGATACGCTAGGACTTACCGTGGGCGAAACTTACCCGTTCCATATTTTCTACGCGGAGCGCCATATAAATCAATCTAATTTCCGTATGCATACATCAATTGACTTGAAATCGGATTCAAATTCCCCGTGTCGTTAATTCCGAATTATATTTACCTTGAGGCTTTTATGAAGAATCGTTTTGCTCATCATTTTGCTATGGCCGCGTTGGCAGGGCTTTCCCTTGGATCCGCTGCATTTGCCGCCCAGAACGTCATCAAGGTCGATGACTTGCACCCGGGTATCGTCATCAATAAGGACAACATGATGTCTGCGGACTTGGCGATTTGGAATCCGCCGAGCCGCTATTACGACATGACGTCTGCGTTGGTGGATGGTGGCTATACGCTGTTCCGTTTCCCGAACGGGAGCCTTTCCAATGATTACCACTGGAACGGTATCGGCAAGTACGACAGCACGGGACTTTGGATTTCAGAGGAGAATCGCTGGGCGCGCGGTTTCTTGGGCGAAACGATTTACCGCGGCACCACCAAGGACAACTACGGATTTGTGCGTCGCAGTCACCTGGCCGACGACAATATGGAAACCATGTGGTGGGGCGAAATTTTGGACCCGGCGGACCCGCCCTGGATTGTGGTGGAATTCCCCGAAAAGCAGAACCTGGATTCCTTGCAGATTGACTGGGGCAATTTGCGCCCGAAGTCCTTTGAGTTTTCCTACTGGACAGAGGATTACGCCGAGTATCCGGGCGTACACCAGGCGCTTGAAAATAAGCTGAAGTTGGCGGGCACGGTCAAGGTGACCGGTGCGACGACCAAGTACAAGTTCAAGCAGATTCGCGCACGTTACGTGGCTATTCGCTTTAAGGCGCAGGAACTCCCGAGCAAGGGCGTACAGATTCGCGAAATGAAACTTTATAGTGGCGAGACCGACCTGCTTGGCGGCAACAACTACAAGTTCTATGCGATGTCCACCCGCAACGGCGACAAGGCCCGCACCGACTGGACCGATATCAAGTGGGATTTCGAGACGTTCATGGATTATATCAAGACTCTTCCGAACGCAAAGGCCGTTATCTGCGTGAACGCGGGAACGGGAACCTCGAAAGAGGCTGCTGCATGGGTCCATTATGCGAACAAGGTCAAGGGCTACAACATTAAGCAGTGGGAAATCGGCAACGAACTCGACGGCGAATGGGAAGAATCCGGTCCGATTTCAGCAAGGCACTATGCGGCGCGATTCCTCGAATACGCCCGTGCCATGAAGGCGGTGGATCCAACGATTATCTTGCACGGACCGCTCCTGAGTACGCACAAGATGATGCAGAAGGGAGCCGGTATTCTGGATGGCAAGTACTGGATGGAAGAATTCCTGCGCATCGTGGGCGAGGCAGAAAAGAAAGACGGCAAGCGCTACCTCGACGTGGTGGACTTGCATAACTATCCGTACTGGACGCCGAATGCACCGGACGCGCACGAAATGCTCAAGGCGATGCTCGACGTGGGCCCGAACATGGATACGCTCGATGTATGGATGAAACGTCACCTCGACGGGGAACGCCGCGTGTTCCTCTCGGAATTTAGCACATGCGTGCAGGGCTTCAGCTTGCTGATGGACTATCCGCAGGCGGCCGCCGTGGCAAGCATCTTTGCGCAACATGCCGTGCGTTTCGGTAACCGTCTGCAGGTGCTCCCGTGGGATGCCTTCGGTAACGTGTTCAAGGGCCCGGATGACACCTGGGGAACCATCAGCATGACGGCGCTCCTCAAGGAAGGCTCCTGGAATCATTGGAAGTCGCTTGAACCGACGGCGGAATATTTTGGCCTCTACATGACGTTTATGGATTTCCTCGAAAACGGTTTTGCCGTGCTGCCTGTCAAGAGTACCAGCCGCGATATCGAGGCGTATGCGATTGGCAAGGGCGATTCCGCCCGTGTAATGATCGTAAACTTGTCAGATGCTCCGCAGGTGGTGCAGATTGACCGTGCAAGCGTCAAGGGCGATTCGAAGGGCGACCTGGTACGCACTCAGGTGGAAATCTTTGGCGAAGATCAGTTCAAGTGGGTGGGCACGTCGCAGAACGCCTATCCGTATCCGAAAATGGGACCGAGCGGTCGGCGCCTGAATCCGAGTAAGAGCAAGGATATTACGGTCCCACCGTTTGGACTTGCAGTCGTTCAGATTAACCCGAAGGTCGTTGGTCTCGGCAAGGAAACTGCCGCAATGCCCAAGGTGCTTACGGCCGCTCTCGAAAAGAAGGTGCTTCTCGCAAGCGATACCTTGGATTTGTTCGCCACGGCCATTCAGCAGAACGGCCAGCTGACGGAAGGAATGCTCGTGATTCCGGAACTTGGAATATCGAAGTTGATTACTCCGGATGATGGCAAGTGGAATGCATCGATCGAAAGTTTCCATGTCAAGGTGCCGTTGCCGGAAAAAGTAAAGCGCGGCTCCGCGACTGCGGTTATCAAGCTTTCGGGAATTGGCGGCAAGAAGAGTGAATTCAAGATTCCGTTCCGCGTCCGCGGCGAATACCGCACGACGAGCGTGATGCAGAACTTTGATAACGGCCTCGATGCCGTCGACTGGTTCCCGGTGGCAAACGGAGACAATGCGACGACTATCGGCGCAAAGGTCTTTAACGGGGCGCCTCCGCACGGCGGCTTTATCCGTCACGACTTTATGATCGAACAGCCTCCTACGCAGGGGTGGCCGAACTTTGCGGGCGCCTACTATATCATTCCCGAAGAAGTCCACAAATCGGTCGGCATCGTGTTCGACTACGCCACGAACCATAGCAATCCCGATGGATATTTTGAAGTGCAGATTGCAAGCGAACAGGTGAAGGACTACGACGAATTCATGGTGCGCCTCAGAAATACGCGCGGCTCCTGGGTTCGCGATACGCTTATCTGGGAAAACATGACGCAGGAAGGCTGGGGAAAGACCGTCGAACAGCTCGACCCGAAGCAAATCAAGAATTTCTCGTGGCGCGCCCGTTACAGCGGCACGGGCTACATTAGCCTCGACAACATTTACCTGTTGCAGGAAGACGGCACCGAAGTCCCGATGCCCCGCGGCCTGAGAAGACTTCGTTAAATGTTTCCCGAAATAGGTTCCTTGAGTAAATACCTTCTCGAGAGGATTATATGAAAAATTCTTCATTGACGAAAAATTCTGTTGTCGCAAGCGTGGCGCTCCTCGTAGCGTTTTTTATCTCCGCTTGTGGCAGTTCTAGTGATTCTGGTACTTCTGACGGTGTCGACGAAACCGTTAAACAAGAGGATGAATGCTCCGAAGAACTGCATTCTGCTCGCGTTTTTCTGAAATCTCAGGAATCTTATTACGTATGTGACAACGGAAAACTTGTCCCTGTTGACCAATTATCATCTTCTAGCGGGAAAAAGGTACGGTCGTCTTCGAGTACAAAAGGCGACTCTTCGACAAAGACGCCGAGCAGTTCTTCTAAAAAGAACCCGACGTCGTCAAATAGCAATTCCCTGCCGGATAATACCGTGCGGTTGACTCTTTCTGAATGTGACGAGACTTTAGAGGGGTCTATTATTTATCTTGAAGATTTAGACCAAAGTTATATTTGCAAGAAATCCAAGTGGATAGAGCTTGAACAACCTGATTCCAGCTTGGAAAAAATTCACTGTACCGAAGACGGTGAATCGATTATTTGTTCTTTTGATGAAGTCTCCAGTAGCTCGCAAGAACCGGAAGATGTCCCGTATGACAGAAATGTCGGTGCGACCTTTGTCGATAAGCGTGACAATCAGGTCTATAGACAAGTGGTTATCGGCGATCAGTTGTGGATGGCGCAGAACTTGAATTACGCTTCCGAAGAAAGCGTGTGCCCGCAGGATGATGACGGAATATATTGCGATAAGTACGGAAGATTTTATCCGAGCTTTAAAGGAGACAAACGCGATATATTGAACGATGAACTGTGCCCTTCGGGTTGGGTGATTCCCTCGTCAAAGCAATGGGAACATCTATTTGCGTATGTCGATGCGAATAATGGTAAAGAAGGAATCGCTAAAAGTCTTAAGGCCAAGGAAGGATGGTTTCCTAAAGGAACGGTTGTTGGTAAAAGAACTGCTGTAGCGAGCGGTAAGGACAAGTTTGGCTTTTCTGCATTGCCTGCAGGAAGTGTATTTGATGAAATATATGTACATGATGATGCTCGCTTTTGGACTAGCGATTGCGAAGGGGATGATTGCTTAGTGTATAAATTCTCGTTTGATTCGGATACGGTTGTGCAAGAAGTGTATAACAACGCCTTCTCCGTTCGCTGTATTAATCTCGAATATTCTGCGGGAATGTATTGCAATAATGCTCATCAAAAAGACGTTGCTGTTGCCGATGAAGATACTCTTGTGTGCGATAATGGAGCGTGGCGTCGTCGCACAGAATTTGAAAAGCGTATTGGCGTCTGTAATAGGGATGCGAATGGCGTTGTAAATGTTGATGTGAATGTCAAAACTAAAAATGGACAATGGATGAATGTCTACTATACTTGTGATGAATCGGAATGGCGAGAATCGACTAGGGATGAATTGCTTCAGTACTTATTAGGGAAATGCTCCAAGGCAAATCATAAGGAAACGGTCGAGAAATCGAATAATGATTGGTTCAGCCTTTATCATACCGATATAACAGCGATATGTTTCGATGAACGCTGGTATTATATAGGGATAAATGAACCCTGTACAAAGAAGATGGAAGGTATAGTCTTTAATGATGCAGGGGGTGATAATTATACATCTAGCTATACATGTAAAAATGAGAAGTGGGTTAAATCAACGGAGACGGATGCGATTACAACTTATATTACCTCCGAGAAAGGAGCTTGCACCCGTGAAAGACAGGGCGAAAAACAGCAGTATTTTTGGACTCCATACGAACAAAACTTGAATATTTTGTGCTATGATGAACTCTGGTATTATGTAGATGAATTGACATACAATTTGGAAAAAGTTTGTGACTCTAAAATAAGAAACCTGGTGGTTGGTTTTTATACTTGCGATTCGAGTGGCTGGCGTGAATCAACGCTAGATGAGAAACTTGACTATTTCTATGGAAAATGTGTTTCGAAAACGCAGGGTCTTGTAGGTGAGTACAATTCTGTGTATTATATTTGCGATGGTGGCGATTGGAGAGCCGCGAGTCTCTGGGAAGAAATCGCCTATCATTATGGAAAGTGTACTTCGATAATTCAGGATTCTGTCGCAAGTTACAAGGATAAATATTATACATGCGATGCTGGCAAGTGGCGTGATTTTGTGAAAGCGGACAACTTGAAAGGAGTGTCTTGTTCCAAGGACGGAAAACTGGTAGAGGGGAAATATTTTAATGTATATGTGTGCGATGCCGATACATTTAGGGTGGCTAGTTCAAAAGAAATAAAAGTTAATTTGGGCTGCACGAGTTATACAGAATCAGATACGGTTTTGCAGTCTGAAAGCATATACTATGATTTGTATGCAAAGTGTGTTAAGGGTGTATGGAAAGATACTTCCTTCTATAAGGATGATGCTTACGGAAAATATGTCGATGAAAGGGATGGTCAGGAATATCGGACGGTCGAAATTGAGGGGCTAACTTGGTTCGCACAAAATCTGAACGTCAATACGAAAAACAGTTTCTGTTATAATGATAGCGCTATTTATTGCGAAAAATATGGACGCTTATATACTTGGGATGCGGCAATGACCGCCTGTCCGTCTGGTTGGCATTTGCCAGAAACAACGGAGTGGGACGCTTTCGAGAAAAAAGCAGGTGGTGCCATTGCGGTATGGGCAAAAGATGTGTGGGCGGAAACCGATTGGCTCAATGTTCCGGACTCGTTGGGATTTTCGGTGCTTCCGGCGGGCTACTACCTTGCTAATACGAAGATGTTTTATGGTGTTGGGGGAAATGCCTATTTCTGGAGCGCCTCTGATAAGGATGATCTTGCTTACTATTGGAACGTTAGTGGATTGTATAATGCTGGCCTCAGCGTTATCGGAACCTCAAAAAGCAATGGTTATTCTGTTCGCTGCGTACAGAATGCGGCTGAATAAAATCTAGCGACCTTCTATTTACTACATTATCACACGATGGAATCGATTCTCAGTAATGTCTTGATGTTTGTGCTCGGCCTGATTGGCCTGAGCTTCTTGGTGACTATTCATGAACTCGGCCATTTTTTGGTCGCGAAGTGGAACAACGTCAAGGTAAATACTTTTAGCATCGGTTTCGGCAAGAAATTGATTCGTTACCGTCACGGCGAAACGGAATACTGCATTTCGGCGATTCCGTTCGGTGGCTACGTGGCCATGGCGGGCGAGAATCCCGACACGTTAAAGGACGGGCAGGTTCCCGATGAACGCGATTTTGTGGCGAAGTCGGTTGGTGCTCGCGCATCGATTGCCTTTGCGGGACCATTCATCAACATCGTGTTCGCTTTTATCCTGCTGATGATCCTTTACATGGTGGGCGTCGAAGAACCGGCGACCAGCGATTTGATTGTCGGCTTTGTGGCGAAAGATTCTCCGGCGCTCGCTGCAGGCATTCAGCCGGGCGACACCGTTACCGAAATCAACGGCAAGCCTACGCAGGGCTGGGACGATTTCCGCGAACAGATTGGCGTGAGCCTTGGAGCAAGCGTCCCTCTGACGGTACATCGCGGCGGAGAACCGCTGACGATTACGGTTGTTCCCGAAGAACTGATTGTTCCCGCACAAGATTCCACCGGCTCCGAAATAGCATTGGGTATCGGTGATATCGGTATCTACCCGCGTAACCGCGTGATTGTGCGCCTGCCGCCTGTTGCGGGTTCCGCTGCCGAAAAAGCGGGCCTTGCCGTCGGCGATACGATTTTTGAAATCAACGGCGAACACATTTCCCGCTACGAGGAAGTCGTGCGCATCATTGACGGTAGCAAGGGCGAAACCGTGAATGTCACCGTCATTCGTAACGGCGATACGCTCACGAAGGCGCTCACGCCCGCCTACAACGAAGAATATAAGCGCTACATGGTTGGCATCCAGATGGGTTATGTGCTCTTCCGTGAAACGAAAATTGTGCGCCGCGGCCCTATCGAAGCCTTTACGAAAACCTGCGCGACCAGCTGGAAAATGACGACAAGTATCTTCCGTTACTTTAAGCGCATGTTCCAGGGCCAGGTGAAGGTCGATGCGTTCTCCGGTCCGGTCTCGATTGTCGCCGTGATGGGTAACGTATGGATGAGTGGCTTCCAGGATTTCCTCATGCTACTCGCCCTCATCAGCATTAACCTTGGCGTGATGAACCTGCTTCCGCTCGCGATTACCGACGGTGGCCTCCTGATGTTCCTCGCCCTTGAAAAGCTGCGCGGCAAGCCGCTTTCTACCAAGACGCAGACGGTCATCCAGAATGTAGCCGCCGCCTTCTTCATCAGCTTCTTCGTGTTTATCACGATTCTTGACTTTGGCAAACTTTCGCTCTTTTTGAAATAAGACTTTTTTTGGGGGTTTGGGGAGAAATCTCTTGACAATGGATGTGAATTATATAATTTATATTCATGATGAGTTTGTTAAAAAGAATGCGTTTTTTGGCGTGCGCCTCGCTTATTTTGCTTTGCGCCTGCGGTGATATTATTTCATCTAGCGAAAATTACAGTCAAAGGTGCGTCGATAATTCCAACATCCAGGGGTATGCCGCAGAGTTTGGCGGCTATAAAAAAGGGAAGAGCATTCCCTTCAAACATTCGGACGGCTATCTGTTTTCCCTTACTGTCACCGAGAGAAAAAATTCCATTGACTACAGTTGCCAAAAACACTTAAAAACAACGCTAGAATCGGCATACCCCATCTATTTCATTTCGCTAGCCTCAGACGCTTCTACCTTCTATTATAGCGAAGAAGACATGAAAAAAAGCGGAAACGTCAATGTGGCTTTCGGTCAGTACGAATTTTCTCTCCCGAATCCTCTCTCCTTCCAAAACAAGCCTGGTTCCGATTCTCCTTACATCGACACCATGAAAATCAATGGAGTCGTGTACACAGGCGTTGCCGTAAGCAAAGGAAAAACCGCCTCAGTCGAATCTGACGCCAAGCTTTACTACAACACCAAAAAGGGAATCTTGAAGATCGAATTGGAAGACGGAAGCCACATTGCAATCAATGAGGAGGATGACTAATGAAAAACAGGTACCTCCGAGCATTTTTTTGCGCGATTTGCTTTGCTGTTCCGGCATCTTTTTTGGCTTGCGGCGAAGACAATGACCCGCCTGAATTTACCACGGACATGCAAACTCTGTGGAATGCCAAAAAGAGTTTCAGCAAGGATTCCATCATTTATCTCGCCGACTCCGTCAAATTTGTGGACAAGGTGTATCACTACGCCGAGTTTGGAGAAAAAGAACCGCCTTCCTTGGTTTATAAAGCTAAGGCGTTGGCATCCGCTATCAATATCGGGCTGTATGTAATCCCTAGTTCTGACGGAGGCTCCATCGAAATTGTTTGTCACCCGAATCAGAATCTATTTGATACTTATGATATTGAGAAAAATCAGAAAATTATTTTCGAAGAACCCAGCTTGCCTGCAAAAAACAATGAAGGCTATTCACTAAAATTCATGGATTCCCTGAAAGTGCTTGATTCCACTTTCTACGACATCCTGCATTTCAGCGTACCTGATAGCGGCGAGAATCTTTGCTCCATTTCTGCTTTCTACTATGGAATCCATGACGGCATTGTCAGGGTCGTCAGTAGAAACGGAGTCAAATTAAATCGCGTTTCTGCACAAGTTTATGAAGATGCCAAAGACCGCAGGGCGGAAGAACGCGCCCGGGCCGATTCCATAGCGCAAGCTGTCGCTGATTCCATTATCAAGGCAAATACTCCTTCTGAAAAAGACAGCTCAGAGGGCGACGCAGAAATCAAAATTCCCCAAGAAGTAATCGATTTGGCCGATTCCGTTGCAAACTGTATCAAGAAGGCGTATTCCGAAGGTTCGCTTTCTGCGATAAAAAATTGCAAGATATAGCCGATGGGCATGGCTAATCTATGCTCCATCAATTGATAAAAATCTGACTTAAACGAAAAAGATTCGGCGTCCTCTTGACAGGCTAATAAATATTAGCTATTTTGGCTAATGAATGTTAGCTGACTGTAGAGGTGTCATGTCTACAAAAGAAAAAATCCTTGAAACCGCCCTAACGCTATTTGCCCAAAATGGATACGACGGCACCAGCGTGGAGCAAATCGCCCAGGATGTTGGCATCAAGGCGCCGTCGCTTTACAAGCACTTCAAGGGCAAAGAAGACATCTTGAATGCGCTCATCGACATCGCCGAAGCGCGTTACGAAGAATCGTTCGGCTCCGCGAAAAAAATCGGCACAGTTCCCGAAAATATCGACGGATTCATTCACGAAATGATGAAAAGAATCCGCTTTACAATGAGCGACCCAATCATAAAGAAAATGCGTATTTTCTTGGTGCAGGAACAGTTCCGCAGCGAGCGCCTCGCCGAAATCACGACAAGGCATCAGGTGGACGGACTTTTGCAAATGTACCAGAAGATTCTCGAAGCATTGATGGACGCAGGAATAATCGTCAAAGACGACCCGGAAATGCTCGCGACAGAGATTACTGCGCCCGTCGCACTCTGGATTTCTAAAGTCGATCGTCAGCCGAAATGCGAAAAAGAAGCGCTCAAATTCATCGAGAAACACTTACAACATTTTTTTAAGACATACGCAAATGGAAACAGATAGATTTTTACTGCGCCCATGGCGCGAAAGCGATGCCGAAGCTTTGTTCAAATATGCAAGTGACCCAGATGTCGGGCCACGCGCCGGTTGGGAACCGCACAAATCCGTAGAAGAAAGCCAGCAAATCATCCGCACAATTTTTGGCGGTGATCACATGTGGGCCATTGAACTGAAAGAGACCGGAGAACCCATCGGCTGTATCGGTTACCTGCTCAAAGGCGAAAGCAACATCGACATCGGCGAGAACGAAGCCGAAGCCGGTTACTGGATTGCAAAGCCTTACTGGAACAAAGGAATTTGCACTGAAGCGTTAAAGCTGATGATAGACTATTGCTTCAACGAAAAGCACATAAACGTTCTCTGGAGCGACTTTTTCATCGACAATCCGGCCTCCGGACGCGTGATGGAAAAATGCGGGTTCCGCGAAACTGGAGAAATGCGCTACTGCGAAAATCTTTATGGCGGCAGCAAGCGCCCCGTGAAAGTGATGAAACTTTGTCGAAACGGATAAAGTCATCGGTGAACATATTTAAAGGCAAAAAATGGCAAAAGAAATTGATCCCAAAAGCACCACTAGAGCAAAAGCGTTTGAGTTTTGGATGCAAGCTCCAAATCCGATGGTGACATTTTTCAAAACATTGAACGTCACAAGACTCGTGAAGGTGAGCAAGAAGCGCGGCTTGAAGTTCAACATGCTTATGGATTACTGCATCGGCAAGGCGGCCGCAAGCGTTAAAGAGTTTTACATGCTCCCGGTAAACGGCAAGCTCATGCAATACGATTCAATTGCGGTGAATACAATCGTGAAAAACGACGAAGGCGAAGTCAGCTCTTGCGACATCCCGTATTCCGAAGATTTGGCGACATTCAACCGCGACTACCTCAAGTACACAAAAATCGTGGCGGAAAGTTGCCAAGATTGGGACTTGTCCGAAAACAGCATGGTCATCGGCACTTCGGCTATTATCGATACGGAAATTGACGGCGCAGTCGGAATGAATTCCGGCATTTTCAACAACCCGTTTATGATTTGGGGGCGTTATAGGAAGCGTCTTTTCCGCTATGAATTGCCGGTTTCGTTCCAGTTTCACCACACGCAAATGGACGGGGCTCACGCCGGGAAATTTCTCGCGAATTTGCAAAAGACTATCAACGAACTGCGATAAAAAATGAAAAAAGAACTCTCGGAACGATGAGCTGTATTTCCGCGACTATCTGAATGAGCATCCTGACGTGGCAAAAGAATATGAAACATTGAAGCTCCAGCTTTGGAAAAAATACGAACACAACAGAGATACCTATACCGATGCAAAAACTGATTTTATTCGGAAATGGACAACAGAAGCTCGAAAAGAATATCGAAACCGATATTGACAAATTTCGTTAAAAAGTACGGAAAGGACTTGACAAATTTTTAAAATAGTGTACATTTGAACACGTAATGCAAGGAGGTTTTGCAATGAAATTAGAGGGCTTTGGAATTTTTGTAGATGACATGGCGACGATGGTCCGCTTTTATAGGGATGTTTTGGGCTTTGAAATCAAGGAAGATGAAAACACGACCAATGTTTTTCTTGAGAAAGATGGAACGTTGTTCCTGCTGTTCCGAAAATCCGATTTTGAAAAAATGACAAGCCAGAAGTTCGCTTACTGCAAAGGCGTCAACGGGCATTTCGAAATAGCATTGGGTGTCGCTAACTACGCTGAAGTAGACAAGGTGTACGCCAAAGTCACTGCTGCAGGAGCAAAAGGCATCATGGCGCCGACTACAGAGCCGTGGGGACAACGCACCTGCTACATCGCGGACCCCGAAGGCAATTTGGTGGAAATCGGGTCGTTCGTCAAGGAGTAAGCATGCCTTTTGATTTCAAGAAGGAGTATAAGGAATTCTACATGCCGAAGGGCAAGCCTGAAATTGTCACCGTCCCGAAGATGAACTACATCGCGGTGCGTGGCAGGGGCAACCCGAATGAAGAAGATGGTGAATACAAAAAGTCTATCGAACTTTTGTACGGAATAGCCTACACGATTAAGATGAGCAAGAAAGGTGACCATAAAATCGAGGGTTACTTTGATTACGTGGTTCCGCCGCTAGAGGGTTTCTGGTGGCAAGACAATCTTGACGGGATTGATTACGGCCACAAGGAAAATTTCCAGTGGATTTCAGTCATTCGACTCCCAGACTTTGTGACCAAAGCCGATTTCGAATGGGCAATTGAAGAAGCAACCCGCAAAAAGAAAATGGACTTTTCGAAAGTCGAATTTCTAGAAATCGAAGAAGGACTTTGTGTGCAGTGCATGCATTCCGGCTCATACGATAACGAGCCTGCAGCTGTCGCAGCAATGGACAAGTTCATCGCCGACAACGGTTATGAAAACGATATTTCGGATACGAGACGTCACCACGAGATTTACCTTTCCGATGCGCGTAAAGTTGCTCCGGACAAGTTAAAGACTGTTATCCGCCACCCGATTAAAAAAATCTAGTACAGGAGAAAAATCATGGAATTAAAATTTTGTCAAAGCTGCGGAATGCCGCTCACACCGGAAATCTTGGGCACAAACGCCGACGGCAGCAAGAGCGACGAATACTGCATCTACTGCTACAAGGACGGCGCGTTCACCGGCGACTTCAACATGGAACAGATGGTAGAATTCTGCTCGCAGTTTGTCGATGAATTCAACAAGAATACGGGCAAGAGCCTGACCCGTGAAGAATACAAGGTAGAACTCCGCAAGTATTTCCCGACGCTCAAACGCTGGAAATCAAGCGATGCCGAACTCCCGCACGCCAATTCGCCTATCAAGCGAAAATTGATTGAAGAAGTCAATGCGCTGGGCATCAAGGACATGCCGACCATCGACAACCTTTTCGTGTTACAAGGCTCGTTCATCAATCAGGAATACAAAGTTAACGGCAACAGCGTCAAACTACTGGATGATAACGCAAGCTACTGGGGCAACCAGGTCGAAAAGAAAGGTGCCGAAGGACGCTGCTTCGGAATCGCCTGCGACGAACATTACATTCTCGTGAGCGAGTACGGCAAGAACGGCGCCGATGCCGAAATCGTTTTGTTCAAGAAACGGTAACGGCTAAGATTTATTATTTTATATAAGAAGAGAGGAGGATTATGAAACGCATAAGAGATTTTATCGGATACTTGTTGGGCGGGATTCTTTTTGTGATGTTGATTCCGACAATCATGTGGCTTGCATCGGGAATGCCCGCGCTTTGGCCTATCGATACGTGGCGATGCATCGTGGCGCCTGTCGTAATGCTTGTTGGTCTCGTGCTGAGTGTCTGGACAATCGTCTATATGCGCAGTCGCGGCAAAGGGAATCCGATGGATGCTTTCGGCCACGAAGTGGCTCCGCGTACGCAACACTTGATGGTCGAAGGTCCGTATAAGATTAACCGCAATCCTATGCTGACCGGGACGTTGATTTATCTCGTGGGCGCTGCCGTATGGCTCTGGAGCTGGCAGGCGTGCGTTGTGTTTGTCGTTTTCTTTGCCATTATGATGGTGCAGGTTTTGAGCGAAGAAAAACGCCTCCGTCGCGATTTCGGCGAAGAATACGAAGAGTACTGCCGCCATTCCCGCAGGTTCTAAAGATTACGTCCACAAGCTTGTGATGAATTACGTCCACAAGCTTGTGATGAACATCGGGCTTGCGTCGGTTGCCTTTTTGAATCCGCAGTGGGCGTAAAAATCCATCTCTTTGTCGTATGCTACGACGACGATTCGCAAGTAGTCCTTGTACGTTTCCTTGATTTTTTCGACGAGCATCTTGCCGATACCTTTCCCTTGATATTCCGGGCGCACGAGCAAGTAATGGACATATGCGTTCATGATGCCATCGTCCATCGCACAAATCATGCCAATGAGTTTGTCTCCATCCCACGCCGATACGACCGTCTTGAAGTTCTTCATCGCGATAACAAGTTTGTCTGGGAAATGTCCCGAAGACCATTCCACCGAAAGGAACAAGTCCTTCAAATCTTGTTCCGAAAAATCATGAATTTCTTTATATGTGATTGCCATAAATAAACTATCTGCTGTAATCCCGTTGAAGTCGTTCATGCCATTAGCCCCGAATTAAGGTTGGTGAGCCTGTCGAACCGCCGAGCCGGGGAATAGAATTCATTAAATCTCCTTTAGCATTAAATATAGAATGTCATAGCAACCTCCAATTGATTTTGAATATTTATATTGTCATTGCGAGGGGTGAAGCCCCGTGGCAATCTATGTTTTTTTTAGATTGTAGCAACAAACCATATCGAGATGGATGGCTCATGAACATTCTGATTCTCTCAGGTAGCCCGCGCAAGGGCGGCAATACGGATTTGCTGGTGGAAGCGTTCGTCAAAGGCGCTTCGCCAAAGCACCAAGTTGAAGTCGTTTTCGTTCACGATTACAAAATCAATCCTTGCATCGGTTGCAATTCTTGCTTTGCCCGCGAAGACCATGCGTGCTGCCAGAAAGACGACATGCAAATCGTCTATGAGAAAATATCGAAAGCCGAAATGCTCGTCATCGCGTCGCCGGTGTATTTTTACGGCTTGAGTGCACAGCTCAAAGCGGTCATCGACCGATTCCACAATCCGATTCGCGATACATTTCACATCCACAAGATGGCTTTGCTCTTGGTCGGTGCCGCCTCGCTCCCAGAACTGTTTGACAGCATCGTTGCGCAGTATGAACTTTGCCTCAAGTTCTTCAAGCTAGAAGATATGGGCCGTGTGCTTGTGCGTGGTGTAAAGGACAAAGGCGACGTTAAGAACGGTGATTCGCTAAAGCAAGCTTTTGAATTAGGACAAAGTATCTAAAAATAGAAACGCCTATTGTCAGCGGCTGTAATCGACTTTTTCAAGAGCTTTAGGCTCGTTGTTTTCTAGCACCCATTTCACCGTCAACTCGGTTAGCTGATAGAGCGTTTCTTTGCTGCTATTGTTGCTTATCGTTCCGGCGAGAGTGCTGGCTTTTTCCGCAGTTTCTCCGCCGGCTGTCTTGAAATACGCTGGCAGCGAGGCCGCCATTTTCCTGTAGTCTTCGTCCCAGTTGGCTCCGCCGTTGTCGAGGATTTCGTTCGTGATACGCCCTATGGCGCGAATGACTTCGCCTTGCACCGTGTCCGCATGACCGCTGCCGGGGACAAGGAGTTCCCAAAGCTCGTCAAACTGTTTTTGCCATGTCGAACTTTTCACGGTTATCGACTTTTTCTCGTTGAGGAGTTCTCGTCTCGGCACGGGCGTCACGTCGAAAATCTTGTACAGTTCGTCAAGAGCGTCGCTGAACTCTTCTACACGGTCACGTGCAAATTTCGAACGGTAGAATTCAAAGCTCTCGCCGATTTTCGTGACAAAACTTTTGGTCTTGTCAGAAGTCTTTGCGCCTGCCGCAAGCAGAGCTTTGGCGATGCGTACCATGCTTACGATGTTCGCGTTGTTGCATGAGCGGAGTGATTCGTCAAGGGCCGTAAATTTATCCCAACCGCCGCAGGATTCGGGATCCGCTCCGCACGCGAGGAGATTCTCCACGGCCTGTGCCTTGTGGTTGCGTGCGTTGGCAAAGAGCGCGTTTCCGGCACGTGCATCGGCTGCAAAGTTGATATCGGCTCCGTGTGCGATTAGAATTTTCAGCAGATTCACGTCGTCCGCAAGCTTCGTCGCCGGCGTTTCGCCCCAGCCGCAATCCGCATTCAAATCGATGCCATTCTCGGCAAGGAATGCGACGTGTTCCTCAGTTAGACCTTTGAACGAAAACGCATTTTCTGTCGTTCTGCTGCGTGCTGTGGCGGATACCTCGCATTTCTCGAATACCGCCTTGAATTTGTCCATATCGCCGCTGTCGATAATTTCCTGAAAATCTTCTGGGAGCGTCTTACGTTTCTTTGCCATAATCTTTTGTCCTTAATTCTTGAAATGAAAATTCTACAGTTTTTTTATCTCAGCTTTACATACTTGCCTTTCAAGGAATTTTCCGCTACATATTTAACAGGTACATCACCTGTAGCAATGCAATGCAACAAAAAATCTCTCACAAGACTAGGCTCCCACCCCGCACAAGCCGCCACCAAGCCATAACGGGGGTCGCAAAATCCTTTTCCTATATTTTTCCCGAAATCCCAAACCGCATCAATTATAGTCCTTATGTCTTCGTTATTGGGTTGCATTTTATCATATCCAAGAGCGTCGAGCATGCCATATCCCAAAGAATAACCCATTGTGCTTAATCTTTTGAGCAACTCGGAAACGTCTGATTTATCTTTTCTCTTGACTCTGATTAACGCTCTACCAGCGACATTCGTAATCGTATCGAATTCTTCATTTATGTTTGCGACGCCCTCGAGAAACGGCGTGGCTTTCTTATAATCATTAATTCCAATACAATGAATTAGTTCGCATTTTGTTTCCCAAGATTTTTGATTCCGCAACAACTCATTTTGCAACGCATCTATAACGAAATCTTCCAATTCCGGCATCAAATTTTTTTGCAAGAACTTTGCGGCTTTTCTCACGTCGGTCGTTTTCTTGCTTGACAACAACGTTTTTATTTCGTCCACATTTTTACAGTTTCCCATTCGCATATCCCTCCGTCGCAGCAATTAATCATTTATCTATGCTGTTAAATATATCATTCTTTATAATCATTAGTAATGAGCGATTATCACATTTATCTCGCAATCCAAGATTTTCTGAACAGATTCAATCAATGTTTCGTCATCGTCTATTAGTGTTTCTGGATTCGTAACATTTATACTGCAACAAGCGAATCCGCATTTAAAATCATATTTCAAGTCATTAAGCGACGAAACTCCACTGCAACACGGAAGGGTAATATCAAGTTTTTTAAAATTATCTTCACAAGCGATATCCATAGCGTCATTCCACCAGTCAAAGCTTATTTCTTTTCCGCATTTAGGGCACGTTATATTCACGAGATTGCTTCCACAATCAATAAACTCCGGATTATCCGTGACTTCCAAATCGACACAATCGCATGTAACCGCAGATTCTATAAACGACTTTGCTGCGTTTAACTTGTCCTGAGAAACCTTCGTGTATGGACTTTTGGGAATTATCTTGTAAACTTGATCTGACATTTTGTCCCCCGGTAAATGTATTTTAAGTTTAATAAATTTTTTAATTTTGGGGAATAGAAATTTGAGGGAAACCGATTAAATAGATTAGATTCGCCAAATGAAAATTGAAATTGCAAATATTGAAGATGTTCCCGAACTCATGGAGTTGCATGATAGGGCGTTCTTTGCCATTGCCGCAGAAGTAGATTGGCTCGATGCCCCCGGTTTGAAGGAATCCCTGGAGCAGGCTTGCGAAGACTTTCCGAAATACACGACTCTAAAGATGCTCTCTGACGAGGGCAAGATTGTCGGCTCGGTTCGCGGGCGTGTGGAAGATGGTTCGCTGTATATCGGCCGCCTGATGGTACAGCCGGAATGCCAAGGGCGGGGATACGGCAAAATCCTGTTTCGTGAAATCCAGAAGAGGATGTCCCACAATCGTGCATGGCTGTTCACTTGTGGCGAAGTCCAGCGTATTGTTTCGTTCTACGAGCGCGAAGGTTTTCGCACGTTCAACACAGAACGCTTTGAAAATGGCCACACATGGATTTCCATGGAGAAGAAGTGAAAAAAGAGGCAGGATTTTAGATCCTGCCGTAAACTATCCTAACTTTAGACTGTTTATCCCTCTTTGGCCCAACCGGTCAGAGAAATAAAGAAGTCGTTGAAGTCCTGGTCATTCGAGTCTTCTACGCATATTCCAACCATGATGCCAACAGCTTCGCCCCTGTCGTTCAAGAACATGCTTGCTTGATGGTGTTCAAGGATTGGTTCTGTGCCTTCATTAAACGTAATGACAATCGACATATCCTCAGAAGGAATAAGGGCGCTTCCGTTTCCGATGAACTGGTAACTTGCACTGTGATCTGTCTTTTCAATTGTCTGTAACACCTCTCCACCAGATTTAATTTGGACGTTACCATTGTAATAGCATTGGGACGAAACGTTCCATGCGACGAACCAACCCTTGGGGAAAGATTTAAGCGGAACTTCAATTGTTCTGGACATAGTAAATAACCTCCTATTGAAAGGATTTTTTTTGTTTTCACTTTGCTCGTAAAGAGCCCTTGTATATTGAATTATTCAAAAGAACATTTTAATGTCCTTTCATCTATTAATTGCATAAATGATTGTTTTTTCTCTTTTTTTTCTTGTAAAGGAATTTGTACAAAAAATATTTTGCAAAGGAAATTTTATATTTGATTGTATGAAAATTTTGTACCAATCTCTTTTTTTGATTTCTACTGCGCTTTTAATGCTCGTTGCTTGTGGTGACGATTCCGTTAGTAGGCCCCATTCGCTGACTTCCTTAGAAGAAGCTCTTGCTCAAGATTGTGATTCCAAGGATTCGTTTGAAATCTATGTTGAAGAATTTGATGAATTCGTCTATTGTAGAAATGGATTGTGGGATACGTCACGAGTCTCGGCTTCGCGCGGAAGCGTCTATGATTCGGTTAACCATACCCTTTTGGATATGCGAAATAACGTCACTTACAAGACGGGGTCATTCGGAAGCAATGTATGGATGCTTGAAAACTTGAATTATAAAATGGATGGTCAAAGTACGTGCAAAGACGGCAAAGCGGAAAATTGTGAAAAGTATGGAAGACTATATAGCAGTAGAGCTGTCGAAGGGAATAATGGAATATGCCCGAAGGGGTGGCGGCTGCCGACCAATAGTGAAATGCTTGATTTGATCGCTTATGCATGCGAACGTTGGGATACAAAAGAAAGTGTTGAATTTTATTCAAATTGTCATGTGGCCCGTTATTTAAAATCGACCGAGGGCTGGCTTTCGAATGATAGTATCTTGCCGGGTGTGGATTCTATCGGCTTGCATTTTTTGCCGGGCGGTAGTGACCTTTATGAAACAGGAAAGGCAAGCCGTATCTGGTCCCAAAAAGGTCTTCTTACTATTCGAGATGAAGAAGTCATTTTTACTGCTTACAACTCAGTCCATTATCCCGATTCCAATAGTGTCCGTTGCGTCTTAGACGATACGATCCCTCAAACGCATAAGCCCAAGATGTCTTCTTTTACAGACCCGCGTGATAAAAAAGAATACAAGACGACGATTATTGGAAAACAGGAATGGTTTGCCGAAAACTTGCGCCGCGTAGGATTTGGTGCTGAAAAACAGTGCATAGATCAATCGGTTGACAGTTGTATGGTGTATGGAGGTCTTTATACTTGGAATGAGGCTATTAACGTTCCCGAAGAGTATTTTGACCCGGAGGTTTCCTATTCGAATGTTGAACAGGGGCTTTGCCCGGAGGGTTGGAGAATCCCGTCATTAGATGATATTAAGAAATTGATTGCATATACGCAGTCTCAGGGTTTATTCCCGTTGGGCCGATTGATGAAGGATGATTCAACGTGGACTAAATCCCCGGAACGTGCGGGAACAGGCGGCGGAGTGCTTGGTTTTTCTTTGAAAGCTGCGGGTTACGGGATAATAAATGATGGGGAAACGAAATATACGAAAAGGGGAAATCAAGCCCGTTTCTGGCTTCGTAATCAGGGAAAAAGGAATGGAAATTATCCGGTGTTTATGGCTGTCAGGCTGAATTATGATGAGAACCGCGTTCAAATCATTGCAGAAGGTGTTGACCGCCGATTCTCTGTGCGTTGCCTGCGTGATGTAAAAAACTAAGAGCCCCACTTATTTTTTTCTACATTTTCCCCCGTACAAAGATAAGGACTCGCTTATGAATATTCTCGTCGTTGGTAGCGGTGGTCGCGAACATGCCATCGCTCTTGCAGTCAAGAAGTCGCCGCTGTGCGACACTCTCGTGTGCGCTCCGGGCAACCCGGGCA
>JAEEGH010011259.1_pt1 | contig 20334 bp, 16 predicted proteins | sample 9134181 | NCBI WGS metagenome assembly JAEEGH01 (sample SAMN16246544, study PRJNA631951) | gut metagenome | biome: gut microbiome; feature: rumen; material: DP-attached | host: Bos | place: Iran: Karaj | collected 2018-10
AGGGCGTGCTGATCAAGATCACGGAGTGTCTGCCTGAACTGGTGGCACAGGGTGTACCCGTACAGCTGGGCTCGCTGGGCATCTTCTACCCCACGGCAGAGGTGAGCAACGCCGTGGTGAACATCGCCGCCATGGAGGGTCTCGACCCACGCGACTGCGTGAAGGCTATCCACATCCGCTTCCTGCCCGACACCACGAAGCTGGACAACATCGCCGGACCGGCATTCAAGAATGCCTGTGCTCTGGAGCTGCGCAACATCGTGGAGAGCGTCACCATGACCGTGGACGGCAAGGAGAAGCGCTACCAGAAGCTGACGCCCATCGAGACGGCCATCGCCGAGAGCAAGCAGGAGCCCTAAAAACGGGAACGTTAACGGGAACGAAAACGTAAACGAAAACGTAAACTTTAGGAGTTATGAAGAAGGAAACTTGGAAGACGATTCTGCAGTTCATCGTGAGCATCATCACGGCGGCCATCACGGCGCTGGGAACCACGAGCTGCATGGGACACGGACCGTTTTAACGGGCTACGAGCTCCGCTCGCTTATACCTTTAGGTGTAAGAACGTAAACGTAAACGAAGACGTTGAGAGAACGTTGACGGGAAACGGAAACTGACGAGAGAAGAGCGAGGGTGTGTAACGACACGCCCTCGTTTTTAAAGTTCAATGATGAGTTCTTCAAAGAGGCCTTCGCTGTTGATGGCATAGCGGCGCATGTTCAGCAGTTCGGGTTTCCGTTCACGGCGCAATGACTGGAAGTAGTGCATGACCGTCACTTCGTAGTTGCTGGTGACGAAATACTCCATAAACGTGTAGCCCCTGCTACCCCTGTGCCTTTTCTCCTTTTTTTCATAGAGGCACAGCCAGTCAACGGGTTGCAGGTCGTGGTCGATGGTATGGAGGCTGATGACGGCATTGACGGAGTCCTTCATCTGCGCCATCATCACCACATTATAATCATGCACCGAAGGCATGGCCACAGCCCTGACGTCGTCAGAGGCTTGGTAGCCCAGGTGTTCGCAAACCCACGACGGCACGGGTTCAAAATCGCCCAAGCGTGCCAGGTCGTCGCCGGCATTGCGGATGGGCAGCGTGCGCCATTGCAGCGAGTCTAACCATTGTCTCAGCGGATGCTTGTCGGGAGCGATGCCAGCCTTGCGCTGCATGGCCTCTACCTGTTCAGCCTTGCGGATGCTGTCCACCATCTGCTCATAGTAGGCAGCGCTACGCCCATTGCCTCCGCACGACACCATGACCACAGCCATGACAACAATAGCGAGATACTTCTTCATAACGCAAATCAATTAGATGGTGAACCTGAGGGCAGCAGAATGGTCATGATGGTGATGTCGTCGGTCGGCTCTGCATCGCCAATATACTGTTTCACGGCCGCCAGCAAGTCGTCGTGCGCTGCCACGATGTCCATCCACAGCTGGTCGCCCATCATCTGATGAGACACGTTGCGCGCCTCGGTCACGCCGTCGGTATAGAGCACCAGCATCTCATCCTTACGAAGCTCAAGGCTCTCTTCCTCAAACTGAAACTTGGCGTCACAGCCCAAGGGGAGGTTGGGCGTCATTTCAATACTCCGCACCCTACCCGACGCGTCTTTCACCAAAGGCAGGTTATGGCCCGCATTACAGAAGAGCAACTGTCCGCTGGGGATGTGCAACCGCCCGACGAAGGCTGTCACGAAGGTCAGCGAGGGATTGTTGTCGCTGAGCACGGCATTCATCTCCTCCATGATGGCTTTGGGCGACGACTGGTGTCCCAAGGCAGAGCGGAACAGGTTGACGGTGGCCGACATAAACATCGCCGCAGGCACGCCCTTGCCGCTGACGTCGCCGACGATGAACCACAGGATGTCGCCCTGACGGTTGAAGTCGTACAGGTCGCCGCCAACGTCGTGCATGGGCAGCAGGTCGGCATGCACCGTGACATGGTTGTCGTTCGGGAAATCACGTCGCAGTATGCCCATCTGAATGTCGTGGGCAATATTCAGCTCTCGCGACATCACCTGTTTCTCGGTTTCCAACCGTGCATTCCTCTCCTGGTTGCGCCACAGATGGCGTATCAGGAAGCCTACCACCAGGATACCGAGTACAAAGACGATGAACGGCCACAGGATACCCCACAGGATGCCCGTCCATATCTGCCGCTTGGAAACGGCAATCACCAGTTCGATGCCTATCGGGTCAAGTGTCTGCCGCGAGCGTAACCATTTATCTTCGGACAGGCGCAAGGGGTCATGGCCCTTCAGGTTCTTGCTCTCCGTCAACAGCTCGCCGCTGGAACTGTAGAACGCACACAGGGCTTCGTCAAAGGGCTTATACTGCTCCAGCAAATGCTGCATCCATGAGAGACTGAAGTCCATGGCGACGATGCAGAGCAACTTTCCGTCCTTGTCCTTTATATCGTCGGAATAGGTGAAAATAGTCTCGGAAAAATCAGCATCCTTATACGGTTTGCTCCAATAGCCCTTCTTGCCACTATGCCAGGCACCTTTATACCACTCCCGCTGAAAATAGTCGTGATGCTTGCTGCCGAAGTTGATTGTGAGGATGTCGTTGTCGCGACGGTAGGAACACGGGCAGAACCATTTTCCACGGTCAGGAAAGTAATACGGCGGGAAACTGACATAGCAGCTATAGAAGTTCGGATAGTGCTTCATCATCGAGCGCGTCTTTCTGAAAATCTTATCGGGCTGTGACAGGTGGTCGTTCACAAATATCTTCATCTGGGCCGCTGCATCGTACGCATCGTAGAGCTCAAAGAGAATCTTCTCACGCGCTATCTCCGTCTTCAGGTCAATGGTTTCCTGTACGTGGCGCTTAGCCTGCCGATAGGACACAAGGAACTGCACCCCCATGCCGCCAATCAGGAACAATGCCGCTAATATGTGAATATACTTGTATCGCATCTGAATGTTGTTGAACTAAACAGACCACAAAAGTACGAAATAAAATGCAATAACAAATATTTTCCATCAGATTTCTCTATTTCTCGCACAATTTGTGGATTATTTTTTGTATTGTTCTCGCTTATTCGTACCTTTGCATCATACTTATAACAAGTCCATAATAGTCCAAACCATCATGAAGAAGAATTTGATTACAACAATGCTGTTCATCGCAGCGATTTCAGCATCAGCACAGACACGTCAACTGTTTGACTTCGGCTGGCAGTTTACTCACAATGGCACGACGCAGACCGTGGACTTGCCGCACGATTGGGATATCTTCGAAGGTCCCAATTCTGGCAAGGGAGCTACGGGCACTGGCGGCGGATGGTTCGAGGCCGGCAAGGGCGAGTACCGGAAACGGTTTACAATGGATAATGGAAAATTGATAATGGATAATTCCTTGGTCAAGCTCCACTTCGAGGGCGTATATCAGAAGGCAGAGGTCTATGTGAACAGCCAGCTGGCTGGGCAGCATCATTATGGCTATACACCGTTCACCGTCGATGTGACGAAGTATTTGAATAAGGACAAAAAGCAGGCTAACGAGGTCATCGTGAAGGTGGACAACTCCGAGCAGCCTAACTGCCGCTGGTACAGCGGTTCCGGCATCTACCGCCACGTGTGGCTTGAAACGATGCCCGCGCTGCACATTGCCGAGAATGGCGTGTTTGTTACCACGCCCGAGGTATCGGCCAACAAAGCAACGGTAAAGGTTGAGGTAACAGTGCAGAACGAGGGCAGCAATGACCAAAGAGGCATCGTTGTGGTGGAAGGCAAGCATCAAGAAGTATCGCTGAAAGCAGGTGAGAGCAAGGCTGTCACCTTTACCTACACTATCAACAATCCCAAACTATGGTCGCCAGAATCGCCATACCTCTACACCGCGAAAGCCACTATACTAACACCTTCGAGGACCAAAGGAGAGGCGATTGTTAAATATGGCATCCGCTCGTTCTCGTTCGATGCTGAAAATGGCTTCGTGCTCAACGGCAAGAAGGTACTCATCAACGGTGCCTGCGTGCATCACGACGACGGTGTGCTGGGTGCACGGGCTTTCGACGATGCGGAAATCCGCAAGGTACGCCAGATGAAGGAAGCCGGCTTCAACCTCATCCGCACCTCGCACAATCCCACGACCCGTGCCTTCCTCGATGCCTGCGACTCGATAGGTATGCTCGTCATTGACGAGGCCTTCGACGGCTGGCGCACTCAGAAGAATCCCTACGACTATTCGACCGTCATCGACTCCTGCTACCGTCAGGACATCCACGCCATGGTGCTGCGCGACCGCAACCATCCGAGTGTCATCTCTTGGAGCATCGGCAACGAGGTCATTGAGCGTAAGGACATCCGCGTGGTCTATACAGCCCGACAGATGAAACAGGCCATCCACGAACTGGACACGACGCGCCCCGTCACTGAGGCCCTCTGTGCCTGGGACAGCGACTGGGAAATCTACGACCCACATGCCGAAGTGCTCGACGTAGTGGGCTATAACTATATGATCTTCAAGCACGCCAGCGACCACGAGCGCGACCCCAAGCGCGTCATCTGGCAGACGGAGAGCTATCCGCGTGATGCCTTCCGCAACTGGGCGGTGGCGAACGACTTCCCCTACGTCGTGGGCGACATTGTGTGGACGGGTCTCGACTATCTGGGCGAGAGCGGCATAGGTCGTAACTACTATAAAGGTGAGCGCGAGGGTGAGTCGTGGATTGAGGGCGGACAGCCTGAATGGCACGGTGCTCCCTGTGGCGATGTCGATATCACCGGCTGGAGGAAACCGATAAGTCATTATCGCAAGATGCTGTGGAACGAGGACACACCACTCTATATGGCCGTGAAGGAACCAAATGGCTACCACGGGGAAATCAAAACGACGATGTGGAGCGTATGGCCCACATGGGAGTCGTGGACATGGCCCGGTTGGGAGGGTAAACCCGTCGAAGTGGAGGTTTATACCCGTCAGCCAGAAGTGAAACTATATCTTAACGACAAACTTATCGGCACGAAACAGGTAAGCCGTGAGACTGAGTTCAAGGCTGTCTTTTCCGTGCCTTACAAGGCCGGAACCCTCCGTGCTGAAGCTGGCAGTGAGAGCGTAACACTGAAGACCGCCGGCGAACCAGCCCATCTACGTCTAACCACCGACCGCTCCGTCATGACTGCCAACGGCCAGTCGCTTGCCTTTGTCACCATTGAGGTGGTCGACAAGGACGGCACACCCGTACCCGAAGCCGCCATTTCCTGTGAGGCTATCGTCAAGGGAGCTGGTAAGCTGTCAGCCTTTGCCTCTGCCGACCTGAAGGATACAGAACCCTACACCTCACCGCGTGCAAGAACGTGGAAGGGCCGCGCCCTCCTCGTCGTCCGCAGCACGCAGAAAAAGGGTTCCGTTAGCGTGAGCATCAAGAGCTCATTGCCTACTGCCAGTCTAACGTTGAAGAGCAAATAACGATATGCAGCGGACGACTGACGCAACTGCTCTGCCTGTTTATTCTTGCTTTGCCACATGCCCACGCAGGGCTTCGTTGGCGACCGGTATTTTAAATAAAACATAAATCCCAAGGCAGAAACATCATGCTTTGGGATTTTTTGTGTATCTTTGTCGGCGCAAAACAAATCATATCAACAAAGAACAAACTACTAAAAACAACAAAAGCAAACTATGAAGATGATGAAAAAGTATGTAATGACATTGATGCTGGCCTGCTGTCAACTGCTGGCTGTGGCAGAAAATTATCCTTATCGTAGCGACCATTTATGGTTGACTGTACCCAACCATGCCGATTGGCTTTATAAAACAGGCGAGAAGGCGAAGGTCGAAGTAAGCTTCAGTATCTATGGCATACCTCAGGACGTTGAAGTGAGTTATGAGATAGGACCGGACATGATGCCGGCAACGACTTCCGGCAAAGTGATGCTGAAAAATGGCAGGGCTGTCATAGACATGGGAACGATGAAGAAAGCAGGATTCCTCGACCTTCGACTCACAGCTGTCAAGGACGGCAAGAAATACCAGCACCACGTCAAAGTTGGCTTTTCACCAGAACAGTTGAAGCCCTACACGAAGAACCCGTCTGACTTTGATGCCTTCTGGCAGAAGAACATAGCCGATGCACGCCAAGATGTGAAAAATGAAAAACTGATAGTGAAATGCGAAAAGGTGGACAAGTATTCAACCGATGAGTTCGACTGTTATCTGTTGAAGCTGAAGACGGACAACCGTCATTCGATATACGGCTACCTGACAAAACCGAAGGAAAACGGCAAATACCCTGTGGTGCTCTGCCCTCCTGGTGCCGGCATCAAGACCATTAAGGAACCGATGCGGAACACCTATTATGCCAAGAATGGTTTCATCCGTTTGGAGATGGAGATACATGGTCTGAACCCTGAGATGACCGATGAGCAGTTTAAGGAAATCACAGCTGCCTTCGACTACGAAAACGGCTATCTGGCCAATGGGCTCGACAACAAGGATAACTACTACATGAAACATGTCTATGTGGCCTGCGTACGCGCCATCGACTATCTCTGCTCGCTGCCTGAATGGGATGGCAAGAACGTCTTCGTGCAGGGAGGCAGTCAGGGTGGTGCCCTCTCACTCATTACGACAGCTCTCGACCCTCGTGTGACAGCATGCGTAGCCAACCACCCTGCCCTCGCAGATATGGCGGGTTATCTCGACCACCGCGCCGGAGGCTATCCCCATTTCAACCGTCTGAACAACATGTTCACTCCCGAGAAGGTTGAAACGATGGCTTACTACGACGTGGTGAATTTTGCTCGCCGCATTACCTGTCCCGTTTATCTGACGTGGGGATACAACGACGACGTCTGTCCACCAACCACCAGCTATATCATCTGGAATCTTATCACGGCTCCCAAAGAGTCGTTGATAACACCCGTCAACGAGCATTGGACCAGCAACGATACCAACTATAGCCAGATGCTTTGGCTGAAGCAGAAGATGTGAACCAGCGTCAAACATGAGGTGAACACGGGACAAAAAAAATTGATTGTCTCACGACAACCAATCCTTGAATTAACCTTAATAATCTAATACCATGAAAAACACACTTGCAAAGATAAAGAAATAATCGCACGATGCATAGTTTTTCGTTGTTTCATAGCCATCTTTTAATCTTGTTTAACAAAACGGTCTTTCCATTTAAGAATTATTGACGGTTTAGTAATAACTTCCTGCTCTTCATTGGCAGGTGCTTCCAGTTTACAATCCGGCGTCAGAACAAGCTCTTCTTCTTTCAGCGTAGCCGTCCATGTGCCGTCGGGTATTGTCAGGTACTGCTCTGTGGGTAATTGACGCCAATTAACGGAATAGAACGCTATCTGGCTTTCCCGTAAGTCAGAACCGTAGGTGCGGATAAAGCATACAATCTGATTCACGCTGTCGACCTGCTCGCTGACATCTAACAATCGCATGCTTAACGAAGAGGATTCCGTCAGCTGTATCTGTAAAGCGTCGTCAGTCAGCTTCTGCATAACAGACTTTCCTCCCAGGCTGTTGGTCACCTCCGACAACATGCCCGAGTCTATGAAGTCAATGAAATCAAGCCGATTGTTCGCATCCAGATATGGTACAAGGGAGTCAGGCATCTGCTTGAACACGTCGCGCATCTTCATTTGCGCCGAGAGGTTGCAGGTTGTCACAAGGACAAGTAAAAGAAATAACTTACGCATCATCATCATTATTTAGTTTTGCTTAGCTGCATCATCATAATGGCAGCAAGACCGGCGGTTTCGGTTCGTAGCCTGCTCTGTCCGAGGTGAATGGAGCGATAGCCGTTGGCAACGGCTTCGCGGACTTCCTCTATGGAGAAGTCGCCCTCGGGACCTACCAAGACGGTGACGTCGTCGGTCTCGGCTGGTGTCGTCAGCTCATCAAAGAGCCAGGTGCGGGGAATCTCATCATAGCAATGGGCTATAAACTTCCGTCCTGTAATGGGACGGGCGATAAACTGCTTGAAGGACTGGACATCGTTAAGCTGCGTCTTCCATGCCTTGCGGCTCTGCTTCATGGCCGATACGGCAATCTTATCAATACGGGGAATCTTCATCACACGCCGTTCAGAGAACTGGCATTTGAGGAAGGAGATCTCGTCGACACCCACCTCAACAGCCTTTTCCACCATCCATTCCATGCGCTCCATCATCTTCGTGGGCGCAATGGCAAGATGCAGATGCCCCTTCCACTGGCGCTCCTGAGGCAGCGTCTCGCAGATGTTATAGAAACAGTGCCTGGTATGTGCCAGGGTGACTTCAGCACGATAGAAGTTGCCGCAACCGTCCATGAGCATCATCTCGTCGCCTGCCTGCAGGCGAAGCACACGCAAGGCATGCATGGCTTCGTCTGCGGGTAGTTCGTTGGATGTCGCAGCATCAGGTGCGTAGAAGAATCTGACCTCTTTCATCGCTGGAACGGCATGTTTTTATGACAATGACTAATGCTTAATCTCGGTAATGGGTTTCTTCTCCGGTTTAAAGACAATGGCGAAGGTGATGCCGATGACGAAGGCGAAGGCAGCGAAGATGAACCAACATGTCTGCCATTCGCCTACTAAGTATCCACCTTCCCAGTGGCAGAGACTATTGACAATCTCACCGGCTGCCAACGTTCCGATGGTGGCACCTATTCCATTGGTCATCATCATAAACAATCCCTGTGCAGAAGCCTTGATTTTCGGGTCGCACTCCTGGTCGACAAAGATACCGCCAGACACATTGAAGAAGTCGAAGGCTACGCCATAGACGACACATGACAGGATGAAGAAGATAACGCCAGGCATGGCAGGATTGCCGATGCCGAAGAAGCCGAAGCGGAACACCCATGCGAAGAGTGACATGAGCATCACCACCTTGATGCCGAAACGCTTCAGGAAGAAGGGTATCATGAGGATGCAGCAGGCCTCACTAATCTGCGAGATGGAGGTCAGCATGGTGGCATTGTTGGCGGCGAAAGAGTCGGCATACTCTGGTACGCCCTTGAAACTGGTGAGGAAGGGACCGGCAAAGCCGTTGGTGACCTGCAGGCACATGCCCAGCAATGCCGAGAAGATGAAGAACAGGGCCATCTGACGGCGCTTGAAGAGCTTGAAGGCGTTGAGTCCGAGGCTCTCTGTGAGCGACACCTTGCCTTCCTTCTTGGTCAGCTTGCACTCGGGCAGCGTGAAGCAATAGACGAAGAGTACCAGACTGAGTACACCTGATACGAGGAACTGCAGATAGGTGTACTGGAACTTATGGGCGTTCTCGCCGAGCGTGAAGCCAAAGCCCGTCTCGTCGATGAAGGCGCAGTTGACAAACCACATAGTAGCGATGAAACCGACTGTTCCGAGCACACGGATGGGCGGGAAGTCCCTGACGGTATCGAGGCCATTATTCTTCAGAATGGTGAATGCTGCCGTGTTGGTCAGCGCGATAGTCGGCATATAGAATGCCACGCTCAGGGTGTAGAGCGCAATGAATAACGATTTGTCGGCCAGTTCATTGCCGAAGCCTGCCTGTTCGCCCATCCACCAGCAGCTGATCATGAAGGCGCCAGCCACCAGATGGCACAATCCCAGCAGGCGCTGTGGCTGGATGTACTTGTCGGCAACGATACCCATCAGTGTCGGCATGAAGATACTAACAATGCCTTGAATGGCATAGAACCATGAGATTTTGTCACCTAATCCGGCTATTCCCAAATAGTTTCCCATGCAAGTGAGGTAAGCTCCCCAAACGGCGAACTCCAAGAAGTTCATAACCGCTAAACGTACTTTCATGTTCATAGTAATAAATATTGAAGTTATTGGTTGTTATTTGATAAGTTTCTCTTGATAGTAGGCGCGTACACGCCCGTCATCGTCTTTCCTGAGTACTACCCTGCCCCTCATCCATTCGGTGTTAGCGGTTTCCTGGAGGAGCGGGAACTGGCCTGTCACGAAGCCCTCCGATATTTCCACGCTGTATAGCGTCAGGCATTGGCCTTCCGGCGTTATCAGTTCGTTGCAGGCTATCCGCCTTACTGTTGTTTGTTTCATTGGCTTGCTCCTTATTATGGAATCTGATCAGTTGTACCTGGCTGATAAACATCATGCGACGGGCGTTTGCGTCATCGGCACCACCCGTGGCGAGATAGATGAAACCGCGCATTTCCTTGAGTTTGCGCTCATGATTTGCGGGAATACGTATCTGCGAGAGACCGGATACGGAGACATGGTTTGACGTTTGGATAATGCTGTCGCCCTCGTATTTGGTGACAACGCACACGACGGCATCCTTATAACCCGCCTGCCAAAGGTATTCCGTCATGAACTGGAACGAGAAGGAATCGCCCTTGTAGAACGACGTATCGACCTCGACCGTGAAGTCATAGCGGTTCATAGCGGGGAAAGGCATGAGCATGATGTCGGTCTGGCCCTTCCAGATGCTGGCTGTGTCTCCCGTCGTGCTGTAGCGTGAATATTGTCCGATTTCACCGACAGTGGAACCGAGCATCTTTGCCTCGTCCGACAAGCGGTCGTTGACATTCTGGTAGATGCCTTGCAGGCGCTTGACATGCGAATAGTAATAAACCAGTGAAGAGTCAAATTCAGCTTCCGTTACCCCGTGTTTCTTCAAAACGGCAGTAAAATACTCCGTTTTCAAGACATCCATTTCCCGGTTCCTGTGCGCTTTGGCCATTGCCTGAGCGATATGGTAATCATAGAGTATGTCTTCCATATCACCAGGCTGTATATACTCCTCAGGCACTGAAGGCTTACAAGCCATCAGGATCAACAGGGAAACTATGATATAGAAGCCGTTCTTCATTATGACTACTGTTCTGGTGAGGCTTTCGGTTCCTGTGCCGACGGTTGCTCTTGCGGTGTTTGCGTCTTTTCAGACTTGAAGGTCAACTCGCCGATTTCCTTACGGAAGAATAACAGTAAGAGCACGACACCAACCGATATGCTGGCATCGGCAAAGTTGAAGACAGGACTAAAGAACACATAGGGCTGTCCGCCAACGAAGGGAACCCATGTCGGCCATGTCGTCGTGATGATCGGGAAGTAGAACATGTCGACCACCTTTCCCATCAGGAAGGGCGCATAACCCGTGCCGAAAGGCACGAAGTAAGACTGGTAAAACTCTGAACTACTGTTGAATATCAATCCATAGAACATGGAGTCAAAGATGTTTCCTGTAGCTCCGGCAATTACCATCGACAGGCAGATGAGGTAGCCCCATCGTGCCTGCTTTCGTACCTGTAGGACGATATAGTAGCCGAGGAAGGCTATGGCAATGATACGGAAAATGGAGAGCACAAGCTTGGAACCGATTTCCATACCGTAAGCCATGCCGTTGTTCTCGATGAACACAATCTTGAACCAAGACAGGATTTCAATCTGCTCGTGCAAGGTCATGTGGGTCTTCACCCAGATCTTGATGACCTGGTCAATGATCAGGATGGCCAGCACAAGCAACGCTGCCAGCCACCCTCTCTTTGCTATGTCGTGCTTGACCATCTACTATTTCTTGCCAGCCAGCTTCGACTCTACGCTCAGCGTCGCATGGGGGACGGCCTTCAGGCGCTCCTTGGGTATCAGCTTACCCGTGATGCGGTCAATACCGTAGGTCTTGTTCTCGATACGTACCAGGGCAGCCTTCAGTCCCTGGATGAACTTCTGCTGACGGGCAGCCAGCGAGATAATCTCTTCCTTCGACTGGGTGGCACTACCCTCTTCCAGTGCCTTATAGGTGGGTGACGTATCGTCTACATCATTGGAGTCTTGATTCATCAGTACTCTCATCATCTGATCATAGTCGCGCTTGGCTAATGTCAGCTTCTCATTGATAATCTCACGGAACTCTTCTAACTCTTCGTCCGTGTAACGTGTTTTTTCTGCCATAGTTAATAATATTAGGATTTAGCAATACTTATATTCAACTTAAACTCATCGAAGTCAACCTCCGTACCGTCATTCTGAGCGATAGTGATGCTGTCAGCCAGCACCTGTGTCTTGATGTAGTCGCCGAAGGCATTAACGGCAGCATCGGTCTCGGCATTGGGCGACAAGGTGATGTTGATACGGTCGGTAATCTCGAAACCGCTCTCCTTGCGGAGGTTCTGCACGCGGTTGATAATCTCGCGGGCCATACCCTCCTGCCGCAGTTCGTCGGTCAGCTCCACTTCGAGGGCCACGGTCAGGGCACCTTCGTTGGACACGAGCCATCCGGGGATGTCCTCGCTGATGATGTCGACATCGGCAGCTTCCACCGTCAGGGCGTTACCGTCGACGGTGATGCCGATGGTGCCGTTGGCTTCCAACTCGGCAATCTGCTCCTGTGAGAGTGCATCCATCTGTGCGGCCACGCCCTTCATCAGCTTGCCGAACTTCTTACCCATGGTGCGGAAGTTACACTTCACCTTCTTCACCAGGATACCAGCACCCTCGACGAACTTCAGTTCCTTGACGTTCACCTCGTGCATGATGAGGTCCTTGACAGCCTCGATGTGGCGCTTCTGCTCGTCGGTGGCAGGCACCATAATCGACTGTAGCGGCTGGCGCACCTTGATATTCACCTTGCGACGCAGGGCGAGCACCATAGAGGTAATCTTCTGAGCCATCTCCATACGGGCCTCCAGGTCCTTGTCAATGCAGGCTTCGTCGGCAACGGGCCACAGGTCGAGGTGGACGCTGTCCTTTTCTCCGCCAAGGTCCTTGTACAGCTGGTCAGCATAGAACGGTGCAAACGGAGCCAGCAGCTTAGCCACCGTCATCAGACAGGTGTACAGCGTCTCGTAGGCCGAGCGTTTGTCATCACTCATCTCTTTGCCCCAGAAGCGTTTGCGGTTCAGGCGAACGTACCAGTTGGAGAGGTCGTCATTGACGAAGGCATCTATCAGGCGCCCGGCACGGGTCGGGTCATAGTTCTCCAGTTCAGCCGTCACCTTCTGCACCAAGGTATTGAGCGAAGAAAGAATCCATCGGTCAATCTCGGGTTTGGCAGACTGCGCCACAGCCTCTGTGCCCTGGGCGGGATCAAAGCCGTCGACGTTGGCATAGAGAGCAAAGAAGCTATATGTATTATATAAGGTACCGAAGAACTTGCGGCGAATCTCATCCACACCATCGGGGTCAAACTTCAGGTTGTCCCACGGTTCGGAATTGGTCATCATATAGAGGCGCACGGCGTCAGAACCATATTTCTCAATCATCTCGAAGGGGTTCACCACGTTACCCACATGCTTCGACATCTTATTACCTTTGGCATCAAGCACGAGACCGCTGGAGATGACGTTCTTGAAAGCTACGGAGTCGAAAATCATGGTGGCAATAGCATGTAAGGTAAAGAACCAGCCACGGGTCTGGTCGACACCCTCGTTGATGAAATCGCAGGGGAATGCCGTACCATTGTCGATGAGTTCGCGGTTTTCAAACGGATAGTGAATCTGTGCGTAGGGCATCGAACCAGAGTCGAACCACACGTCAATGAGGTCGCTCTCGCGCTTCATCGGCTTGCCACTGGCAGAGCACAAGACGATGTAGTCGACATACGGGCGGTGCAAGTCTATCTTGTCGTAATTCTCCTGACTCATGTCACCAGGTACAAAGCCCTTGTCCTTCAGCAGGTTGCTCGTCATGAATCCGGCCTTGACACTCTTCTCAATCTCGTTGTACAGTTCCTCGACACTGCCGATGCAGAGTTCCTCACCATCCTCAGAGCGCCAGATGGGAAGCGGCGTTCCCCAGAAACGGCTACGTGAAAGGTTCCAGTCGTTCAGGTTCTCCAGCCAGTTGCCGAAGCGTCCCGTTCCCGTTGACTCCGGTTGCCAGTTGATGGTCTTGTTCAGCTCGAACATACGCTCTTTCTTGGCCGTAGACTTGATGAACCACGAATCCAGCGGATAGTAGAGCACGGGCTTGTCGGTACGCCAACAGTGGGGATAGTTGTGGGTATGCTTCTCAATCTTAAAGACCTTGTTCTGGGCCTTCAGGTCCATGCAAATGCTGATGTCCAAGGTCTCATCCTTGTCAGTCAAAGTGTCGTCGTAGGCATTCTTCACGTAACGGCCTGCAAACTTGTTCCACTCGTCCACGTTGACATAGTCTTTCACGAAGTCGGGGTCGAGGTCGTCAATGACGAAGTACTTGCCTTGCAGGTCGACGACAGGACGCTCAGCGCCCTTCTTGTCTATCAGAACGATGGGACAAATGCCAGCCTTCTTTGCCACAAAGGCGTCGTCGGCACCAAAGTTGGGAGCGATATGAACGATACCGGCACCGTCGTCGGTCGTCACATAGTCGCCGGGAATCACCTTGAAGGCGTCACCCATGGGTTTGATGGCGGGCATCAGCTGCTCATACTCCATACCCACGAGGTCAGTACCTTTATAACGTGCCACGATACGATAGGGTATCAGCTTTTCGCCCTTCTTGTATTCAGGCATCTCGCCACCGTCGGTGATGTTACCCTCTGCAGGCAGATAGGCATTCAGGCGGGCTTCAGCCAGCACCAGCGTCACCTTGTCGGCAGTATAGGGATTGTATGTCTGCACGGCGACATAGTCAATCTTCGGACCTACGCAGAGTGCCGAGTTGGCAGCCAGCGTCCAGGGTGTCGTCGTCCAGGCCAGGAAATAAGGAGTACCCCACGCTGCCATCTCGGGCTTGGGGTTCTTCATCTTGAACTGTGCCGTACAGGTCGTATCCTTCACGTCGCGGTAGCAACCCGGCTGGTTCAGCTCGTGAGAAGAAAGACCGGTACCGGCTGCAGGTGAATAGGGCTGAATGGTATAGCCCTTATAGAGCAGGCCCTTCTCATAGAACTGCTTCAACAGCCACCAAAGGGTCTCGATGTACTTGTTGTCATAAGTGATATAGGGATGATCGAGGTCAACGAAGTAACCCATTTTCTCTGTCAGGTCACGCCACTCCTGGGTGTACATCATCACATTCTCGCGGCACTTCTTGTTGTAATCCTCGGTCGAAATGTAGCGCTCGCTCTCCTTGTTGTCGATGTCAGCCTTGGTAATGCCAAGTTCCTTTTCGACACCCAGTTCTACGGGCAGTCCGTGGGTGTCCCAACCAGCCTTGCGCTTCACCTGGAAGCCGCGCATCGTCTTGTAGCGGTTGAACGTGTCCTTGATGCTTCGTGCCAGCACATGGTGAATGCCAGGGTGACCATTGGCTGAAGGGGGACCTTCATAGAATACGAACTGGGGACAACCCTCGCGTTCCTTCACGGAGCGCCAGAACACATCTTGTTCCTTCCACATCTGCAGCACATCATTGTTTGTCTGCGTCAAATTCAAGCCGTTATGCTCGGCAAATCTCTTGCTCATAGATTATCTTTATTTCTTACATGTTTCTTTATGACGTGCAAAGGTAATCAAATTTTTTGATACCGCCAAATTTTTACACTCAATAACAACAATGTAAGAAATAAGTTCGGCTTTACGCGCCATAAAGCGGGACTTTACAGCTCTACCATCTGGCCGTCATAAGCCATCTGGATGTCGGGGGGCAGTTGGCTGTTGACCTCATCATGTCGACCGATATGGTGACTGCTGTGTATCAGCCACGTCTGGCTTGCCCCTACCCGACGGGCAAAAGCAACGGCTTCTGCTACAGTCTGGTGAGAATGGTGGGGCTGTGGACGGAGGGCGTTCACCACCAGTACGTCACAACCACGTGCATAGGGGACCTCTTCATCAGCAATGGTTTTCATGTCCGTGATATAGGTAAGCACAGAGGGATGACTGTTGAGGGATGAATCTACAGACTGCTGGGTGATGCGATAGCCCAGGATAGGCAGGTCGTGGTGCATCACCTCAAAAGGCATGATGTCAAGGTCTCCGATGCGGAACGGCTCATGCTTGTGTATCTCGTGCAGCTGAATAGCCGGGACACCAGGATAGCGGTTTTCGGCAAAGCAATAGGGCAACATCTCAAGCATTCCCTGACGTGCCAGCGGATCGGCATAGACGTTTACCTCGCCAAACTGACAATAGGGACGGATGTCGTCCATGCCGCCCATGTGGTCGTAATGGGCATGGGTAATCAGGATGCCGTCAATCTTGCGGAAAGGCTGTGGCATAATCTGCTGTCGGAAGTCCGGACCGCAGTCAATCAGCAAGCGCGTGGTGTCAGTCTCTACGAGTGCCGAACATCGCAAGCGCTTGTCATGCGGGTCGCTGCTCGTACAGGTATAGCACTGGCACCCGATGGTCGGCACGCCACACGATGTCCCGGTTCCAAGAAAAGTCAGTTTCATCGTTTCCCTCTATATGATATTGACCTCTGGTTGAATGTCGACACCAAAGCGCTCTTTGACATCATGCTGTATCTTGCGGCATAAATCCACGATCTCGCTACCCGTAGCACCGCCACGGTTGACGAGCACCAAAGCCTGTTTGTCGTGGACACCGGCACGTCCCAGCGAACGTCCCTTCCAGCCACATTGTTCTATCATCCACCCTGCGGGAATCTTCTCGTGGCTGTCATCAACGGTATAGTGCGGCATACCTGGGTTTGCGGCTGCCAACGCTTCATATTTATCACGCGACACGACTGGATTCATGAAAAAGCTGCCAGCATTGCCCGTCACCTTGGGGTCAGGCAGCTTTGCATTGCGAATGTCTATGATGACCTGACGGAGTTGCTGGGCAGAAGGACTGTCAATGCCACGACGCTCCAGTTCTGCACGGATGTTGCCATAGTCGAGATGTGACTCAAACACGGGGGAGAACTCGTAGCAGACCTTCGTCATCAGGAACTGATGGCGCCATTCCTGCTTGAAACGGCTCTGCCTATACCCATAACCGCACTCGCTATTGCTGAAGATGCGCTGCTGTCCTGTGGAAATTTCAACAGCATAGACCTTGCTAATCAGGTCTTTGACCTCCACGCCATAGGCACCGATGTTTTGTACGGCACTGGCACCAACGTCACCAGGAATCAGCGAAAGATTCTCGGCTCCATAGAGTTCATGCTGGAGGCTAATGGCAACGATGTCGTCCCACACCATGCCGCTACCACAAACCATGCTGGTGCCTTCTATCTCGTAGCCCTTGATGGCAGAATGCACAACGATGCCCTCGTAGTCCTGTGTCAGCAACAGATTGCTGCCGCCACCGATAATGATATATGGTGTGTCGCTCCCGTTCAGAATTTTAGCCACCTGCTGAGCTTCCTGCTCGTTTTCACATTCCAGGAAACGGCTGCATCGGGCATCAATGCCGAACGTGTTGTGTGCCTTCAGGCTATAGTTGCAAATGTCTCTCATAGAACTACGTCGTCATCTTCGTCAGTTTCCACTTGCCGTCAGAGCGTTTGAAGGTCAGCTCCAGTTCCAGTCCGTTGGCAATGCCACGCAGCACAAACAACTTGGTATTACCCTCCTTACGGGGCTGACCATAGATGATGTTGAAAATCATCTTCTTAGGCAGTTCAGGCGCAAAGGCTTCCCACGTTTCAGGCGTGATGACACCATCCATGCGGGCAAAGTCGTCGTCAGGGTCAGGACCCTCGAAATGGATACTTGAATTAAGACTTTCAGCCTGATAAATGGAATCCGTTGCAAAATGGTGATAGAACTCCAGGAAAGAGGCATTGTTTGACTGACTGATGGGGATGGTCTGGATAGACGTCAGCATCCATGCGCCACGCAAACGGTCAAAGACATGCTGGATGACGGCACCCGTATTGAAATAGATCATTTCCACCACGGCATGATTCACAGAGGTGTCCTTGACAATCTCCATCTGCCGTTCGCTATCAAAGAGTAAGGTATAGAAATCCTGGCGCATGAAATAGCGCTCAGTCTTCCACTGTTCCTTGGACAGCATTTCCTCCTTGCTGCCATTGATTTTCTTTAGAGGAAAGAGGATGCGCTCACGCTGGAGGTTCTTGTTGGCTGCGAAGTTGAAGATAAAGTCGTCGAACAACTCGTCGGCAGCTTTGGGCATGGGAAGATTGGCCATCGTATCAGCCATCGGGTCAGCAATAGAATCCGTTGCTGTTGAGTCGGTTGCCATTGTTGAATCAGCAGGCGTTTCGTCTTGCGTCTGACCGGCTTTATTGCCTCCACAGGCTATGAACAATGGGAGACAAAGAAATACTACCAAATACCGTTTCATGGAATGCTTCTCTCAAATCGCGGCAAAGGTACAAATAAACAAGCAAAACGCAAAATAAAAACGGAATTTATTTTGCGTTTTGCGAATGAAAACAAATCTGTCTCTGACGAATGTTTCAGAAAGAATAGGACAGCGTGCAGAGCAGCTGGTGGCGGTTGTCCTTCACCTTGACGGCATTACAGTCGTTGCGGAGCACTTCCAACAGACCGTAGCTGCTATAGTATTTCGCCTCCACGCCATTCATGTAAGGATAGAAATCACCCTTGCGCATCGAGTACTGATAGGCCAGGTCAAGACGTACCTTGTCGAAGGTGAAACCTACGCCGGCAGTAATGCGGTGGGTATCCTTCCAGTTGGTGTAATCCGTTGACGACGACATGTATGTGCCTGGTGAATCCAGCGTCTGGTCACGCACGCCAGACTCTTCGTACATCGGCGATACATAGTTGTAACCCAATCGGATAGCCACATTTTGTTCAGGCTTAAATTCAGCACCTACTTTCAGGGTTGACACAGTCCTGAGCGTCTTTTCTGTCAGGCGCTTCATCACGGGGTCGCTGCTGCTACTCGTGCTGTACGTGTCAGTCCAGTAATCATAATTGTAGTCTTTGATAGCACGCATATCAATCGTGGAATAGTCGGCAATCTCGTAGCTGATGCCCAACGCAAGGTTGTTGTCAACAGTATGACCGGCACTGATGCCGAACTTCCAAGGTGTATTGAAGCTGAACTTCGCATCGTAGCCTATCTGAGCGACATCACCAATACGGGTGGTATTGCTTGTCGTCAGCCGATAGAATGTCGGAGTTGACACGCTGACACCCAGACGGAATGGCGATTCCTCCACAGGACGGACGATAATGCCTCCCTTGACCTCGACACCCGTACCTGTAATGTGATGGTCATCCGTCATGAGAACACTTGTTAGCGACGGGTCGGTAAGCGAGTTCAGATGCTCAAAGTACTCACTATAACCGTTATAGTGGACATCCTTCAGACCGAGGGTAAGGCCTAAGTACACGCGGTTCTTGATATTGCCGCTTATGTTGAAGTCGTACTCACCTATATAGCCGGTATGGGCGCGGTTGAAGTCGTAGTCAATCGCATCAACAGTTGTCAGCGAACCGTCTTTCTCCTCGATCATATTATAATAGAGGAAGTCGGTCTGACTTTGTCCCCAATAGGTGTCAAGATCACCACGGATGCCCTTAATGGTTGTCTGGCGGTTCTGCGAAGAGCCGTTGACAGCTTGGTTGGCAGCCGACAGAACATAGTTGAAGTTGCGGCTTTTGTGGAAATTGAAGCCGAAGTTCAGGTAGCTATGCATGCCTGTGCGCTGCGAGAACACGACACCTATCTGATCAAACGAAGCACTTGCCTTGCTGCCGTCTTGGAACGACTTGCCGCCTTCCTGTATGACCAAGCCCATAGAGCCTGACACCTGATGGCGACGGAACAGGCCGATGCCGGCAGGGTTTGTACTCATGGTGGAGATATCGGCGCCCAAGGCCTCCATAGCGCCACCCATGCCCACATAGCGTGCCGTACCGTTCAAATCGTCGGTGGCCAGCTGTGCCCCGATGTATGTGTCAAGATTAACATTATCCTGTGCTTGAGCCTGCATGGCCCCAAGGGTCATCAAACCCAATAAATACATTTTCTTCATAGTCATAGTCGTATTATTCAATATACATTGCATCGTTCTTATTTACGTCCGCCAAAGTTACGTCCGCCTGTAGCTGAACGGCCACCGCCAAAAGAACCGCCGCCACCGAAAGAACCGCCGCCACCGCTACGGCCGCCGCCGAACGACGAGCCGGCAGAGCGCGAACCGCCAAAGGAAGACGAGTTGTAGCCGCGGTTGGAGTTGATGCCGGAGTTAATCCGCGATGTATTGTCCCGATAACCGCCAAAATTATTGCCGCCAATAGGACGACGGTGATTGACAGGACGGCCGGTGCTATGAAGGTGTACGACTGTACCGCCATACCAGCGCGGACCGTACCACCCGTAATAGCCATAATGCCAGGGACGATAGTAGCCATAATACCAGGGAGAATACCAAGGTGAATACCATCCGTAGCGGCCATAATACCACGGGTCGTTCCAGTACCAGGGGTCGTTCCAGTACCAGCTGCTATAATACCACGGCGACGCCCAGCGACCGTCACGATAGCCGTCCCAATAAGCCTCGCTGGGCGTGTAGTCGTCAAAGCGACTCATCTTGCGGGTCAGTTGGAA
>JAEEGH010011263.1_pt1 | contig 20329 bp, 17 predicted proteins | sample 9134181 | NCBI WGS metagenome assembly JAEEGH01 (sample SAMN16246544, study PRJNA631951) | gut metagenome | biome: gut microbiome; feature: rumen; material: DP-attached | host: Bos | place: Iran: Karaj | collected 2018-10
GCCAGAGCGGTTACCAGGAATGTCTTATTAACATCGCGCACGTAAAGAGGAATAATAGGACTCTCGGTCTCACCAATCTCGAATCCTTCCTCGCGGAAACGCTTCAGGGCATAGTTTGTAACATCCCACAGAGCCTGGATGCGCTCGGGTTCCTGCTGGATGATGTGCAGAGCCTCGAGAGCTGCAGCTGTAGCAGCAGGTGTGTTAGATGCCGAGAAGATATAAGTGCGGCAAGTGTGACGCAGATAGTTGATGGTATCCCAATCAGCAGCGATGAAACCACCGATAGAAGCCAAACTCTTAGAGAATGTACCCATGATCAGGTCAACCTCGTCAGTAAGTCCGAAGTGGTCGCAAACACCACGTCCCTGCTTACCGAATACGCCGATACCATGAGCCTCGTCAACCATGATAGAGCAGTTGTACTTGTGCTTGAGCTCAACGATAGCAGGCAGGTTAGCCAGGTCGCCCTCCATAGAGAACACGCCATCAACCACAATCAGCTTAACAGCCTCCTGAGGCAGCTTCTGAAGCACGCGCTCCAAGTCGGCCATATCGTTGTGCTTGTAGTGCAACTGACGGGCGAAAGCCAAACGACGTCCATCAACGATAGATGCGTGGTCGCGATCATCGCAGATAACGTAATCGTCCTTACCCAGCAGAGCAGGGATAACACCCTGGTTTACTGAGAAACCTGTTGACAGGCACAGACAATCGTCCTTACCAATAAACTTTGAGATTTCCTTTTCGAGCTTAACATGCAGATCGAGTGTACCATTAAGGAATCGGCTTCCGGCACAACCAGAGCCATACTTGTCGAGTGCTGCCTTAGCTGCATCAATAATACGCTGGTCGCCAGTCAAGCCTGTATAGGCATTAGAGCCGAACATCAGCACCTTGTGGCCACCCATCTCAACTTCCGTTCCCTGCTTTCCTTCAATCTCGCGGAAATAGGGATATACGTCAGCCTCCATAAACTTCTGTGGCTCACGATAATGCTTGAATCTTTCTTGTAACTGTCCCATTCCGATATAGGTATAGTCTATTATTTTCTAAATTTCAGGGTGCAAAGATACACATTTTTCGGTAAAACGTGCAAGTTTTTACTAAGAAATAGTTAGTTTTTGCTATTTTTCTTGTCTTTAGGGGTATTTTTTCGCCCAAATTTCGTAAATTTGCACCATAATTATGACGAAAAAGAGGAAAATTACATTTATTTTGAACCCTAAATCGGGAACCACTTCGAAGAACGAGGTTCCTGCCTTGATAGGACAGATTATCGACAAGGATCTGTTCGACACCGAAATATGCTTTACTGAATACCGAGGACACGCTGCTGAGATAGCAAAACAGAAGGCCGAAGAAGGCGTTGACATAGTAGTGGCTGTGGGTGGCGACGGCACCGTAAATGAGGTGGCACGATCGCTGGTACACACCAATACCGCACTGGGCATTGTGCCCTGCGGCAGCGGCAACGGCCTGGCCCGTCATCTATGTGTGCCCATGGACATCAAGAAAGCCATCGGCATGATTAACAGTTGTAAGATTGATTCGTTTGATTATGGTGTAATTAACGGCATGCCCTTCTTCTGCACTTGCGGCATGGGTTTCGACGCCTTTATATCACTGAAGTTTGCCGAAGCAGGCAAGCGCGGTCCCATCACCTACGTAGAGAACGTGCTGAAAGAGGGACTGAAATACAAACCCGAGACCTACGAGGTGAGCGACGATACGGGTGCCAAGAAGTACAAGGCATTCCTGATTGCCTGCGCCAACGCCTCGCAGTATGGTAATAATGCTTACATTGCCCCAGGCGCCACCATGAAGGATGGCGAGATGGACGTGATTATCATGGAGCCATTTACAGCACTCGACGCACCACAGATTGCCGCCGACCTGTTTATGAAAACCATGCATAACAACTCGAAGATTAAGACTTTCCGCACCAAAACGCTGCATATCTCCCGTAAGCAGCCAGGTGCCATACACTACGATGGCGACCCGATTATGACGGATGCCGAGATAGATGTGCACATTGAACCACAGGGTATTAAGATACTGATTAATCCTGAGGCTGAAGAGGATGCCGGACAGCCTAATGCTGTACTGAATGCCTTTAGCGACTTCTTTAATAATATAAATAATGTACGCGAGGACATTGAGCGACAAGGGCACCGCATTCAGGTGATAAATAAAGTTTTGTTGAGGAAGCTCACAAAACTTTAGTAATTGACAATTGATAATTGACAATTGACAATTATGCAGCAGATTGTTGTCTATTTCATCTTAGCTTGCGCGATTGGCTATGCCGCGTGGTGGGTTTACCAGCGGCTGCAAAAAGCCAATGATCCGTGCGAAGGTTGCGACGGATGCCAGCTAAAAGAGCTGAAAGAACACGCAAAACAGTGCAAGAAACAGAAAAAAAGCAGTTGCTGCACGAAAAAGTAGCTAAAAAATTTGGTAGTCTCAGAAAATCTCAGTACCTTTGCACCCGCATTTGAGAAAATGTCAGTCATTCTTTTTACCTGGTGCCTTGGATGAGTGGCTTAGTCAACGGTCTGCAAAACCGTCTACGGCGGTTCGAATCCGCCAGGCACCTCTGAAAAATCCTCAGCAAACGCTGAGGATTTTTTTGTGCCCTGATGCTTAATCTTCAGGTGCGAGAATATCGCCAATCTCTTCGATTTCTTCCTCGTCGAACCAGCGACTAAGCTTACTCTTGGCCTGCTCAACAATCTCGGGGTCGATACCTGTCCACACCTTCTTCAGCACGTACAGCAGCACGGCCAAGTCGTCGGTAAGTCCTGCAATGGGGATGGCATCGGGAATCACGTCGAGCGGACTGATCATGTAACCCAGAGCACCAATGATGATAGCCTTGTCGGCCTTGCTCACCTTGTCGCTCTGCAGGGTGTAATAAAGTATCAGTGCCGCATAAACCAGTTTGGCACCAGCGCGCTTAGCAATACGCGCAATCTTCTCGGCAAATTCTGTCTGCGAAAACTTGTTCGCATAACTCATAAAATCGGGTAATTCCATCTTTTACTCTCCTTTGGTTAAGTTACTATTTTATTTTGTTATTCTGATAATTCTGATTCCAGTATGCGAGGAATGTTTCTTAAGATACTGATAGAGCGTCATGGGCTCTAACACCACCTTGTGATGCAACTGCGAGGCATTAAGCAGATGCAGTCCGTCGTTACGCCATACGGCAAACCCCAAGTGGGCAATATCAAGTCCGGCCTTATTACAGGTGATGGCAATAATATCACCATCCTTGATAGCCTTACGCAGCAGCTGACTCTTTCCCACCAGCTTTTTGGGGATATAGCGGTACTTAGCACCCGACACATGGCGCTCCTGCTTGGCGATAGCGCTTACATACTCAGGATGCTCCTTCAGGGCCTGATAGCTCTTGGGATGGGTGCTCATATAGTTAACCTTGACGGTTTGTACAGCAGTAAAGGGTGGATTGGGGGCCTGCACCTCGCTTACCACACCCGCCTTGGTATTATCGGTAATCCACTCGGTAAAGTAATGCAACCTGCTGGGATAGCCATTAATCACGCCACCACGATAGCGCAAACCCACCAACGCCTGCTGATAGGCCAGCCACGAGTAATCCTTGCGCTGGGCACAGAGGGTAAGGGCTGTAACGGTTTCTACCAGTGTGGTGCAATCCAGCTGACGGGTGTTTACCACCAAGCGCTCCTGCTTATCGCCTTCGAGGGTATGAGCCACATAGGGAATGCCCACAAACTTCTGGGCAAAAAACAGCGGCATACAGGTAGATGCGGGCTGCTTCTTGGCCTCGGCCAGCAAGCGGCAGATAGTGGCGCTATCCTGAGGCAGTGCCTTTACGCTGCCAAAACCTGCGGCATAAGATGTGAGGCAGGCGGTAATACCTATGATGATATATATGATACGTTTCATGCTTTACGATATTTCTTTTTCAACAAAAAATTATAGCCTATATAGGCATTGAACGAGCCAAAGATATTATTGGCTGTGAATCGCGAGGTGCGATAGTTGTTGGTGCGCAGGATAGCACTCCAACCGGCATACCAGCGGGTATTATTGTAAACCATACCAAATCGGCCGATACCATCCATATTCACCTTATCAAAGCTGAAGCCCTTCTTCTCGTCGGCTATCTCACCATAGCTCGACTTATAGCAGAGGGCAAGCTGGGCGCTGGCACAGAACAGCCAGTTTTTGGCAAACACCCAGTTATAGGCGTAGCCACCCGATATCATGAAGTCGCTGTACTTGATATCCTTGAACATCAAGCCTGAGTCCAGCTTCAGTTCCTGACTACGATCCATGCGCGACTTGAGTGTGGTCTGCAGTTTATCGTAGTCCATATCGAGCGTGTTCCTGGTAAAGCCGATACCCGCCATCCACGAACCGCAGCTAATCTTCTGACAGGTACTCTGACTGAAGGCTGCCGGATAAGAGAAGCGTCCGTGATTAAAGATGTAATAGGCACTGGCACCGGTGATACCCACATTCACGCCATCGAAAGGCACACCCTCGAACAAGTCGCCATTCATACCGTAGCCCAAACGCACATCGCGTATTTTGTAATCGTTACCCGTACGGCGATAGAAGATGTCGACACCCACCTGCGACGAGTAGATACTCAGGTCGAACTCCTTACGCAAGCCACTCTGACTAAAGCCGATATTCTTGATATCGAACGTGTAGCCCAGGAAGAACCAACGCCAGCCAAAGTAAGGACCGATTTTGGTAAGTCCGTCGGGCGACAGCTTAATCTGCTGACCGTTGCTACTCAAAATAAAGCTCTCGTAAGTGCGGGTAATCTGTCCCATCACCGTAAACTCGTAGTGCTGGGGCTCGATATATTCATCGTTCAGGCGGTCGAATTCGCGTACGGTTCGGCGAATCAGACCCAACTCTCCCTTGGTGCCGACGGTATCAACGGACAGCGTGTCGGGCCCAGCAGCCAAAGCGCTCAGCCCCACCATCATCCATAACAACACCATCAGTCCCTTCTTCATATCACAAAAAAACAATCAGAATTTGCCCAGAATACGGTCCATCACCCAGTTAACAGGCGTGGCCGACACACTGGTACACTCGCAAACGCCAAGGCCCTGCAAATGCTCAATCATATTCTTAATAAGCGGATATTGCACGTAAGGCGGATTGGGCACCGTGATGCGCTCTTCGCCATGATTGGTTTGCAAGCGGATGGGAGTATAATCGAATACCGAGAAGCTTACCTGACCCTCGGTTCCGATAATCTCGATACAATCCTCGCGAGCCGACTCGTGGGCCACATAACACCACGAACCGCTACCCGGCAAACCATTCTCGAACTGGAAACAAGCACTCACCGAATCCTCGGCCTTGTACAGTCCGCCACGATTGCTACAGATACCTCGCGCCTCGAGAATCACACCAAACATATCCTGCAACAGGTCGAGCTGGTGGGGCGCCATATCGTAGAAATAACCACCGCCCGCAATATCGGGCTGCAAGCGCCAAGGCAACGGCTCGTGATTGGCAATCGCCTCCAAATCGGCCTGACGTGGGGGTTCTGTATAGCGTATCTGCACGTTGATAATCTTTCCTATTCTACCGCTTTCAACAATCTCCTTAACTTTCTGGAAATAAGGCAGATATCTACGGTAGTAAGCTACAAAACAGGGCACACCGGTCTGCTCACTGATGCGGTTGATACGGGCACAATCCTCGTAACTGGCTGCCAGCGGTTTCTCAACATAAACAGGCTTGCCGGCCTTCATGGCCATAATGGCATAAGTGGCATGACTTGAGGGCGGTGTGGCCACATAAATGGCATTCACATCAGGATCATCAATCATCTCCTGCGCATCGGTATACCATTTGGCAATACCATGCTGAACGGCATAAGTACGCGCATGCTTCTCGGTGCGACTCATCACAGCCACCACACTCGAGCCTTCAACCTCGCTGAAAGCGGGACCGCTCTTCTTCTCGGTCACTTCGCCACAGCCTATAAAACCCCATCTTAATAACTTCATTATTAAAAAATTTGCTGCAAAGATAAAAAAAATCCGTGTAATCCGTGCAATCCGTGCCTAAAAATTACTATCTTTGCACGCGAAAAAATGATATTTGCAATGGATACAGAGAAAAAAGAGATAGAAATGAAGGTGCGTAGCAGTCAGGCGTGCATTCGCGAGGGCTACCAGTTGTACAGTGCTAACTTCCGAAAGATATTCCGTGCCACCTGGTGGCTGGCCATCGGCTTTGCATTCCTCACTGCTGTGGCTCAGGCTTTGCCTGTACTGATATCACCCACCCTGCTCTTACCCGCTTCGGTACTGGCTATAGTAGCCGTAGGCGTATGGCTGGCAGCAGCCAAATGGCGCCTGAAGAAACTGCAGATGCTACCCCCTGTAACACTGCGCTACGGCTCGTGGCTAATACACTCAGGCAAACTGCTGTTAGTAAGCATTGTATGTCTGGTGATCGTAGCCGCTCTGGCACTGCTGACCACCCTGCCTGCAGTGATACTGATTACTGCCAACTGGCAGTCGCAGGTAGGCATGCTTTACGGCGATCCATCAGGTATGCCCGAGAACGTAAAATGGCTGAGCATCGCAGTATTTGCGATAGCAGGCTTTATTCAGGCTTACGTATGGCTTACGATGGTGCTGCCCATGTACCTGGTTAAGATTTCGATGTACAAGCAGGACAAAGAGAAAGAAGAATTCAACAAAAAAACAATATGAAAAAGATTTTATTTATCGACCGCGATGGCACGCTGATTGAGGAGCCCGCCGATGAGCAGATAGACAGCTTTGAGAAGCTGAAGTTTGTAAAAGGAATGATACGCAACCTGGCCTTTATCCGCGAGAAACTGGACTTTGAGTTTGTGATGGTTAGTAATCAGGATGGCTTAGGAACAGACAGTTTTCCAGAAGACACATTCTGGCCAGTACATAACTTTATTCTGCAAACACTTGAGGGCGAAGGCATTACCTTCGACGAGATACTGATCGACCCTCACTTCCCCGAAGACAATGCGCCAACCCGTAAGCCAAATACCGGATTGGTAGAAAAATATATTAACAATCCCGACTACGATATCGCTAACTCGTACGTAATTGGCGATCGCGAGACCGACCGTCAGTTCGCCCAGAATATCGGCTGCAAATCGCTGATTCTGAGCGACGAGGGCATCACGTGGGCCAAAATTGCCGAACTGCTGTTTGCCGGCGAGCGTACAGCCGAGGTGAAGCGCACCACAAAAGAGACCGACATCTGGGTAAAAGTAAACCTCGACGGATCGGGCAAGTGCGACATCAGCACGGGTCTGGGATTCTTCGACCACATGCTGGAGCAGATTGGTAAGCATGGTATGATAGACCTGACCATCCACACCAAAGGTGACCTGGAGGTTGACGAACACCACACCATCGAGGATACCGCCATTGCCTTAGGCGAGTGTATCCTGCAGGCACTGGGCGATAAGCGTGGTATTGAGCGCTATGGCTACTGTCTGCCAATGGACGATTGTCTGTGCTCAGCCTGTCTGGATTTCGGCGGTCGCCCCTGGCTGGTTTGGGATGCCGAGTTCCATCGCGAAAAAATCGGCGAAATGCCTACAGAAATGTTCCTGCACTTCTTCAAGAGTCTGAGCGACGCATCGAAGATGAACCTGAACATCAAGGCCGAAGGACAGAACGAGCACCACAAGATTGAAGGCATATTCAAAGCCCTGGCAAGAGCACTGAAAATGGCTGTGAGACGCGACATTTATCACTACGAACTCCCTTCAACGAAGGGAATGTTGTAGAAAATTTGGTAATTTCAGATTTTTTTCGTACCTTTGCAGCCCAAATAACATAAAGGTTTAAGAAGTTAAGATGATTACAGTTACAAATCTGGCAATCCAGTTTGGAAAGAAGGTTCTCTACAAGGATGTGAACCTGAAGTTTACAAGTGGTAACATTTACGGTATTATCGGCGCAAACGGTGCTGGTAAGTCAACCCTTCTGCGTGCCATCAGCGGCGAGCTCGAGGCCAACAAGGGTACCATCGAGATGCAGCCAGGCGAGCGCCTGAGCGTGCTGGAGCAGGACCACTTTAAGTATGATGAGTTTTCAGTGATGAACACTGTGCTGATGGGACATCAGCCACTCTGGGAAAACATGAAAGAGCGTGAGGCTCTGTATGCAAAACCCGAAATGAGCGAGGAAGACGGTGTACGTGCCGCTGACCTTGAGATGGCTTTTGCCGAGATGAATGGCTGGGAGGCCGAAAGCGAGGCTGCACAGCTGCTGCAGAACCTGGGCGTTGCCGAGAGTCAGCACTACAAGCAGATGAGTGAGATCTCGAACAACGAGAAGGTACGTGTAATGCTGGCTAAGGCCCTGTTCGGACACCCCGACAACCTGTTGCTCGACGAGCCTACCAACGACCTCGACCTGGATACCGTTCAGTGGCTGGAGGAATACCTGAGCAACCTGGAGCAGTGCGTGCTGGTTGTATCGCACGACCGTCACTTCCTGGATGCCGTTTCTACACAGACCGTAGATATCGACTTTGGTAAGGTAACCCTGTTCTCGGGTAACTACTCGTTCTGGTACGAGAGTTCGCAGCTGGCTCTGCGTCAGGCTCAGAACCAGAAGATGAAGGCTGAGGAGAAGAAGAAGCAGCTGGAGGAGTTTATCCGTCGATTCAGCGCCAACGTAGCAAAATCAAAGCAGACCACATCGCGTAAGAAGATGCTGGAGAAGCTGAATGTAGAAGAGATTACACCATCAACACGTAAATACCCAGGTATCATCTTCCAGATGGAGCGTGAGCCTGGAACACAGATTCTGGAGGTAGAGGGACTGAAGGCTGTTGACAGCGACGGTACAGTACTGTTCGACAACGTGAACTTCACCATCGAGAAGGGACAGAAGACCGTATTCCTCTCGCACAATCCAAAGGCTATGACCGCCTTGTTCGAGATTATCAACGGTAACCGTCAGGCCGATGCAGGTACCTACAAGTGGGGTGTTACCATCACCACCGCCTATCTGCCATTGGATAACACCGAGTTCTTCCAGAGCGAAATGAATCTGGTTGACTGGCTGAGCCAGTGGGGACCAGGTAACGAGGTAACCATGAAGTCGTTCCTGGGACGAATGCTGTTTAAGGAAGAGGACGTACTGAAGCATGTAAACGTACTGTCAGGAGGTGAGAAGATGCGTTGTATGATTGCTCGTATGCAGCTGAAGAATGCCAACTGTCTGATTCTGGATACCCCAACCAACCACTTGGATCTGGAAAGTATTCAGGCATTCAACAACAACCTGATTAACTTTAAGGGTAACATTCTGTTTGCATCGCACGACCATGAGTTTATCAACACTGTGGCCGACCGCATTATCGAGCTCACTCCAAAGGGCACCATCGATAAGCTGACAACTTACGACGAATACATCTACGACGAGACCATCAAGGCTCAGAAGGAGAAGATGTACGTGTAATTGGCACGCATTTTGCTATGCAGTAAGCAGAAACTTTAAACAACGCTATTATGACAGAAAAAGATATCAACATCGAAAACGAGGAGAACCTGAACGAGGCTCCCGTTGAAGACACTGAAAAAGAGACAGCAGAGGCAACCGAGAATCAGGAGGCTGCTGCCGACGAGGCTGCTAAGGAAGAAGAAGAGGTTGACCCTCTGACAAAAGCCCAGCAGGAGATTGAGGAGCTGAAGACACAGCTGCTCTACAAGGCTGCCGAATTTGAGAATTACCGCAAGCGCACACTGAAAGAGCGTGCCGAGCTGATTCTGAACGGTGGCGAGAAGGTTATCTCGGCCATTCTGCCTGTACTCGATGATATGGAGCGTGCCATTGCCAATGGCGCCAAGACCGACGACCCACAGGTACTGCGCGAGGGTGTGGAACTGATTTACAACAAGTTCGTAAAGACTCTCGAAGGTCAGGGCGTAAGCAAGATTGAGACCAAGGATGCCGACTTTGACACCGACCTGCACGAGGCCGTAGCGATGGTTCCTGGTATGGGCGACGACAAGAAAGGTAAGGTTATCGACTGCCTACAGGAGGGATATAAACTGAACGACAAAGTAATCCGCCACGCCAAAGTGGCAGTTGGACAATAATACAATATGGCACAAAAAAGAGACTACTACGAGGTGCTGGGCGTGCAAAAAAGCGCCACAGAAGACGAAATTAAGAAAGCGTATCGTAAGATAGCCATTAAGTACCACCCCGACCGTAATCCTGGCGACAAGGAAGCCGAGGAGAAATTTAAGGAGGCGGCCGAGGCATACAATGTACTGCACGACCCAAAGACACGTCAGCAGTACGACCAGTTCGGATTCGACGGACCTAACATGGGCGGCGGTTTCGGAGGTTTCAGTGGCTTCGAGACCAATATGAACATGGACGATATCTTCTCGATGTTCGGCGATATCTTCGGCGGTCACGGCTTTGGTGGCTTTGGCGGTGGACAGCGTCGCCCACAGCAGCATCGCGGCAGCGACCTGCGCCTGAAGGTGAAACTTACACTCGAGGAGATCAATACTGGTGTTACCAAGAAGTTCAAGGTTCGCAAGGATATCCCTTGTCCACATTGTAGCGGTACTGGTGCCGAGGCTGGCAGTCAGAAGGAGCAGTGCCCCACCTGTCACGGTCAGGGTTACATCACTCATACCACCCAGAGCATCTTCGGTATGATGCAGCAGCAGAGCGTTTGCCCCACTTGCGGTGGCGAAGGCATGGTGATTAAGAACAAGTGTAAGCACTGCGGCGGCACAGGCGTTGAGAAGGGCGAAGAGGTTGTAGAGATTAACATCCCAGCTGGCGTAGCCGAGGGTATGGTTGTAAACGTGCCTGGCAAGGGTAATGCCGGCAAGCACAACGGTACATCGGGCGACATCCAGGTGTTTATCGCCGAGGAGCCACACGAGACATTTATACGTGATGGTAACGACTTGATTTACAACCTGTTGCTCGACTTCCCAACAGCTGCACTTGGAGGCGAGATTGAGATTCCTACCATCGAGGGAACCAAGCTCAAGGTAAAACTCGAGAATGGTACCCAGCCTGGTAAGACCTTGCGTTTGCGCGGTAAGGGATTGCCCGTGGTTCAGGGCTATGGTAGCGGTCGTGGCGACCTGGTGGTTAACATCAGCGTTTACGTGCCTAAGACCTTGAGTAAGGAGGAGAAGCAGGCCATTGAGCAGTTCAAGGGCAGCGACAACTTCAAGGGCGACAAGCAGACACGCGACTCGATCTTCCAGAAATTCAAGAATTACTTTAATTAATATATAATAAGGTATAAAGCTATGACTTATCAGGAAACGTGTGAATACCTTTACAGTCAGCTACCCATGTTCGAGCGTCAGGGAGCAGGCGGGTATAAGGAAGGACTGGAAAACAGTCATGCACTCGACAGACATTTCGGTCATCCACATCAAAAGTATGTTACTATTCATGTGGCTGGTACTAACGGAAAGGGGTCGTGTGCTCACACGCTTTCTGCTATTTTGCAGATGTGCGGCTATCGTGTAGGTTTGTACACATCGCCACATCTGGTTGACTTCAGCGAGCGCATCCGCGTAAACGGTCAACCCATCAGCGAGGAATACGTGATCGACTTTGTGGAGAAGGAGAAGAGTTTCTTCGAGCCCATCAAGCCCTCGTTCTTTGAGCTTACCACAGCACTGGCCTTTAAGTATTTTGCTGAGATGAAGGTGGATATCGCCGTAGTCGAGGTGGGTTTGGGCGGCCGATTAGACTGCACCAATATCATCACCCCTGCCCTATCCGTTATCACCAATATCGGCATGGACCACACGCAGTTCCTGGGCAATTCGCTCGAGCAGATTGCTATGGAGAAAGCAGGTATTATCAAGAAGGATGTGCCCGTAGTTATTGGCGAGACCACACCCGAGACACGTATGGTTTTCGAGACGGTTGCCGTTGAGAACCACGCGCCCATCGTATTTGCCGAGGATCAGAACCAGATTATCTCGGCCTCGAACAGTGCTGCAGGCTTTGAGTACAACACCAAGGACTTTGGCATTATCAAGGGCGAGCTGGGTGGCAGCTATCAGGAAAAGAACACCAATACCATCCTTTGCGCCGTACAGCAGCTGGAGGCTCTGGGCTACATGCACGCATGCCCATGCGAGACTAATAAGCCCTGCATGAACCGCGAGGTGCGACAGGGATTCCTGCATGTTTGCAACCTGACAGGCCTGAAGGGACGTTGGCAGAAGATCAGCGAGGCCCCACTTACCATCTGCGATACCGGTCATAATGTGCCAGGTTGGACTTATCTGAGCGAGCAGCTCAAGTCGATAAAGTGCAATCATATGCACATTGTATTCGGTATGGTTGACGATAAAGACATACAGGGCGTACTGGCACTGCTACCCAAGAATGCTACCTATTATTTTACAAAAGCGAACAATAAACGTGCTGTTTCGGAGAACGTTCTGAAGCTCTATGCCCAGTCTATGGAGCTGATGGGCGAGGCCTATCCCGATGTAAAATCGGCTTACGAGGCAGCTAAAGCTGCAGCCGAGAATAACGACTTTGTGTTCGTTGGAGGTAGCAGTTATGTGGTAGCTGACCTGCTAAAGAACTGTATTTAGATTTTTTTAAGACTGCAAAAACTTTTTTTTCGCTGAAACGTTCGTTAGTTTGATTTTTTTTCTGTTACTTTGCAGAAAATTAATTTTTAACTAATAAACATATTCATATGGCGAACACTACAGAGACAGTGAATCTGTGCGGCTTGAAGCGTGAGAACTTCCAGGCCACAATCAACGGTAAAAAAACCGACTTGTATATTCTTAGAAACCGTAAAGGATTCGAAGTTGCCATCTCAAACTATGGCGGTGCCATTTGTGCTATTATGGTTCCCGGCAAGGATGGTAAAGTAGCTAACGTTATCCAGGGTCACGACAGCATCGAGCAGCTGACCAGCGGAAACGAGCCTTATCTGTCGACTCTGATCGGCCGTTGGGGTAACCGTATCTGCAAAGGCCAGTTCATTCTGAACGGCAAGGAGTACCAGCTGGCTCTTAACGATGGACCTAACCACCTGCACGGCGGTTCAGTAGGTTTCAACGCTAAGGTTTGGGACGCCCGTCAGATGGGTCCTCGCTCTTTGGCTCTGCACCGTATCTCTTCTTATGGTGAGGAAGGTTTCACAGGCGAGCTGGATGTAACAGTAGAATTTACCTTTACCGACAACAACGAACTGGTAATCGAGTACCTGGCTACTACCAACAAGAAGACAATCGTTAATCTGACACACCACGCCTTCTTCTCACTGGCTGGTACTGCCGATCCTACACCTGGCATCGACGATCAGATTTGCGAGATCAATGCCGACTTCTATCTGCCTACCGACGCTACTGCTATCCCAACAGGTGAGATCCTGAAGGTTGAGGGCACTCCATTCGACTTCCGCAAGCCAAAGGCATTCGGACAGGACATCAACGCCGATCACGAGCAGATTAAGTTCGGACACGGTTTCGACCACAACTACGTACTGAACAAGCAGGAAGAGGGCGAGCTCTCATTCGCTGCCAAGGTTACCGACCCAAAGAGCGGCCGTACTATGGAGGTTTACACCACCGAGCCAGGCCTGCAGCTTTACACAGGTAACTTCCTGAGCGGCTATAAGGGCGCTAATGGTTGCACCTTCCCACATCGTTCAGCTGTCTGCTTCGAGGCACAGCACTTCCCCGATTCACCTAACCGTCCATACTTCCCAAGTGTGGTTCTGAATCCAGGACAGCGTTACAAGCAGAAGACCGTATACCGCTTTGGAGTGGTAGAGTAGAAATTATCCAACATTTAAAATAAATAGACGACAAATATGACTGAAACAAACAAGAATGGCAAGATCATTGCCATTATCACTATGTGCTTCATCTTCGCGATGATCAGCTTTGTAACTAACATGGGCGCTCCCTTTGGCAACATCTGGGGTTTCGAGTATCCTTTTGCCAAAGCTTGGGGTAACCTGATGAACTTTGCGGCTTACCTGTTTATGGGAATACCTGCAGGTAAAATGCTTACGAAATACGGATACAAAAAGACAGCCCTGATTGCTCTGATCGTGGGTATCGTTGGTTTGTGTTTCCAGTATCTCTCAAGCCTGGTAGGCGCAGGTACTTACGTATTCACATACGATAGCATTCCTGTAGCCCTCAACCTGGTAATCTACCTGCTTGGTGCATTCATCTGCGGTTTCTGCGTATGTATGCTCAACACCGTAGTTAACCCTATGCTGAACCTTCTTGGAGGTGGCGGTAACAAGGGTAACCAGCTCATTCAGGTGGGAGGTACTCTGAACTCACTCACCGGTACACTCACACCGCTGTTGGCAGGTATCCTGGTAGGTACTGTAACAGCCGAGACCAGCATGGGCGACGTTGCTCCACTGCTGTTTATCGGTATTGCCGTATTCGCCATTTCGTTCGTTATCATCAGCCGTGTTAGCATTCCAGAGCCCACACTCGGAAAGGTATCTCCTAAGTACGAGCGCAGCCCATTGGCATTCCGCCACTGCGTGCTGGGTGTTATCGCTATCTTCTTCTATGTAGGTATCGAGATTGGAATTCCTATGGAGCTGAACTTCTACGTAACCGATCTTGGTTTCGAAGGTGCAGCCGCCATCGGTGGTACACTGGCTGCTGCCTACTGGTTGCTCATGATGATTGGTCGTGCTTGCTCGAGTGCTATCTCTGGTAAGGTTTCTACCAAGCTGCAGCTGTCAACAGTTAGCGCTGTTGCTATCCTGCTGCTCGTAGTAGCTATCTTTATGCCTGAGAGCGTAACCATCTCGTTCAGCGGACACGACGTACCTGCCAAGGCCTTCCTGATTCCTGCTTGCGGTCTCTGCACCTCAATCATGTGGGGTGGTATCTTCAACCTCTCGGTTGAGGGACTGGGCAAGTACACTGAGGCTGCCTCGGGTATCTTCATGACAATGGTTGTTGGTGGTGGTGTGATGCCTCTCCTTCAGGAGGCTATCGCCAAGTCAGCCGGTCCTATCTTCAGCTACTGGCTCGTCATCGCTATGTTGGCCTATATTCTGTTCTACGCCCTCGTAGGTTGCAAGAACGTGAATCAGGACATCAAAGTCGATTAATATTAACCCTTTAAATTTTAAAGCTTATGGACATTGAATTTGTAAGAAGCCGCTTCATCAAGCACTTTGATGGAAAGACTGGTAACGTATATGCATCTCCCGGACGTATTAACCTGATTGGTGAGCACACCGACTACAATGGTGGTTTCGTGTTCCCAGGTGCTGTCGATAAAGGTATTGTAGCCGAAATGCGTGCTAATGGTACCGACGACACTGTGATGGCATACGCTATCGACCTGAAGGACCGCGTTGACTTCAAGCTCTCTGACCCTGCAGGTCCTAAGGCCTCTTGGGCTCGTTACATCTATGGTATCGCTCTGGAGATGAAGAAGCTGGGTGTTCCCGTTAAGGGCTTTAACATCGCTTTTGCCGGCGACGTTCCCCTTGGTGCTGGTATGTCATCATCAGCCGCTATGGAGAGCTGCTTTGCCTGTGGTTTGAACGATATCTTCGGCGACAACAAGGTTTCGCAGTGGGATATGGTACTGGCAGGTCAGGCTACCGAGCACAACTACTGCGGTGTTAACTGCGGTATCATGGACCAGTTTGCCTCAGTATTCGGTAAAGCAGGTTGCCTGATGCGCCTCGACTGCCGCAGCCGCGAGTTTGAGTACTTCCCATTCAAGCCCGATGGCTACCGTCTGGTACTGCTCGACTCAGTAGTTAAGCACCAGCTGGCAGGTTCGCCTTACAACGATCGCCGCAACAGCTGCGAGAACGTAGTAAAGCACATTCAGGCTAAGCACCCAGAGGGTAAGTTCGAGACCCTGCGCGACTGCACATGGGAGCAGTTGGATGAGGTTCGTGCCGAGGTAGGCGAAGAGGACTACAAGCGCGCTAAGTTCGTTCTCGGTGAGAAGGACCGCGTACTGGCAGTTTGCGACGCACTGAACGAGGGCGACTACGAGAAGGTTGGTGAGCTGATGTATCAGACTCACGCTGGTCTGTCGAAGGATTATGAGGTATCTTGCGAGGAGCTCGACTTCTTGAACGATATCGCTAAGGAGAATGGTGTAACCGGTTCACGTATCATGGGTGGCGGCTTTGGTGGCTGCACCATCAACCTGGTTCGCAACGATCTCTACAAGAAGTTCATCGACGACGCTAAGGCAAAGTTCAACGCTAAGTACGGACACGAGCCAAAGGTTTACGATGTAGTAATCGGCGACGGTTCACGCAGAATTTGCTAACTCCGAACCAACAAAAAACACATTTTTGTGTTTATAAAGGTTAAATATTGGGGGTAAGGTGTGTTTTTTACACCTTACTCCTTATTTTTTTTGCATTTTTGTTTGTTAGTTCAAATTATAATTGTAATTTTACACCCAAATTAGCATTAACAATAACGTAATAATTAAAAACAAGTAAAACAATGAAAGCATTGAAAGCAACATTGATGGGAGTTGGTGCAGCTGCACTGATGCTCTCATGTGCAGGAAGCCAGCAGGCTCCACAGCTCACGGTATCGGGTTTGAACCCAGCCAAGTTCGACACTACTATTCAGTCAAAGCCAGTTAAGCTTTACACACTGAAGAACGAGAACGGCATGGAGGTTTGCATCACTAACTACGGTGCCCGCATCGTATCGCTGGTAGTTCCCGACAAGGATGGCAAGCCAACCGACGTTGTTCTCGGATTCGACAACATCGCTCAGTATGCCGATACCATCAACACCCCATCTGATTACGGCTCAAGCGTAGGTCGTTATGCTAACCGCATCAAGAACGGACAGTTCCTGCTGAAGGGCGACACCGTACAGCTGCGCACCAACGATGGTCCTAACTCGCTGCACGGCGGTGGCAACACCGGTTGGATGCACCAGGTTTACGAGGCTGAGCAGATTGGCGACTCAATCCTGAAGCTCACCATCGTAGCTGCTGATGGCGAAAACGGATTCCCCGGCAAGGTAATGGCTGTTACCACCTACAAGCTTACAGCCGACAATGTGCTGGATATGACTTGGGAGGCTGAGACCGACAAGCCAACTATCATTAACCAGACCAACCACAACTACTACAACCTGAGCGGCGACTTTACACAGCCCGCTTACGACATGGTACTGTATGTAAACGCTGATAACTTTACTCCCAGCGACAAGCTTTATATCCCCACAGGCGAGATCAAGTCGGTTGAGGGTACTCCAATGGACTTCCGTCAGCCACACGCTCTGGGCGACAGCATCAACTCGCAGTTCGACCAGATTCAGAACGCTACTGGTTACGACCACAACTACTGCCTGAACACCTTCAAGGACGGTAAGGGCGACGACACACAGGTTTGCGCCAGCCTCTACAGCCCCAAGACAGGTATCCTGATGGAGATGTTTACCAACGAGCCAGGTGTACAGGTTTACAGCGGTAACTTCCAGGGTGTAGGTGCCGATAAGGACATCGCCCGCAAGCATGGCATCACCTATCCAAAGCACGTGAGTGTTTGCTTGGAGAGCCAGAAGTATCCCGACTCACCTAACCATCCTGAGTGGGTACAGCCAACCCTGAACCCAGGCGAGAAGTACTACAGCCACGCTGCTTACAAGTTCTCGATCAAGTAATACAGAGTTCCTAATTATTAACTAATATCAAATTTTATTTCCATGAATTGGAGTTCACATGAATTTATCTGGCTCGACTGGGTTGTACTCATCGTCGGCCTATGTGGAGTGGTGGCAGCCGTATGGTATGCCATCTGGAAAGACAAGAAAGCCCAGCAGGGCGAGGATTCTTCGGCTTACCTTTTTGGTAAGGGTGAGCCATGGTATGTAATTGGTATGGCCATCTTTGCCGCCAACATCGGTTCAGAGCACCTGGTAGGTCTGGCCGGTACAGGAGCAAAGGATGGTGTGGGTATGGCTCACTGGGAGATGCAGGGTTGGATGATCCTGATTCTGGGTTGGCTGTTCGTACCTTTCTATCAGCTGCTCATCAACAAGATGGGTAAGATTATCACGATGCCCGACTTCCTGAAGTTCCGCTACACTCAGCGCACAGGTTCTTGGCTCAGTATCATCACCCTGGTGGCCTACGTGCTCACTAAGGTGTCGGTAACCGCTTTCACCGGTGGTATCTTCTTCAAGTTCTTGCTGGGCATACCTTTCTGGTATGGTGCCATTGGTCTGATTGCCATCACCGCCGTGTTCACCGTATTCGGTGGTATGAAGGGTGTGATGACCCTTTCAACCATCCAGACTCCCATCTTGATTGTTGGTTCGTTCCTGGTTCTGTTCCTCGGACTGAATATGCTGGGCGATGGCAGCATCACACAGGGATGGAGCAACATGATGGCCGTTTGTAATGCCGCACACGAGGGTTATGGCACCACCCACATGTTCCACACCAATCCTGGTGACCCGATGTATCCTCAGTTCCCTGGATATGTGGTGTTCCTGGGTGCTTCGATTATCGGTTTCTGGTACTGGTGTACCGACCAGCATATTGTTCAGCGTGTACTCGGTCAGGTGCCTGGTGAGGACAACAAGGAGGTGATGAAGCGCGCCCGCCGCGGTACCATCGCAGCCGGTTTCTTTAAGATTCTCCCCTGCTTCATGTTCCTGATTCCTGGTATGATAGCCTATGCACTGTCACAGAATCCAGACAGTGGCATCGTGATGGATATCACCAACCACGAGTCAACCGACGGTGCTTTCGCCATGATGGTTAAGAACATTCTGCCAGCCGGTATCAAGGGTATCGTAACTATCGGTTTCGTATGTGCACTGGTAGCTTCGCTGGCAGCCTTCTTCAACAGCTGCGCCACCTTGTTTACCGAGGATTTCTACAAGCCCATGAAGAAGGGTATGAGCGAGGCTCACTACGTATTTGTAGGTCGCTGCGCTACCGTTGTTGTAGTGCTGTTGGGTCTGGCTTGGATGCCTATCATGATGAACATGGGTAACCTCTACTCTTATCTGCAGGATATCCAGTCGCTCATTGCTCCTGCGATGGTAGCAGTATTCACCCTGGGTATCTTCTCGAAGAAGATTACACCAAAGGCTGGTGAGTGGGGACTGATTGGCGGTTTCCTGATTGGTATGGTTCGTTTGGTTACCAACGTTGTTACCGAATCGGGTAAGGCAGCCATGGATGGTGCTTTCTGGGATGCCACCACATGGTTCTGGCAGACCAACTGGCTCATTTTCGAGTGCTGGCTGCTGCTGTTCATCATCGTGCTGATGGTGGCTGTAAGCTTCTTCACACCTGCACCTTCGAAAGAGCAGATTGATGCCATCACCTTCTCTTCCGACTTCAAACAGTCGATCAAGGAGAGCTGGGGTGCATTCGATATCATCGGAACTCTCATTGTTATCGGCCTGTGTGCATCGTTCTACTTCTATTTCTGGTAAAATAGTAATAAGCAAATGACATTTTATAACGAACATTCAAAAGTCTGGTTGTCGGTCGACTGCATCATCTTCGGCTTCGATGAAAAGAAGCTGAAAGTGCTGATCGGTCGCCGCAAGATGGACCCGGGACGTGGCGAATGGAGCCTCTACGGAGGCTTCGTTGGCGCCACCGAAAGTGTGGACGAAGCAGCTTCGCGCACACTTTTTGAGTTAACAGGTTTGCGTAACATCTACATGCGCCAGATTGGTGCCTTTGGTAAGGTGGACCGCGACCCGGGCGAGCGCGTAGTATCAATTTCGTACTATGCCCTGATTAATGTGATGGATTACGACGACAAGCTGCGCCAGGAGCATGGAGCCGAGTGGATCGACGTTGATGAGATTCCCCAGCTCTATTCCGACCACAACGAGATGGTAAGCAAGGCTCGCAAGCTGGTTCAGCAGAAGATGTCGCACGAGCCAGTAGGCTTCAATCTGCTGCCCGATCTGTTCACACTCACCCAGTTGCAGACGCTCTACGAGGCCGTTTACGGCACTGAGCTCGACAAACGTAACTTCCGTAAGCGTGTGAAGGATATGGACTTCATCGAGAAGACCGAACTGATTGACAAGAAGAGTTCGAAACGCGGTGCATATCTGTATCGATTCAATAAGCGCGCATATACGGAGGATTCCAACTTTAAGTTGTAATCCCAATTGACAATTGAAAATTGAAAATTGAAAAATAATAAGTATGTTAGAAGAACTGAAAGAAAAAGTATTCAAGGCCAATCTCGACCTTGTGAAGCAGAACCTGGTAATCTTTACCTGGGGTAATGTCTCAGGTATCGACCGTGAAAA
>JAEEGH010011268.1_pt1 | contig 20319 bp, 17 predicted proteins | sample 9134181 | NCBI WGS metagenome assembly JAEEGH01 (sample SAMN16246544, study PRJNA631951) | gut metagenome | biome: gut microbiome; feature: rumen; material: DP-attached | host: Bos | place: Iran: Karaj | collected 2018-10
ACACCTCGACACCTTTCGACTTGAAGAATTTGATAGCTTGTTGCATGGCCTTGTCATCGACAAACACATTGTCGCGGAAGGTCTCCAGATACACCTTGTCCAGTTTCAGATTCATGGAGTAGTCGGGCCATAGCGCCTCCCACCCTTCCACGGTTCCCACTCGGTTCACATCCTGAACCATAACATAAGCCGTTGTCTTGAAGTTTTTGTGATGACCTGCCCAGGCATTAGCTCCCAGGATCAGCAAGACTGTCAATAGTAATACCTTTCTCATTTTTATCTCCAATCAATTGTTGTCGTCTGCAAATTTATACATAATTTCCGAGATTCCAAACTAGTTGAGATAAAAAACTGAAACAAATATATAAAAATCGGCATTACTTTCCGCAATGCCGATTCTTTATTCTATTATGATTTTACTTCAACTTTGCCTCACGGTTTTCACGCCGCATAACTATCAAGTTATACACGATACCAATGATTGCCACCACTGTTCCCGCCAAATAGATGTAAGTCATTGTTGTCATATCTTTACTTTTTAGTTGCTCTTTTTACTAATATACTACCGAAAGCAAGAAAACCTATCATAAAGGCCAAACCTGCTATCAATTCTCCAACACTTTCCTTGGTGAAATGAAGTGCATTGACTAACACTACGCCACCGAAGGCAAGTTTTGACAAGTCAAAACTGTATTTGCCCAATTCAAAGAGATATTCATTTTTCTCTTGTTTCGTATTTACAACAGCTACATTGGCCTACTGTTTCATTTGGGCTTTTGCTCGTTCTCTTCTTGTACTCATCGGCAAAAGTAGTTAAAAGATTCCACACTTCCAAGAATTCTTGGGTATTTAACACGAATTTTAGCTACTGATTTCTCATACGCATTCAGTTTTAAAGTTAGACAATATGTTTTCGGCAGCAAAGGTAAGCATTTCTCATGAACCAACCAAACATTCTGAGAATTATTTACCAAAGACCTCACGCTGTGCATGCTCCCCATGTTACAATAAACAGCAGGATTTAAGAACCCTTCCCTTCGGAACTGCAATCCGACGCTGTATTCATAAACCCTGCTGTTTTCTGCTACAAAGATGAGAAATACTCTGATACGCTCCAATTACTTGGTTATTTTTGCTAATTTCTTTAATTTTTCTCCAAAAAAAAGAATAGTTTCCCAGATTTTTACTATATTTGCAGCGTATTCTCGAAAGAGAAGCAAAAAACTTATTTGCTCATCTCGCTACTTGAACTACCACCTCAATAAGAGAAAAAGAGCAAATCCTATACTCGATGAAGTTTGCGCATATAGCGTGGACTTCCCATAGAGTATAGGAGGCTGTGGTAGGCCGAAGTAGCGTATGGCGATAGTCTGCGCTATTTTTATGGCCAGAAGTTAGTGCGGGCTTTCAATTGAAATAGTATTAACGATTTAAGTATAACAGTATGAAGAGACTAATTTCCTTTTTTGTTTTTGCCCTATGCAGTACAATAATGTCAGCACAGGTTAAATTTGATGTATCAACCCTTAATGACGCTATCGCTCAGTTCAACAAATCAAAAGATAGCAATAAGAAAAAGTGGGCAAAAAACATATTAACTTTAAACCAAGATTCCCCAACTAGTGGTATTTTCTATCGATTTGTATTCCCAATTAGTCCAGAAGATACAATAATTGATATGCGCAAGGTGCAATTCGCTGTATCCAGCTTTATCAATCGCAATTCATCAGGTCGAAAAATAGCAATTGATTGGAACGATAAAAATCAGATAACACTGGTTACATCATTTGGACAAGTTGCTTCATATATTGCATTTCTTGGACGAGAATTTGACAAATATGTTCAAGCCGTTACACGATTTGATATTGAAGTTAAAGAAAACAGAATTCGCTTAACAATCAGTGTTGACAAATATTATTGGTCAAACAAACTAGGAGGATTTGATAAAAACCAATGGGCATATGTTTATCGTGTGGCACCTTATGTCTCTGGTGATGAAGAAAAAGTCTATAGTGAAGCTTATATTAACACTTGTTCTTCTTGCTTGAACGAAATATCCGAATTCATGAATATTCTATCATCCAATTACAATAAAGAGATTGTTGTAAAGCCTGATCCCTATAAAGATGACAATTGGTAAATAGCTTCTAAATAGGAATATACAATACTTATTAGGTGTATGGGTATTTAATCACTAATTGTTACTGCGCTATTTTGAATGTCGTTTCTATCAATGACACGATAGCGTATCGAAAGAAATGGCCCCTACAGCATTATGTATAAAGTTTCTACATATGTATTTGGAATTGATAATAATATGAGAAGGTTTATTTTAGTGACATACTGTTTGTTTGTTTCAATACTCCATACCTTAGGGCAAATATATGAAGTTCCTAGGGGTGCATTAAATCATTTGTTAATGAATATCTATTATGGCTGTCATTATGAAATGGAATCTGACGGATTGTATTATTTCAAATCAAATCCTCAAAAGATTTCTTATTCAAAATATAAAAGTATCTCTAAAGGAAATGAGCGCTTCTTTTGTTATGTAAAGGAAGAAGAAATGTATTTCTTCTATACTGACAATATAATTGGGGCATTCACCACTCATGACAAGTCAATAGCTAAAGAATTAAAGAAGTCACTAAAAGAGAATAACGTTAAGACGATCAAAGCAGATGAGTTGCAAGGAATGATAAATAAAGTTGTAGAATTGTTGAATCCTATATATACGAGAAAAAACGACTCCATTGCCGAGGTTAGACGGAAGCAAAAAGAAATTCTTGTTTTGGATTCAATAGCTAAAGAGAAACAAAAAGAGATAGATAGGGATGAGTATCGTAAAACTCATGATTGGCACAAATTGAACTTGTCTGATAGTTATGGTTTATATTGCAGGGTATGCGATGGTACACACTATCTTAAAAATATCACAATCCAATCATTAAGTTCAGATACAATTTATTATTTCCTTAATACTCCTGATTATACTATGTTAGGGATAGACAAAAATAGTCTTCACTATTCAAAGATGACAAATAAGCTCAAAAATGATAAAAACTTTGCAGAGTATATCAAGATTTGGCACGATTCTATAGCTAACAACAATAAACAAAGCAACAAGATGGCTGATGAGTATAATCTTATTCAAGAAAAAAAATTCTTGTCTAAGGTTAATGCTGCGGCACCTGATGGTTTTATTTTAAGATGGGGTTGCGATTTTAATTCTGCCGATGGTATTGAGCCATATTTTTCATATTTCAATTCTTCCAAAAAAAGTATTAAGTATGTTGATTTGTATTTTAGTGTCTATAATGACGTTGGAGATAGATGCTATTTGAAATACGACCGATCATATGTCGGTAAAATCAGAGGAGTGGGTCCTGTAGATTCTTTTACTTCAGGATCATGGAAATGGGACAAAGCTACACATTACACATCAGGAGATGCAACAAACATGAAAATAGTTAAGCTTGTCATAACCTATATGGATGGTACGGTTAAGACGCTAACTCAACAGTCAATTAAATATGATTAACGTCATTTGGTCAATCCTTATCACAAATAAGACTCTAAGTAGTCAACTAAAAACGTTAAACTACAAGCATTAGATATGTTCCCAGTATGGGAATGTTTGATTCCCAGTGTGGGAACATTTCATTCCCAACGTGGGAACATTTGGTTCCCTTAATGGGAATGGTTTTCGAGATTGAACAGAAGCCTGCCAACACCTAACGTATCACCTAACATAACTCCTAACAAACACCTAACAATCATCTAACATACACCTAACATCGGGGTTTTACCTTATTATTTTAGTAGGAATAAAAAAGCACATTTGTTGCAAAAAAACTGGTAAATAATTGGGGAAAGATTTGGATTTGACGATTTTTTTTATTATCTTTGCACACCGAAAGCGGAAGCGATTCTGCTCACAAAAACGAAAAACGCTGTGGAAAGCGCAAATCGTACTAAGGAAACGGAAATAAGGAAGTAATTTATTATTTGATCATATCTCTATGAGTAAGAAAAATCTTATCATGGGAGGGGCTATGAATGCCTCTCTCGAAACGACGCTCGCTATCGAGCTGTTTCTTAATGACAACTACCTCTTCCGTCACAATGTGCTGAACGGAAAGGTGGAATTCGCAGTGAAGTCTGCAGACAGTGAGCCTGATTTTCGTCCACTCACTCAGGAGGCCCTCAACAGTATCATCCGCAGGGCCAAGAAAGAGCAGGTGTGCGAGAAAGGCAGTCCGAAGACGGAGATTATGGAGTTTGTGCATTCTGAGGATGTGCCAACTTATAATCCCATTGGCGACTATCTGGCGCGTCTGCCCAAATGGGACGGACAGAACCATATCGCCAAGCTCTTCAATCGTCTGCCTGGCATCACTTCTGAACAGCAGGGGTTTCTGACCATCTGGCTGCGCTCCGTCGTGGCCCACTGGCTTCAGATGGATCAGCTTCATGGTAATGAGTGTGTGCCCACGCTGATTGGTGCTCAGGGTTGTGGTAAGACCACTTATTTTCATCGTCTGCTGCCACCATCGTTGCGCCAGTATTATCTGGATCATCTGAACCTTTCGAACAAGTTCGATAAAGAGATGGCGCTGACGAACAATCTGCTGGTGAACCTCGATGAGCTTGATGCCATCCGTCGCTCCCAGCATGCAGCCCTGAAACAGACACTCTCGAAAAGTAAAGTCAACGGGCGCCCCATCTATGGAGCCTCGCAGGAAGACAGGCCTCGTTTTGCCTCATTTGTGGCTACCACCAACAATCCTCATCCGCTGACGGATGCCACAGGTAGTCGTCGTTATATCTGCCTGACGATTCCTGATGGACAGTATATCGACAACTCTGGTGAGATCGACTACGGGCAGCTTTATGCGCAGGTGGTCTATGAACTGACGGTAGCCAAAACGCCTTATTGGTTTGACAATAGTGAAGTGGCGCGTATTCAGGATCTGAACCAGAACTATCTGGAACAGAAGGACATCGCTGAGATGGTGGAGATTTGCTTCCGCAAGCCTCATGAGGGTGAGGTTGCCAAATCGATGAATTCGAAGATGATGCTGAAGTACATGCAGAAGGATTATCCTTCAGTGGAGATCAACCACAGCAATCGCATCAAGGTAGGATTGGCGATGAAATCGCTGGGCTACGAGTGGACGGATCACAGCAATGTGCCTTTCTACAAGGTGGTGCCCATCACAGCTGCCTGAGATGTTAGGTGATATGTTAGGTGTTTGTTAGGTGTTTAGGAGCACCTGCAAATCCTAACATTCACAAAATGAGCAAGTTAGCTAATTCCGATGTTAGGTGTTAGGTGTTTTGGAGTAAAATTTAAAAAATAGATAATAATGGAAGAAAAAGAACTGAAAGCAAAAGACATTCCTTGGGGCTATGCCCTGTGTTTTAACGATGCATGCGGTCTGAAGGACAAGTGCATGCACTATCAGGCCCGTCTGCTGACGGCAGAGGGGCGTTATATCGGACAGGCAGTATATCCCACAGCCTGGCAGGATGGTGAGTGCCGTTGTTTCCGTGAGAAGAAACTGGTGAAAAAGGCGTGGGGGTTCAGTCAACTCTATAAAAATGTGCCTCACTACCAGAGGGCTGAGGCGCGCCATTGTGTAAGGAGTTACTTCAGTAGTGGTAACGGGCCATATTATCGCTTCCATCATGGCGAAAACAAACTCTCACCCCAGCAGCAGGCAGACATTCTGGAGATCATCGCAAAGTTCTGTCCCATCGAGGGCGTGAAGTTCGACCACTATGTGATGGACTGGAATTTTGATTAGAAAAAAGCGCAGAGGGATGTTCTCTCTGCGTTTTATTTCTCTGTCATTTTGGCCACAGCCATCAACTTTTCCCTGTCCAGGATAATGATCTGTTTGCCGTTGGTTCGGATCATACCGTCAGCGGCAAACTCTTTCAGGCATCTTTGTAGCGAGAATTTCTGGATGGCGAACGATTCCGCAATCTCCTGACGCGATTTCTGCAGCACAAAGTCGTCGGAATTCTTCAGCTTGGACTGCTCTAACAGGTAAATGGCCACCTTCTCTCTGACGGTATGAAGTGTCAGCATACGTACCTTCCGTGACAGATTATCGCAGAATGCAGACAGCAGCTGGATGAAATTGAATCTGAAACGTTCATCAATGTTGATCAGCATCTGCATGGAGTCCGGAGCTATTCGGAGAACCGTTGTAGGCTTGCTGGCAACCATATTCACAGGCACTATCTTGTTCTTGCCAAAGATAAAGGCGGAGTCCAATAACGAGCCTACAGGCCTTGAAGTGATCTGCATATACTTACCCGATGGTCCTACCATCCTGGCAATGATCTCACCTGCTACAACTATATCGGCAAACTGACATGGTGTACCTGCTGACAAGTAAACCTCTTTCTTATCAAGTCTGATGAGCCGATAAGGGACACAGCCCATCATCTGCTCAATGTCCTTGGCAGAGAAACCCTCAAAGAGTGGGCATGACTGTAAGGCTTTTAGTACGTATCTTTCCATTTATCTGTATATATCTCACGATGCAAAGATAGGCAATTTAATTTAAAAGATGCATATTTTGCTGATAAAAATCTATTTTTATGAGTTTTTTCCTTAACTTTGCCCCGTCAATAGCTTAAAATCACTCACAAACTTAAAATTCAAGGCGGAACATGAGAACTAATATACTGCTATTTTTCTGCTTGACGGCGATGACTGTCTCTGCAGCCAACTACGAGGTAAGCTCACCTAACGGAAAGGTGAAAGTTACGGTTAATACTGATGCGGCTGTGCAGTGGTCGGTTGATTATGACGGCCATCAGGTGCTGTTACCCTCCACGATAGATATCCGAATGGTGCAAGGTAAGAAGACCGTTGGTTTAGGAACGGTGGGGAAGGTAGCAAAATGCTCTGTGAATAGTAGTTTCAAGAATCCTTTCTATAAGCGCCTGACCGTCAGCGATGCGTATGGACAGCTGTTGCTCTATACCACCCAGAAGTTTACCATCGAGGTACGTGCCTATAACGATGGCGCAGCCTATCGCCTGATATCCAAGGAGAAAAAATTGTCGTTAGTAACCGATGAAACCGTAGAATTTTGTTTTGCTGACGACTATCCTGCCTTTATCCCATATGTCAACGACAATCGTGGCGGTGAGCGTTATTGTTATTCCTTCGAGTCCTACTATGATGAGATTCCTCTGTCAAAGATGTACCCTGACTCATTGGCCATCACACCGTTGGCTGTCTGTCTGCCAGACGGTATGAAGGCTGTCGTGATGGATGCTGGTGTAGAGAACTATCCTGGCATGTTCCTGAAAAAAGGACCGCAGCACTCGTTGAAGGCTGAGTTCGCCCCTTATCCGCTGGCACAGGAGGTTGGCGGCTATGATCGTCTGAACCTTGTGCCGACAAAACGTGCCGATTTCATCGCTAAGTTGAACGGCGGACAGTCCCTCCCTTGGCGTGCTGTCGTCATCACTGAGCGGGATGCTGATATCCTCAACTGCGACATGGCGCAGCGCCTCGCTCCTGCCTGTCGTATCACCGATGTCTCCTGGATCCAGCCTGGCAAGGTGGCCTGGGACTGGTGGAATAACTGTAACATTACTGGTGTTGACTTCAAGTCGGGCATGAACACTGACACCTATCTATATTATATAGACTTTGCTGCCCAAAATAAGATAGAATACATCATTATCGATGAAGGCTGGAGTGGCAAGGAGTCGCTGATGGAAGACCTCAGTCCTGACATCGACCTGCCTCGTCTGATAGCATACGGACGTGAAAAAGGGGTGGGAATCATCCTCTGGTCCAGTTGGCGGAACCTGATTGGCAATGATCCGGAGAAAGGTGCTGTCGTCACTGAGGCCGTCATGAAGTATTATGCTGAGATGGGTATCAAGGGCTTTAAGGTAGATTTCTTTGATCGCGATGATCAGCAGGTTATCGCCTCTGCCTATCAGGTGGCAGCCTGTGCTGCCAGGCATCATCTGTATCTCGACTATCACGGACTGAAACCCTTTGGTATTCAGCGGGCCTACCCGAATATCTTTAATTTCGAGGGTGTGAAGGGCTTGGAGAACTCCAAGTGGGAGCCCCGTGTTGGCGATGGGCCGCTTCACAACCAGCCCCGCTACGATGTGACAGCACCTTATCTGCGTATGCTTGCGGGTCCGATGGATTATACCCCTGGTGCGATGATGAATGCCATGAAGGATAACTTCTTTGGCAACAACGACCACCCGATGAGTCAGGGCACACGCGTGCATCAGATGGCGATGTACACCACCTTCGAGGCACCGCTTCAGATGCTGGCAGACAGTCCGACAAAATACATGCAGAATCAGGAATGTACCGATTTCATCGCACAAATCCCCACCACATTCGAGGAGACTATAGCCCTCGATGGGCAACTTGGCGAATATACTGTGATTGCTCGTCGCAAGGGTACAACATGGTATGTGGCGGCTATGACAGACTGGACACCACGCGACTTGACTATCGACTTCTCGTTCCTCGGAGAAGGTCAGTTTGAGGCTGACATCTTTGCAGATGGCGTGAATGCCCTGAAAGACGCCACAGACTATAAGCACACGAGTCAGACGGTGTCAGCACGTGACCAACTGCAGGCTCATCTGAGTAGTGGTGGTGGTTGGACAGGCATCTTCAGAAAACAATAAATATAAAGATCATAAGACATGAGAAAAATGTTATTGACGGCGCTGCTGACCATGATGGGGTTAGGTGCCTTTGCCATTGAGACCGTACCCATCAAGGGTAGTATCATCAGTCCTACGGACCAATTCATCCAATACACAGGGCGTATCAGTTTTGCCAATCCTGAGCGACCAGCCTGGAACTTCCCTGGTATTCAGATCGTTGCGTCGTTTGAGGGCACTTCATTACGCATGATAGCCAAGCCTCGTAGTGGTTATTTTATGGCTCAGATCGATCAGGCCGAACCGTTTAAGGTGGCCTTCCGTGGGGAACGTGATTCTGTAGTCACTCTTGCAACAGCACTTCCTAATGGTGTGCATACGGTCAAACTGATGTATGCCATCGAAGGTTATGAGTTCTATCCTGAGTTCTGGGGCTTTGTCCTCGACAAAGGCAAAAAACTGGTTGAAACACCCGCTCTTCCCTCCAGAAAGATCGAATTCATCGGTAATTCTATCACTTGTGGCTATGGTAACGAGGGCCTGAAAAAGGAGGAAGGTTTCGACTACGCTACTGAAAACCACTATTATTCTTATGCCTCCATTACAGCCCGCAACCTCGAGGCCCAGCACTGGGTGGTGGCTCGTAGTGGTATTGGTGTCTATCGTAACTATGCTGGTCCGAAGACGGGTAATCCTGAGTCGAATATGCTCGCCCAGTACGAATATGTGGGCTATGCTTGGAAACCTGATCTTCGCAAGGAGGCCACTTTCCTCAGTGAGAAATGGGACTTCAGCCGTTATCAGCCCGATGTGGTATGCATCAATTTGGGCACCAACGATCTCTCTACCCCCAACTACGATCTGAAATTGTTGAAGCAGAACTACCAACAGCTGCTCAAGACGGTACGCCAGCATAATCCCAAGGCAAAGATTGTGTTCCTCACAGGTACGATGCTTGACGAGAAAGAATCCGATATTCAGCAAAAGATTCTCAACGAGGTGACCGTTGAGGCTCATCAGGCTGGCGATTTGGAGGTTTACCGTTTCGATATGACTCCTATCTCAGGCAACGAGTGGTATGGTAACGATTATCACCCCAACATCTATCAGGATGAGAAAATGGCTGGCGAACTGACAGCCTATCTGCGTGGTTTGATGAATTGGTTCTAAACAGGCTTTATCTTCGCCAGAAGAGAGGGGTGATGTCTTCGAAAGTGCCTGTCTCGTTCTGACGATAGAGCCGTTGGTTGGTTGTCGGCTTCTTCAAAGGGCCAAGGTGCTTGATGAAGGGGCCGATCTTGATATAGTCGAAATCCTGTTTGTTTACCATCGGCGAGATGATGGTCTTTCCACTATACCAAGCCACTTTGAACTCAGGGTGCTCTTCGTGGATATACTGAGCCAGTTGGTTTACTCCCTTGGGGTCGCTGTCGCCTCCCATGAAGGAGATGCAAGTGATATCTTTACCGTATTGATCGGCAAAGGCATCGATGGCATCTGCATTCAGCGGCAGTCCGATGTCTTCCCAAAGATAATGACTATGACACCCAGGACAGTGACACGGGCAATTAGAAATATTAATTGCCAGTGTCACCTCGTTGGGAATCTCCTGAAATACTATGCCTGTATTGACGTACTTCAACATCTGTTATCTGTCAGCCATTGCATAGTAACGACGTGAGGCCTCTTCCTGACGGGCCTGTGAGAAGTTGCTCACACGTTTCAGGTAACCGATGATACGGGTCATATAGTCCACGTTCTTAGAGTGGCAGTGAGGACACTCCTTCAGGTAGCGCTTGTCGATATGACCACAGTCGTTACATACCGTGTTGGGGATGTTGAAGGTGAAATAGTTACAGCCTTCCTTGGCAGCCACCTTCAACAGATGGGCATACTGCTCCTTCGAGAGGTGCTCCTCAAGGTTCATGTGGAGGGCCGAACCACCCGTCAGGTGCTCGATATAAGGTGCACCATGCAGCTTGAACTTATCGATGATAGTCAGTGAGTCGTCTTCAACCACATAGAAATAGCTATTATAGCAGTCACGGGGTACGAAGTAACCGTCCTCGCGATCCCACTTGGCGTGCTTGACACCCACATTCTCTGCAGGAATCATCTCACAGTTGAACATCACGTCCTTAGTACGGTACTTCTTGTTGTACTCCTCGATCAGACCGAGGATACCCTGTACGAAATGCAAGTAGTCATCATTAGGCGTAATCTTCAGGCCCATGAACTCCGCAGCCTCAACCAGACCATTGATACCGATGGTGAGATACTGACGGCCGATGTTGATATAACCGGCATCGAACAGCGGCAGCATGCCGTGTGCCTGCAACTCTTTCAGGTTCTCATTATAGGCCATCTGTACCTTATGACAGAGATCGATCACGCTTCCCAGATACTCAAGATAGTCGAGTTCGTGGTTGACGGCATACTGGATGCAGCGATTCAGGTTGATGGTCAGCACACTCTTAGAACCTGTACTAACACCACCAGCACCAAGGGTATAACTGAAGCCGTTGTCTGTAATCTCATTACGCAGACGGCAGCATGAACTCAAAGAGTCGGCATTATTACTCATATAGGTGAAGAACGAATGTCCCTCGGCATACATCTCAGCGGTAAAGTCGCCCCACTCCGGATCCTTGCAGTCGCCATTCTCGTCAGTGAGCAAGGCCATGGTCTCAACAGGGAAGGTGAGCAAAGTCTTGGTACGCTCGTGGTTGAACCACTTCATAAAGCGCTTCTGCAACCAAGAGAGTCCTTCCCAGTCGGGCTTTGAGCCATCGGGGAAGTAGAACTCACCAAAGATACTCTCAAAGTAGTACTTATCATAGTAGGCGATGTTCCAGAACACGGCCTGATAGTTACGGGCACCAGTCGGCTGATTCAGCGTATAGACGATCTGCTCGAAGTAATCGGTAATCACCTTATCTATCGTACGCTTCTTCAGACTAAGGTCAGCCTGCTCATCAGCACGCTTGTAATAGTCAAGTCCGTATTCCTTGCCGATAAAGTAGTTCATGTACATCAGGAACTCTGGTGTAGCACAGGCACCACTCAGCATGGAACTAACCATAAACACCATATTGACGAAACCACCAGCAAACGACTTGAGGTTGGTCGGAGCCGTAGAGTTACCACCGATGGCCACCGTACCACCAATCAGCCAAGGATACATGGTGATAGAGGCACAATAGTTAGCCAAAGAGGTCTCGTCGTTCTTATATATAAAATGGTGTGTCAGTTTATTAATATATTCATCTGCCAACTCCTTGCCGTACATTTTTTTGATACGGTCGGTCAAGAGGCGGCGATTCAAACGGATAAAGTTCGACTTCGGCAGTTCACCAATCAAAGTGGCGATATTCTTGTGCTCCACGTTGGCATTTGCATCGTATTTGGAACCTGTAGCTGCGTTCACTGACTCCGTATATTCTGAGAGGAACATCATCTTCTCCAAAGTGTCACGATCCTCAGAGTGCAACTGACGATAGAGAATGAATGACTTGGCGACATGATAGAAACCCTCGCTCATCAGAGCCTCTTCCACCTGATTCTGAATATTTTCCACCGTAATGTCATCGTGGATATCCAGATGGCTGATGATCTTGGAAATCGTGCCTAAGTCGGCAGGGCAGTTAACACTGTCGAACGCCTTTACAATGGCGTTCATGATCTTGTCTAAAGAGAACTGGTCTTTCGAGCCGTCTCGCTTGGTGATGGTAAAGTTTTTAATTTCCATTTGTATTGCTATTGTTAATGTTTAGGCACCGAATTTAGGTAGCAAGTTGTCCGTTTGGGAAAACTTTTTTGTTTTTCGATCTTCAAAAGTTGTCCGTTTTGGGAAACCGAAATCGGTTGCAAAGATACAAAATTATCTGAAAACCATCAAAATCTTACCCTAAAAAATAAAGAGGGAAATCATCATTTAACTCATATTAACGCTTCGTATTTTGGACTACCACACCTTTTTTCTACCTTTGCAACCCAAAGGAATATTTAAAGAATGAATAACAAGAAAAGGGCTATTTTAATGACGATGAAACCGTTAAGCATTAAGATCTGTCTGTTGCTGGGATTGTTGATATCAGCGACAAGTGTTTTTTCACGTCCATCTCTCAACAACCTTGATATAAAAGTGGTATTAAGCAAGAACGGTGATGCACGCATTACCGAAACGCGAGAGATGTATATCGACGACGAAGGCACAGAATGCTATATCGGTTTGGCCAACATGGGCGAAAGCCAGGTTAAGGACCTGACTGTGAGCGACGAAACGGGAACCCGGTTTTTGAATGTGGACTGGGATGTGGACGAGACACGTGATTGGAAAACATACAAGTGCGGCATTGTTACGACAAACAGTGGTTACGAAGTGTGCTGGGGTTTGGGTGAAGAGGGCGAACGAACCTATATCACCAGCTATACCATCACAGGACTGGTACGTGGCTATCCCGATGCTGATGCCATCCGCCACGTCTTTCTGGACACATCGGTATCGCCCAAACCCGACCATGCCAAGATCACCATCATGACTGCTGATACGACCATAGTTATCAATCCGGACAGTTGTGGTATCTGGGGATTCAGATTCGAGGGCAATTTGTGGTTTGAGAACGGCACTATCATGGCAGAGACCACCCAGCCAATGAGTTCGGAAGCCGGACTCTTTATTATGGTACAATTCCCAAAAGGTATGTTTGAGCCCACGATTTGGGAGAACGATACGTTCGAAAACAAGAAAGGCGAGGCCTTTGAGGGAAGCGATTATGCAAGCAGTGATGACGATGAGGATATGACATGGTTTGAATGGGTGATCTTTTTCCTGATATATGGTGTTTCCGCACTCGCTGCTGTGTGTGGTTTTGTGTGGCATATATATACCGTGTGGCGTGCTCGTCGCAGAGCCAACAAAGATCTGATGTGGTATCGCGACATCCCACTGAACGGCAATCTGCAGGAGGCCAACAACATCTTGAACGCCTATAAGTATATGCATACGGACTATAACAATCTGATGTCGGCCTGTATCCTGAAACTCATACAGATGGGTGCTATCACCATTGAGACCCGTCCAAACATGAAAGGCGAGATGGAGCCGAATTTTGTAATACACCAGTTAAAGGACCTTGACAACCAGCCTGTGCTGATGCGAAAGATCTTCAAAATCTTCAAGCAGGCGGCGGGTAGTGACACCGTGTTGGAAGCCAAGGAACTGAAGCAGTACATGAAGAGTACCTGCAATCAGAGCATCACCGACTCGTTTATCAACACGCTTCACACCAAGACCTCTATATCTAAATATAAGGATCGCGAGGACGAGGTGCGCCAGCTGTTCGGTCTGCGCAAGTTCCTGAAGGAGTTTACCTTGCTCGACGAACGCGGTGTGGATGAGGTGAAGTTGTGGAAGGACTATATGGTCTATGCTACGCTATTTGGTATTGCCGACCGCGTCATCAAAGAAATGAAGAAGGTGAACCCAGAATTCTTCAACATGGATCAGGTGGCTAACCAGATGGCCGATAACATGACCCTGCCTTTGATATACTCTACGTTGCATCATAGTACGTCGAGCGCTGTGGCAGCCAAGGCTGCTCGCGAACACCGTTCCAGTGGCGGTGGCGGACACTCGTCATGGGGAGGCGGCGGAGGCGGCTTCTCTGGCGGAGGCGGCGGTGGCGGAGTGAGATAAAAAGCACCGCTCATCAGTTTTTTGATTTCAACAGGCAGAATTACAAATAAAATTTGTACTTTTGCAACCGATAGCGAAGAATCATCATGATGGACGAAGATTTTGACATACGCCAAGAACGGTTCTCCCAAGGTGAGAAGGACTTTGAGAATGCGCTGCGCCCCCTGAGTTTCTCTGATTTCAGTGGACAGAAGAAGGTTGTGGAGAATCTCGAAGTGTTCGTAGAAGCAGCCAAATACCGTGGCGAGCCACTTGACCACACCCTCTTGCACGGTCCTCCAGGACTGGGCAAGACCACCCTTTCGAATATCATTGCCAACGAGTTGGGCGTAGGATTCAAGATCACTTCGGGTCCTGTGCTTGACAAGCCCGGCGATCTGGCTGGTATCCTTACTTCACTGGAGAAGAATGACGTGCTTTTCATCGACGAGATACATCGTCTGTCGCCTGTCGTAGAGGAATACCTCTATTCGGCGATGGAAGACTACCGCATCGACATCATGATAGACAAAGGTCCATCTGCCCGTTCGATACAGATTGACCTGAATCCTTTTACACTGGTAGGTGCCACCACCCGTAGCGGTCTGCTGACGGCACCGCTTCGTGCCCGTTTCGGTATCAACATGCACCTGGAGTATTATGAGCCCAAGACCCTACAGACCATCATTGAGCGCTCAGCCAATATCCTTGGTGTACCTATCACAGAGGATGCAGCATTAGAGATTGCCGGCAGAAGCCGTGGTACGCCCCGTATTGCCAACGCCCTATTGCGCCGTGTAAGAGACTTTGCCCAGGTGAAAGGCAATGGCAAGATTGACACAAAAATCTCGAAGATTGCCCTGACAGCCCTGAATATCGACCAGTACGGTCTCGATGAAATCGACAATAAGATCCTGCTCACCATCATCGACAAGTTCCGTGGCGGTCCTGTAGGTATCACCACCATCGCCACTGCCATCGGTGAAGATGCCGGTACCGTTGAGGAGGTCTATGAGCCATTCCTGATCATGGAAGGCTTTATCAAACGAACCCCCCGTGGTCGTATGGTGACAGAACTTGCCTACCGTCATTTCGGACGTAACCCCTATAGCGGTAATACGATGGAACCTAACCTTTTTGATTAACAGGTAGCAATATGGAAAGAACAGGAATATTCGTTGGAAGTTTCAATCCCTTTACCATCGGCCACGATTCTATCGTACGTCGTGCACTCCCCTTGTTCGACCGTCTGGTCATCGGTGTGGTAGGCGACAACGTGCATAAGCCCGACATGCCTTCTGCAGAAGAACGGATGCAGGCGATTCGTGACCTCTATGCCGACGAGCCACGCATCAGTGTGAAACCCTATCATGGACTGGCAATGACGTTTGCCAAAGCAGAAAACGCCCAATTCATCGTGAAGGGTGTGCGTAATGCGAGCGACTTCGAATACGAACAGTGGCAGGCCGACTTCAATCGTCGTTTAGGTGGTATTGAGACTATTCTTCTCTACACGGAGCCAGAACTGGCCAGTGTTTCATCCTCAGCCCTGCGCGAACTGTCACATTTCGGTGTTGATGTCAGCCCCTATTTACCCAAGAAGAAAAGTTAATAGACAAATGATTACCTATAGTTCAGAAGGGGTCAAATTCCCCAGTATTAAAAAACGTGAGACTTCCAATTGGATTCACCGTGTGGTAGAATCCTACGGTAAGAAAGTTGGCGAGATCGGCTATATGTTCGTCAACGACGAGAAGATCCTCGAGGTAAACAATGAGTACCTCGGCCATGACTATTACACAGACATTATCACCTTCGACTATTCGGAAGGCAAAACGCTCAACGGAGACATAGTCATCTCACTCGATACAGTCTTTACGAATGCTGACAAATTTGGTCGCCCTTACGATGAGGAGCTCCATCGCGTCATCATTCACGGCATCCTCCACCTTTGTGGCATTAACGACAAAGGACCTGGTGAACGGGAAATCATGGAAGCCGCAGAAGAAAAAGCGTTGGCCATGCTCTAAGCATCGTCAACGTTTCTTATTTTCGACAGATCAGCAATTGATGTCCCTTATCCGCAACCGTTGTAGCAAAGATATAAGTATCTCCACCATCCTGAAGTTTCAGGCGCTTACGCAACTCTGCCACTGAGAGCGGGAAGTTACGCACGGCAATATTCGCCTGGCGGATGTCTGTCAGCGCCTCCTTAAGTTCGCGTTTATTCATAGAGGTCATCTTCTCTATCACAAAGCAACGGCCAGGAAAATCTGGCACTTCTCTGTCTGAAACAAAGAGATGGCTGTTCTTGTCGAGAGATACTATCTGGAAACGCTCTGCCAACTCCCCAAAACAACCAGCCTTCATGATAGAGGCGTTAGGAACATATAAATACTGGAAAGACGAAGGTAAAGCCGGAAGAGAAAAACTCGAAGTGGAAGCAGGGATAAAGGTGAAGATCTGCCCATCATTAACGCAAAATACCTGTAAGGGCTTTGCCTCATTCGACAGAATCAGTAACAATTCCTTGCATTCATTATCCACCGATATAATATGTACCTCGCAAACTGCCTTGAGATCTTCCACAGCCTTACGCCAATCCAACATCGGCGAGAGTTTGATCATCACACGATCTGCCTTAGCCAACAGTTCCTCTCGTAGTTCAAGCACATTTGGCGTACAGTCTGCGATGCCGTAGGTGCGACCGCCGTGTTCATCACGACGAGCTGGATCGATAAAGATAAGATCAGCATATTCCATCGTATGAAGATACTCGACACCATTGCCACAATGCACTTCTACCTGATCCAAACCAAGCACTTTATAATTCTCAGATGTGATTGCACATAAATTCTCCTGCTGTTCGATGGTTACGGCCTGTTGAAACCCTTCGGCAATAAAGGCTGCATCGACGCCAAAACCTGCTGTAAGGTCAACAAAGCGTCGTCCCTTACCTGCAATCCGAGCCTTATAAATAGCCGTAGCCTCACTTGAACACTGTTCCATCGAGAGATGTGACGGATAGATGATGCCATCACGTGCAGCCCATGAAGGCAGTTTCGTACGAGCTTTCTGCCAACCTGCTATCTGTTCCAGCGCAAAGGTTATATCGATCTCAGGATGCTTAACACCCTGAAGTGCCAACCTGCGCACATCATCAGTCCTATGCTGCTGAATAAAGTCAAGTGTTACCTGATTAATTCTCATCTGAAAGCCTTGTCTGAGCGGGCCTTATCCACGCTGCCTGCCTTTAACAGACGCTGTTGAGCCTCATCATAATCGATTCCCAACATATCCTGAAGCATCCGTGTGCCACGATCCACCAGTTTGGCATTCGTTAACTGCATGTTTACCATACGATTACCCTGCACGCGTCCCATACGGATCATCAGAGTGGTGGAGATCATGTTCAGTACCATCTTCTGCGCCGTTCCGCTCTTCATCCTACTGGAACCCGTCAGGAACTCCGGACCTACAATCGTCTCTATAGGGCAGTCAACAACTCTGGCCAACGGACTATTCGGATTACTGGTGATACAGCCCGTCAAGAGACCGTTCTCCTTAGCCAGTTTTACGGCTCCCAACACATAAGGCGTTGTACCGGAAGCAGCAATACCAAGTACCGTATCATTAGCTGTGGGGGTATGAGCCTGCAGATCTTTCCAACCCTGCTCAGAGATATCCTCTGCCCGTTCCACCGCATGGCGCAAAGCCCGATCACCTCCTGCAATAATACCGATCACCTTCGTATCGGGCACCCCAAACGTTGGCGGCAGCTCACTGGCATCCAACACCCCCAGACGACCACTGGTGCCTGCACCGATATAGAAAAGTCGTCCGCCCTGGTTCATGCGCCCCTCCACAGCTTTCACCAATGCCTCAATCTGAGGGATAGCCCTGCGCACGGCATCTGCCACCCTGCAATCCTCCTCGTTGATATGACGTAGCAGTTCGACGACCGACATCTGCTCAAGATGATCGAAACGTGAGGGCTGTTCTGTGATTTTATCTACTTTATCCGGCATCGGCATCTGAGTTTTTAGTATTCTATATCCAAACTGTCTTTCTTCCTACGGTTTACCAATCCATCGATAAAGGAGAACACGATATAAGTAAAGAGGCCTGCGATAATACCATCAGTGATACTGCCAGTGACAGGCATCAGCAGGATGGTCAGGAAGGCAGGCATCGTCTCAGCTGGCTTCGACAGATTGATATGCCTGACTGAACTGAAGAGATAGAAACCTGCCATGATCATCACAGGAGCCGTAGCCGCAGCAGGGATGGCCAGGAACAAAGGAGCGAGGAAAAGGCTGGCCAAGAAACACAACGCAATCACTAGGGCTGTAAGTCCTGTGCGACCTCCCTCAGCTACACCCGTGGCACTCTCTACATAAGTGGTCACAGTACTACAACCCAAACAGGCACCAGCCACCGTACCCAATGCATCACTCAGCATGATATTCTGCATATAAGGGATACGACCGTTCTTGCGGATAAGTCCTGAACTAGCCATCACACCAACGATGGTACCAAGGCTATCGAACACATCAAAGAAAAGCATGGTAAGCACACAAACCCAAAGGTCGGGTGTGAGCAGATAGTCCCATGAGAACTGACAGAAAAGGGGGGCTGGCGACGTGGGCAGATCGAAGAGATGATTGGGAATCGTTGTCACACCCATCGGGATGCCGATAAGGGTGGTAAGGACGATACTCAGAAGCAGTCCGCCCTTAAAATGCATGACGGTAAAGATACCCGTCAGAACTATACCGATGACAAACAGTATGGAAGAGGGACTTGCCAATGTCTCCAGATGATTGAAGATAGTACCTTCAGCCAAGATGCCACTGTTCTTAAAGCCAATCATGGCTACAAAGAAGCCGATACCTACGGCAATAGCGTGCTTCAACGATGTCGGCACCATCTCGAAGATAATCTGTCGCAGACTGCTCACACAGAGGAGTACGAAGAGTAAGCCTTCCAGAAGGACAGCCGTAAGGGCAAACTGCCAAGGATAACCAAGTGAGATGCAGATGGTCTCGATGAAAAACAGATTCAGCGTCAGTCCTGGGGCCTGTCCGAAAGGTCGTCTGGCCAAAAAAGCCATCAGCAGCGTACCTACAATCGTTGCAAGTGCTATGGCAGTGAACAACGAATTGACAGGAAAACCCTTGGAAGCAAGGGGAGTAAACATCGCAGGCAGAAGGGCCAGGATGTAAGACATCGTGATAAAAGTGGTGAGGCCTGAAATGACCTCAGTCTTCAGGCTATGACGCTGTGCGGAAAAGCCTACGAGTGCAAATATTTTCTCTTTCATACTCATTTGATTGGCAGGATCAAGTCAAACTTAGAACCGTTCGTATAGTCGGTATCAAGAGTCAGTGTACCACCAAGGCGCTCTGCAATCATACGGCCTACGGTCAATCCGAGACCAGTTCCCTGAGCAAAACTGTCGAGTTTGGTGAACCGCTCGAAGATATACTCCTTCTTATCTGGGGGAATGCCAGGACCCGTATCCTCAACAGAGAAGTGGAGCTTAGTGTCCTCCTGGCTCACCTTGAGTGTGATGCTGCCAACCGTCGTGAATTTGGCGGCATTCTCGAGCAGTTTGGAGAGGACGATATGAATCATACGCGGGTAGGATTCAATTGTCTGATCAGCTGGCAATGTACTCTGACATTCGAACGTCACTGTCTTCGCCACGATAGAACGGATCGTATCTGCGGCCTGATCGACGATAGCAGAAACGACACACGGCTCAGATGGCGGCAGTTCCGAACTGCTCTCAAAGTCGGAGATCAAAAGAAGATCATCGAGGATGGTTGTCAGAAGTCGGGTGTTCTCCTGGATGCGTTCGCAGAAGTCCATCCGCTCAGCATCAGGCAGTTCGATATCCTTCATGGTGAGCACCTGCGTAAAACCGCTGATGGCATTCAACGGTGTACGGATCTCGTGGGTCA
>JAEEGH010011271.1_pt1 | contig 20316 bp, 14 predicted proteins | sample 9134181 | NCBI WGS metagenome assembly JAEEGH01 (sample SAMN16246544, study PRJNA631951) | gut metagenome | biome: gut microbiome; feature: rumen; material: DP-attached | host: Bos | place: Iran: Karaj | collected 2018-10
GCACGCTCGATCACATACAGTACGCCGGGCATAGCGCCCCAGACAATGAAGGTCCAGCCATTGCCGTGCCAGAGGCCGCTCAGCAGGAATACGATCATCAGGTTAAGATACAGGCGCACCTTGCCTTTGCGGTTTCCGCCGAGGGGGATATATACGTATTTAGTGAAGAATTTGGTCAGTGTTATGTGCCATCTCTTCCAGAAATCCACAATCCCCACAGCCTTGTAAGGAGAATCAAAGTTCATTGGAAGCTCAAATCCAATAGCCATGCAAACAGCTGCTGCCATATCGCAGTAACCGCTAAAATCAAAATATAGCTGGAACGAATAGAAAACCGCAATCAGCACCGCCTCAAGACTTCCAAGTGTTGTCAGGTTCTCATAACCAAAGTCCACCGCCTTGCCAAAGGTATCTGCAAGAATCACCTTCTTGAAGAGTCCCATAGCCAGCAGGAAAAGAGCTCTAAGAAGGACCTCATAGTCCACAGCACCTGAACGCACTACTCCTCCATGTACTCCGGAACCATCAAGTTCTGCATCAGCAGGACCCGAGCATGACTCATCCAAACTCTTCTCAAAATCCTTATATCCCATAAGCGGCCCCTGCAGGAGTTTTGGGAAAAAGAGAATGTACGCAAGGTAATCCACTAAACTAAATCTATCAATCTCGCCCCTGTACATATCCACAATATACGAGATCTGATTAAAGGTATAGAAGCTAACCGCAACCGGAAAAAACACCCCGGAAAATTTAAAGAACAAAAGCGCTACAACATTAAGGATAACGCCCAGTGCCACCAGATATCCTGTACCAGGTCCTCCACAATTCAATTGAGCACCGGCATGATCTCTGTCCTCTCCAGAATCCACTCCGGCACCGGCGCGATCTCTATCATCTCCAATACTGTTGCGTTTTCCATCATCTCCACTAGCACCCCCGGCACATCTTCCATCAGCGCCTGCAGCGCAGCTTTTACTCAGTGCCGCCGCCAGCGCCCCATTCACCACAACACTCACCGCCAGCACCAGCAAATTCCTCACCCCAAAAGGCGCATAAAAAATAAGGGATGCCACAACTATCAGCCACTTGCACACATCCCTACGCCCAGGATCCCTATTAGCCATCCCCCTGGCCGCAAAAAACAGCACCAGAAAGACCGGCAAAAATGCCAGAAGAAAATTATAAGAATTGAAAAGCATTACCCCTGCCAATCTCCTTCTTTAGTTCCTTTTTCATCCCCGATGTGCTAACATCTTTTTTGAAAGAAAGCAAAATCACTATCGGGGGTCCAAATCATGGATTTTAAAACCATCATCAAATCAAAAGCCTCGGCAAAGGTCCTGTTTTCCCTGGCCATTGCCTTTATAAACGCAGTCTGCATCCAGGCTGTAACCACCCACGCCTGCTTTGGCTGGGGCAGCATTGACTACTACAAATGGAGGCATTATTTCTTCTTCTCATTTATCGCAGCCTTCGTATTCTTCACCATCATGGACTATCTGCTATCGGGCAAAAGAGCTGACGGCGTCACACTACCCAAGCTCCCAGAAAAAGCAAAATTCCTGCTGCCGGTACTTTTCTTTATCTGCTGGCTTCCATATCTTATCAAATATGCACCGGGTCTTGTAAACTACGACACCGTAAACCAGCTCGAAGACTTCTTCAACGGCGTCTCCAGCGTCCCCTTCGGCTACGTTGAGGGCCAGGAGGAAGTAACGGTCTACATGAACGCCCATCATCCGGTATTTGTAACTTTTATATTTGGTAACTTCGTAAAAATCGGCCTGGCTCTTGGCTCACCAGCCAAAGGCCTCACCATCTATATTGTATTCCAGATGATCCTGGCTGCCATCATCCTCAGCTACGTCATCGAAAAGACCGCCGAGCTCGACAACAACAGACACCAGGTCCTGAAATGTGCAACCATTGCATTTTTCGCGCTGTGCCCCGTAATCCCATATTACGTGTGCATCATGCTCAAGAACAGCCTCCACACAATCCTGTGCGTGGCCTATGTATTCCTATATCTGATCATCGCCCTTAAAAACCACGTGATGACCAGAAACGAAAAGATCGCCTGGATCGCCCTGTCCCTTCTCCTGTCCCTGACTCAGAACACAGGTGTATACTTCGTGATCCTCACCGGCATCTTCCTGATGATCAAATCCAAGGAGAACCGCATCCCAATTCTTGCCGGCGTCATCGCATCCGCCGCAATCATGCTGCTCATCCTTCCAAAGATCATCTACCCCGCCATGAACATCTTCCCCGGTGGCAAACAGGAGGTTCTCGGAACACTCTTCCAGCAGACCGCCAGATTTGTCAGAGACCACGAGGACGAGGTTACGGAAAAAGACATCGAGATTCTCTCAAAGGTTGTGGACTACGGCACACTTCATGACAACTACGTATTCGAGACCACCGATAACTTGAAGGCCACCTACAATCTGCACGCCACATCAAAAGAGCTCTCGGACTTCTACAAACTATGGCTATCCTGGGGTTTTAGACACCCCGAATCATACTTCAGGGCAATCCTTCCAATCTGCGGAGAATTCTTCGCAACGGGCTATAACATCGGAATCTTCGATCACATCCCTACAAACGAAGGCGTCTTCGCCCAGATCGCCCACACCAAACCTGAGGAGGAATACACCGCCCTCAGCGAGATCTACTACTGGGTAAGAAGCTTCCCGGGCCTTGACCTGCTCTTCCAGCACGCACTGTACGTACTCTGGATCCCGCTCTACTGCATATACAGGACACTCACAAGTAAGAAAAAGAGCTTATTCTACATCGTACCATTTATTGTTAATATGCTCTTCCTCATAGTCAGCCCCATGGTTTATTCAAGATATGCCTTGCCACTGATTTTCACATCACCGATACTACTGTACATGTGCGTATCCACTGAAGATTAAGCACGTAAACATATCATGATACTGTTTTAATAATGCTCTACTTGAATGTATCAGCTGATGACTAGACTCATTAGCATATCAAGATGCCGGACAAAAGATACATCACATTATTGAAACGGATTCGTATCAGACACATAGCAAGCCAGCCATCGAACCTCACCCACATAGGTGTATCTCGCTGCAACTTCCTCTGATACATAATCGGTAAGAGCGCTGTAATTCGGAATCGCTATCGCGTTCTTATCCCCGTAATAATCAAACGAAAGCTCATCATAATAATAATTGTATTCCAAAGGGAATGTGCCTGTTTCAGTCATGTAACAGGCATATTTTTTACTGTCATCAACAGCCTTGCACATCAGCGCCGTATCTTTATCATTCATAATGAACACCGACTCAACATCCAGAGTCTTGAAGTAATCAGTCATCTCCACGATGTAGTCCTTGTTCATCATGTTTTCTTTGGTTATCTTGATGTTCCCCACCAGCATAAATCCGGTCGCAAGACATACGCAGATCATAAACGACATAACCTGCTGCTTCTTAAGAGTGCCAAGCCACTTCTCCAGCTCAACGCCCAATGCCACCAAGAGAATCGGTGCACCAATCAAAAGATATCTGTAAGGAATATACGAATTGCCACCGCGCAGATCTCCCAGGATCAATATCAGCATATTGAACGGGAACACCACTGCAAACAGAACATAATTCTCGTAACCCGCAGTCCTCTTAAACCACTTAACAAATATAGCCACCGTCACAAAAATAATGATCGTCACAAACGCAATCTTCAGGCAGTAATAAATACCGGTAACCGAAAATGCCGGCACATCATCATTCATCAGCGCACCAAAAGCCTGATAAACTCCAACCAGCACTCCCCTTAAATTGTCCGCGAAATCCTCAGCCTTTACAAGCCCCGCAACAGGCGACGTACTGTTATAGATCTTCTTGTAGACCAGCATTCCAATAAGCGCAGACGCAAACGTCCCTGCCCAGACCGGCCACTCACTCTTAAGTCTTGCATTATCAGCCTCGCGCCAAAGAGCTATCACCTGCATCAGGAAAATCGGCGCAACACCGCAAATAAACGTGTACGTTCCCGTAGATGAACATGTTATGAACAACATAATAACGTAGAGTGCGAAAAAGAAATTCTTCCTCCACCCTCCTAACTGGCTAATACCCTCACCACCGCTAAACGATAGGATATTCAAAACCAGCAGAATCGGAACCAGCGCCTTAACCCCGTAATTGGCGTGAGCAAAGAACAGCATCTTGAAATAGTCCAGCCACTCAAAGCTGTAGGGCGTAAGCATCACCGCCAGCACCCAGAACCTCACACCAAGGCCCGTCCCAAGCATCTCAAAAATCGTCCAGATTGAAAAAATAAAAAGACAAACAATGATCAGATTGGAAATCCCAACAGACAGGAACATATTCCCCGTGATGGCATAAAGCGGAACTGCAAACAGGAGTGAATTATCAAATTCCATGCTGGTGGTGGGTTTCCAGTTATCCAGCACCAGCGTGTGATTCTTTACCATCTCCCTGCCGTGATAGATCGTGATTGCATAATCCGGATCCAGCGAGAGCCTGTTATCCGACAGATTAAAATACACAACCGCGATAATGCTGACCAGAAACAGGACAAGCCCCATGTACTCCCAGACGCTGCATCCCGTCAGTTTCTCTTTAAACTTCATAATGTTCCTTCCCAAAAAATAATAATATCAACAGATTTACCCCTGTACACTTACCTCAGGGTCCTCGTAAATAAAGTAATTATCCACAGTCTCAACCAGCTTAAGTCCCAGCGTGGCAAGGTTCTTGTCAATCCTGCGGTCCTTGGAGAGAATAATATACCTGCAGCTGCTCTGCCTTGTAGCCTCTATAAGCGCCTGCGCATCAATAACCTCAGGCTTCTCCATAACCTCATAAACCTGGTTATAGTAATCCCACTGGGTAACCACCATTTCTCTGCCAAACGGCAGGAGAATATCCGTGTCATACTGCCTTACAAAATGCACCAGCTCCGACGGAAACGCCGCCCTGACCCTTGGCTCACCCTCTGCAGGCGAGATCACATCGCAAATATCAATGACATTCTGCGGAATATGATAGAGATTCTCAGCCACAGACATATACTGGTTCAGATAAACCAGAGAGCCCGAAACAATCGTAATCGCCAGTGCCGCCACCAGTGCAACTCTCTGAACCATCTTGTTCTGAAAACTGAACACCAGCTTGCACAGCGCATAACCGATAACCACATACATCGGCACCAGCCACATAATGCGGTAGTACGTGTCGCTGCCCTCATTAAACACCGCCACATACACGATCTTGGTTATTGGCAAAAGAAATCCCACCATAATCACAAGTGGCAGAACACCCAGCACTATTCTTCTTTTCCATTTCTTCTCAGTGACGATTATGTAGATCGCAGACGCCACCAGAAGAATCGCCAGAATCGGATTTCCAAAGTACAGCTTAAAAGAAACCCAGCATTCCATGAAGATACCATACATAGAATTTCTCCTCTAATAACGACAGTTTATTATCTGACTAAGTCCGGTCGGATGCGGATACCGTAACCGACCAAAATACGGTCGCTAACGGTAACCAGCTCCTAAATTACCTGCTAAACAGCGAGAAATAAATTCCCAGATACAAGATATTCGGCACAATCGACATAAACGCGCCAAGTATAACAGTCCATCTCTTCGAGAACACTAAGAGGATCAGTGTCAAAAGAGCTACCAGACCACTTCCAAAAATTACACCCATGGAGCTGCATACGCCCGAAAGCATATTTACCAGCGTCAGCATGATCCACGCCGACCTGAAGCTCTCCCTCTCCTGGGCTTTTAATCCTTCCAGCATCCACAAAAACAGCCAGAAGATCATAGGAAATACCAGATTTCCAACAAGAGCTTTGCCCTGCCATGTCCTCATAAACATGAAGGTAGCCGGTGTATAGATGGACACATTTCCAAACATCAAAAGGAACGAAACGATTATCATAAAGGCCGGAATCAGCTGCTGCCTGCTTCTAAACAGCACCCTTCCAATCTCCACATAAACAAGATAAATAAACGGGATAAAAAACAGCGGCAACACTGAGTGTGACACAATAGTCGCATGAATCCCACTCATCTTGGCGATAAAAGCATTCCACATGGTTATAACCGCCAGTGCGTGCCTGATATCAAGGGATGTGGAGGTTCCGGTATAAGGAAGGATGGTGTTCATAACATCCACCTTTTGCGCCAGAAGAGATTCAACCACATAGTAGGCATCATCGCCGTCAAAGCTTGCCATCACCACCGACATCACCATCTGGAATACCATAACCGCAAAGAAAATCCCCCAGTAGATCCTGCTCTCCAAGGTATAATCCGCCTTGAAGGTCTTTGGATCAGCCCATGGGCTCATAAGGTCATACACATCAGCGTGGGCTTCTCCGGGGAAAAGAGTCAGATAGCTCTTTTCACTCTTCATCAGAAGCTTGACACTTCTGACCACTCCCAAAACAGCCATGATCAGCACTATCACAATAAAGATGACACGGCAGTACGTAAAGGCACTGAATACGAGCCTCGTCATACATGCGATCGCCACGATCTCAAAGACTCCCATGTACACCAGAAATCCCAGAATAAAGGTGATTCCAACCGTGCGCCTTATCTCCGGCAATATGAAATTAAAAAGCAGCCCAATGCAAAAGGGCACCAGCAGCAGCCATACAAGCAGCTGCAGAAATGAAATCACGTAGGTCATAGATTACTCCGCCATCATCAGCTTTAAGTGTTCCTGAAGGATACTGATACCTGTCAGGTTCTCGCCACCACGAGGGATGATGATGTCCGCATACTTCTTGCTGGGCTCAACAAACTGCTCGTGCATGGGCTTAACAGTTTCAGTGTACTGTGTAAGGATTGACTCGATGCTTCTTGCACGCTCTATCATGTCGCGGCGAATTCTGCGCATGAGTCTTTCGTCAGCATCAGTATCAACAAACACTTTAATATCCATAAGATCACGAAGGGCCTTGCTCTCCAGGATCAGGATTCCTTCAAGGATGATTACCTTCTTGGGAACCACATGGATAGTGGCATCGGACCTGTTGTGGATTGTGTAATCATAGACAGGCATATCGATCTCGATATTGTTCTTGAGCTTCTGCACATCCTCGATCATCAGATCAGTATCAAATGATGCAGGATGGTCGTAGTTGAGCCTGCTCCTGTCCTCATATGTGAGATCATTATGAGCCTTGTAATAAGAATCATGGTTGATTACTGCGATGTCGTCGCCAAACTTTTCTTTGATCTTCCTGACAATTGTGGTCTTACCTGAAGCTGTGCCTCCTGCAATTCCTACTATACAAACCTTTCCGCTCATTTCATCAACCTCCTGGATTAAAACCGATGGCGTAGTCGCAGCCATAGGATTTATAGTAATGGTGGGATAAAACTTCCCCCGATTCATTATCGTAAGTAATTATCTGGATGTCATACTCGTACATGGCATCATTATATAAAAGATTGTTCTCCGTATCTTCATCTGTGTAGAAGAGTCTGAACAGATGCTCCACCGGCTGGTAGTGCACGGTTCCAAGGCTGGTGCTGATGCCATCTAAAGCCTCGTCCCCGCTTGCCTCGTAAACCATCGCAGAAGATACGTCATTTATCAGAATATATGGGCCGTCAGTGTGATATATCTTTGGCGTCTCAGTAAAGTTATGGATCAGCTTCTTCATCTGCTCATCACCAAAAGCCTGAGAACCGTCATTGATATAAACGATGGAGCTAACTCCGTCATCGGTCAGGTAATTAAGCTGCTGATAGATGTTATCTGAGTTAACCGCCATGTCATAAATGTCCGCATAGAACTCATCTGACTTAACCTGCCAGTCATGGTATGCATCATCTCCTCTGTGATCAGTGAGATCTCCGGTTGCTGCCAGTAAATCGCCAATACATCTGGTGGCCTTTATGGACCCGTTGGCATTTAAATGTCCTGTATCATTGAGGTCAGTGTAGAGGTCTGCGACTCCCTGATCAAGCATGTCTATAAAGGGAACATCGTAATCCTCTGCGATGTGTCTGGCGCTGTCTACAGCTCTTTTGTCATCTGTTGTGGCGCTGCAGGTGAGGAACGTAACTATGACGTTGATGCCTCTCTCCTGACACTCATCAAGGAACTTGCACATGTACTCTTCGCCCACGGTCTCGCCGCCAAGGCCGTCATCATCTTCAGGCGCCGGGTAAATTCCGGGAGTAAGCTCCATTCCGTAGCGCATCTCTGCGCCAAAGAGGTGGTTTCTGTCAGCTGTGCCCATCAGAGCTTTGTAGTCGTTGCGATCCAGCTCATCCCACCTGTTGTGGTATACATAGAAATCTGCTAAGAACTGCTTTTGAATATCTTCGTCCTTGATCAGGTCTTTTACCGCTTCCACCTTAAGCTCGTTCAGTGGCCAGCAGTCCATGTTCAGGTGAAGCTGCGCTATGGATGTCGCCCTGTCTTCGTCGCTGGCATCCTCATCCATAACGTCCAGATACTTATAGTCGCGGTCCAGCATGTAGGTGTCGAGCACGATGTACTTGGGGGTACAGAACTGGAGCGCCTCTTTGAGCTCCCAGTAGGTAGCCTGCATGATTGAGCCGTGGCCGCCCATGTTATAAGAGGTGTAACCGTAGTCGCCAAAAAGAACCGCGGGATTTAGCGCGTTGATAACGTGGGACGAGCCCATGAACAGCACGTCGATCTGGTTCTTCTCTGCCTTGTCAAAAAAGTCCGCATACTTGAACTGACTGTCCTTGGCGCGCATAACCACCGATGCCCCGAAGATGCAGGCGGTTGTGGCACCAATAAATGCAATTGTTTTTAAAACACTGGAAATCTTAATCTTCATAAAAAAGCCTCAAAACTGCTGATATATAAAGCTTGATGCATTGTAACCTGCGCCCCAGATGCCAAAGATCAGGATCGCAAGGATTGCGCCGATCATGATCAGCCACCTGTACCAGATACTCTGCTTTATTATTCTCTCTCTGATCTCAACGCCGTTAAACGCAAGAACGTCCATTGCTATCAAAAGAACTATTCCAAGAAATCCCACGTTAAGGCTTGCTTTGGAAAGTCCATACTCCACGAGGGATCCGTCTGAGAACACCCATGGGGTAAACTCAAAGCTCTTTTTGATAATGGTAAGCGCATGCTCAAGCGACGATGCCCTGAAGAACACCCATGCCAGGTTAACCAGGATAAATGTGAAAAGAGTCTTCACCGTCCTGTGGGAAAGCCCCTGTCTGTCGATCTTAAGCACCTCAACTATCTTGTCCCTGACGGGCATCATTACATATCCCACCACCTGGTAGAGCGCATGGAGAAGTCCCCAAACCAGGAAAGTAAGCGCTGAGCCGTGCCAGATTCCGCTGACTGCGAAAACAATTATGATGTTGAGATATTTGCGAAGAGTTCCCTTGCGGTTGCCGCCAAGGGGAATGTACACGTAGTCGCGAAGCCAGAAAGAAAGGGAAATGTGCCATCTTCTCCAGAATTCTGCGATACTCTGCGACATGTAAGGCGCATCAAAATTCTTCTTAACGTCAATGCCAAGGATCCTGGCAACACCGATTGCAATTGCTGAATATCCTGCGAAGTCGCAGTAGATCTCAAATGTATAGAATATAGTTGCAAGGGCCACAACAGAACCTTCAACATATTCAGGAGCCGCATAGACGTTGCCAACGAAAATAGCAAGTCTGTCGGCGATTACCAGCTTAAGGAAATATCCCCAGAGCATCTGCAAAAAGCCGTCTCTTAGCCTGTCAAAATCCACGGTTACGGGATATGCGAACTGAGGCATGAGATTTCCAGCCCTGTCGATAGGTCCCGAAATGACCTGAGGGAAGAATGACACGAACAGCGCCAGCATAAGAGGGTTCTTTTCTGCTCTCTCATCCCCGCGGTATACATCGATGAGATATCCAACGGATTTTAGCATGTAAAAAGAGATTCCGATGGCACCCATGATCTTGCCGCTCCTAAAAACAAACATTGCGGCTATCTCGATGGCTATGGTCAGGATGAGTGTGATGGTGGCACTTAGAGGTCTTTTGCCAGAATCATCGTTTCCTTCAAGGAGGCGGTCCAGTATAAGGCCTGATCCAAATGTGATTATGATGGTCAGGGCCATGACAGCAAAAGCCTTAACATCTATGCTCAGATAAAATGCAAAGCTGATGATAAGGAGCCATATGTACCTGAATTTCCTGGGAATTATGAAATTGATAAGGGCTGCGATGGGAAGGGCAGCCAGAAAAGCTAATGAAACAAACTGCATGGTTTACCTTCTAACATAACAGTAGGCGGCAAAAACGCCGCCCACATATTTTAGTCAACTTCAACCTCATCCTCTTCTGACGACTTGTCAGTCTCGTGGTATTCCTTCTCAGTGTTGACGTTCCAGATGTTACTGCGATCTGTACGGCCGCTTAAGATGTTCTTAACAGTCTCAAAGGATGTGCACATAGAGTGGTCGATATTGTTATATCTGTGCTGACCGTTGCGGCCAACGCAGTAGAGATTGTCGATGGTGTTGAGGTAGTCAACAAGCTTGTCCATCTCGTCATAGGTGTCAAAGTATGCAGGATAAGCCTTCTTAACTCTCTCCATGTGATAGTCGATGACTTCGCTGGCATTGCTGATAAGGTTAAGGGTAACCATCTCGTCGATTGCCATCCTGGCGAACTCATCCTCGGTCATATTCCACATGGAGTCGCCCTCGAAGCAGAAGTACTCAAGGCCAACCCATACGGTGTGCTCAAGGTCTTTAACAAGGTATGGTGACCAGTTGTTGTAGATCTGGAAGCGTCCCATCTTGACGGTTCTGTCCTGAACGTAAACCCAGTTGTCGGGAACGATGTTGCCGATGGTCTTTATAGGAGTCTTGTTCTCGAGATTGAGCTTTGGAACAAGTACGCCAAGTGTCATATAGTCACGATATGGAAGACCTGCTGCGATCCTTGCAGGGTCTGCGGGAACGTCGTTCATGCCTGCTACAAGGTCCTTGACCGGCATGGAGCTGATGACAATGTCGCCGTCCATGGTGATCTCCTTACCATCCTGAAGGTATGTAACACCTGTGATGTGATCGCCATCCTTGTGGATCCCCGTAACCTTGGCGTTCATGATTATGGTTCCGCCGAGCTTTTTAACCTCCTCGGCTGTTACGTCCCAGAGCTGACCCGGTCCGAGCTTAGGATAGGAGAACTCCTCGATAAGAGAGGTCTCAACCTTGCCGCCGGTCTTGCCTTTTTTCTTGTTGAAGGCGTTCTTTAAAACTGCCAGAATAGATACGCCCTTAACTCGCTGAGCGCCCCAGGAAGGATCGATCTCAGAGGGGTGTCTGCCCCAAAGGTTCTCTGTATAGTACTCAAAGAACATGGAATAGAGCTTCTTGCCGAAGCGGTTTACATAGAAATCCTCGAGGGAGTTCTCTTTTCTCTTGAAGATCATGGCGTGCAGATAAGAGAAACCGCAGCTAATAGTCTTGGCAAGGCCCATGTTCTTGAAGGTCTCGACCTTAAGTGAAATTGGATAATCATAGAACTTGCGGTCAAAGAAGATTCTCGAAACCCTGTTCCTGCGGAGCATTACTCTGTCAGTCTTCTCGGGGTCGGGACCGCCTTCCTTCATCTTCATGGGGCGATTAAGAACGATGTCGTCGTAAGTGGGTGCGCCCTGCTGGGGAAGCATATTCTCCCACCACTCGTTTACTTCGGGCACCTTGGAAAAGAATCTGTGGCCGCCCATGTCCATTCTGTTGCCCTTGTATTCTACAGTTCTGGAGATTCCTCCAAACTTCTCAGATTCTTCAAATACAACTACTTCATAATCCTTGGAGCCCTTCAAAAGCTCGTAAGCTGCTGTAAGTCCTGCAGGTCCTGCTCCAATGATAAGTGCTTTCTTCATACAATCAACCTTCCTGATAAAAGACATATTTGCATAGATAAAGTAAGTATAACCTAATGGGATGGGATGTTCAACTGAATTTGCCCATAAAACTGCCACAATGGGACGTGTACATTTTGGCACACTGTCGCCATCTGAAAAATGCAGTGTATTTTAATCGCAATACCGTTAATTTCTTAAGACTTTCTTAAGATTAGGCCCTTTTTTCTTAAGATTTCTACAAAATTATGCCATGGTGCAATTTAGGTGGTACAATAACACGAGAAAAGCGAGGAGAAAAAAATGAAGAAAAATAACAGATTTCTTATAGCAATGATCGCAGCCTTCTCCATTGTCCTTGGAGGATGCAGCGTACCTGATCAGGGGGCCATAGAGTCCACAGAATATTTAACCGACAAGACAGACCAGGCCCAGAACACAACCGATACTTCTGCTACAGCCAGTTCAATCGTAGTAGTGGATAACCTGTCTGAGCCTCTTCTTGATGCATTGGATGAGTCGCAGGCAACTGAAAGCGCAAGCACAGATGCATCTGCCGAAGCTTCTACCGACGCATCCGCAGCAGAAGCTTCCACTGAGAGCGCAGCTCCCGAACCCGTAAACATCGTATTCTTCGGAGACAGCCAGATAGCCAACGGAAGGAGCGATAGCACAGACATTCCAACACTCATGTCTGCCCGCATTCCCAACTCAGTGGTTTACAACCTGGCAATCGGCGGAACAACAGCAACAGTTGAAGCGACCACCAGTGATGTAACTCCGGCGAATCTTGAATCCACCAGTTTTCTGGGCATGACATACTGCCTTGCAGGTAAGTCAGACAGGAATTCAACACTCTCACAGCTTCCAAATATACTGAGCACCATGAATTCCATTGACCCGGCCAAGGTTAATTACTACGTAATTGAGTATGGCGCCAACGATTTCTTTAACGGAGTAACCCTTAATGTATCCGGCTATGAAACTCCCGGCGTTCAGGCCCACGCCTTATATAACGCCATGTGCATGGGTATTGATGTGTTAAAAGAGATCAGCCCTAATGCCAAATTCATCCTGATGACACCATTTTATGGCATTTATGTGGCAGACGATGGTTCCTATATCGGTGATTCCTATATAGTAAGTAACGGCGTTGGAACTCTTGCAGACTACGCAAGGAAGATCGTTAACGTCGCAGAGGACAAAGGCTTGACATGCTTTGATGGTATGTTCATGACCAAGCATGACCTGTACCTTGATACCGCGGGCGAATACCTTATGGACAACCTTCACCTGAATCTTACAGGCAGACAGATTTTTGCCAGGCTCGTAGCCCACGAGATAAATTATAGTGAAAAGAATGAGCCCTTTGCTTACCTGGATCAGGACAAGATAAAGATAGCCGATTTTAATCCTGATGAAAACTATCGGCTTGAAGAATACTTTATGTGCAGATACTATCCTGAGTCATGGGAAAAATACGTACAGGGTGTTTTCCCTCTGGCACAGCCCTCTGAAGAGGCATTAAACGGATCCATAGCGGCAGAAGTAGCTGCCGACCTGGCAAAAGAGGCTAGCGAGAATAGTGAAGACAACAGTGGCGACGACAACAATGGCTGATGCCATCATTTATCGCCGCCTGTATGGCTCATAAAAAGCTTAATTAAAAAGTATAATAGATAATTTCTTCAACTTCGAGGCTCTCTGCATCTATGCGGATGAGCCTCATATCATATTCAGGCTCAGCATTTTCCTCAGCATAGATTTCCTCACCATTAAAATACATCGCACGAATTCCGCCCTCTGTCTCAAAATATGACAGATCTCCGATGGATGTGGATACAAACTTGCCCGAAGCAGCATTCTGGAAGAACCCCTGCACAGGGATTACTTCGCTGCTATCTATCGCCATTATCATATCCGTTTCATCAGATATGGACTCAAACTCAGTACTTCCCGTGCTCTTTACCAGGGCATTTCTAAAGGTGGTCTCAGGTGAAATGTACTCATCCGGAACCCCAAATCCCTTGATCCTGTCATAGTAGATCTCATCATTCCAAATCCCGGGATTTTCAATTTCCAGGATCAATATCTTTCCTTCCCAGTCACACAGCGAAGTTGCCATGTATCCGGCATCACCAAGAGCAAAGCTAAGCGGCTTGTAAAACGGCGTATCATCAACTGTAAACTCTTCCACATACTTATCAACAGCTTTAAAGCGCTCTGCCACGTACTGCCTAAAGTTTGAAAGCCTTGCATCCGGATCCGCTCCGCCATCGGGAAACCATTTCCTGTTGTCTCTTCTAAAGGCTCCGGAGTCGTAGACATCTTTTTCCAAAGAATCCAGCATCGAGAGTATCTTTTTGTCAGACCAGGCATTCCTTCGCAGCTCCTTATATTTCTTCTGCAAAAGAGCTGTCATATTGTCGGTATCAATCTGCATAAGACGATACATGGCATCCCACTTGTACTCGAAATTATAATCAGGCGAGAATCCATATAGATTTCTGCCCACATCGATTCCCCAGGTCAGATCCATGTCCCACGGGATGTAAAGCGTCTTGAAGCCATCGCCCTGCCTTTCAATGTACAGGCACTGATTCTTGACCACGTTATCATGGGCCTGGATCAGGTTAAAGAACAGGAAGAAATCCAGGCAGTTGTCCATATCCATTAGCTCTTTTATCGCCTCAGGATCATCCACGACTTCGTCAAAGCGAATAAAATAATCCCTAACCAGTTCGTTTGCTTCAGGCACCGACTTGCCCTGGGGAGGATAAGTGCCGTTGACGCCTTCATCGCTGACATACATAAGTCCTGTCTCATAGCCGCGCTTTCTGGTCAGGACCTTTTCGTTATTGTTGATGGCAATTCCCATCTGTGAGGGCTGCAGCGGATAGCCAAGCGCATAAAGCCCGTAGTACTCACCATTTATGAAAAGCTCCAGGTATTTGTACTCATATCCGGTATCAATCTTACCGAAATTATCGCTTCCAACAGTATTTTTCCATAGCCTTGCGGAAAAGACCTCTCGGACCTTCTCGGGATCATTGAAGCAGGAATAGAGAATCCAGTCCTCGTCTTTCCTGAGCCCAAGCAGGCCTAAGTCGTTATCTCTTTTACTGCCTCCCACAGATTCTGTTGTAAGGGAAATCCTGAAATTCTTCTTGGGATCCGCCATGGATGTGGCGCCCCTTGTGTGGATATCGCCGTCTGAGGTGACCAGCCTGTTGGCTGCGCCAAGCTCATTGTCGTATAGCTGCATGAACATGGACACCGGCTCTTTGTTGTCGGGGATGTCATCCTCGGTACTGATTGACATGATGGGAAGCGTGGTACATTCCAGCCTTCCCTCGTAGTAGGAACTGTCGTCATACATGATAAAAGGGATGTCTCCGGCGGAAGCAATAAGCTCGTCGCTGATGCCATTTTCCAGAAATGCGATCTGACAGTCAGAAGATCCGCCCTCGAGCTTAACTCCCGGGTTATAGGCTTTCCGACTCTTTCCCACCAGAGAATACAGACAGAACCCATTTTCCACATCAAAAAAAAGCTCTTCATCATTAAACCTTATGACTGACAGCGGCTCGCCTACCTGTGATCTTCCCGATCTCAGGCCGTCAAACGTCTCACCGTCCACCACAAGGCTGCTGAAAGAGAGCCTTCCCGGCACAAAGAAATATATAACTATGAAAGCAGCCACAGCCAGTACAATGGCTGCCAGCTGCAGATAGCTCTTAGTTACACGTGTCATAATACATCTTCCGCATCATACTCTAAGATTGAAAAGCGGTTAAGGTCGAGCTGTGCAAGCTCATTCTCAAGGCCTGAAACATCCTTAATGGGCAGCTCGATGCAAAGGTTGAGGCCCCTGCTGTTGTAGGAGCGGCTCTTTACCCTGTAATTCTTTGTAAACTTACCCAGAACGCCGTAAACCTCGTCGGCCATGTCTTCGCTGCAGTTGACGATGAGAATGTAGGGCTTTTTCTGTGTAGGAAATACCTCAAAGAGAATAAGTGCCAGTGTAGCTGCGATTGAAGTAAATACTGCCACTTCATAAAGCTGACATCCACAGGTGATACCGATGTGAACTGACCACAAGAGGTAGAGCATGTCCACAGGGTCTTTTACCGCGGTACGAAATCTCAGAATAGCAAGCGCGCCGATGGTTCCAAGGGTGATGACCAGATTGGACTGAAGGCACAGGATGATGGTCGAGATGAAAAATGGCATCACAGCGATGCTGATGTTAAAAGACCTGTTGTAGAACGCCCTGTGTGAAACCAGCCTGTACACGAAGAACGCGTAGAGCCCAAGCGCAAAGGACACGCCAAGGACTGTAAGTATGGTATCAGCCGGGATCTGAGCATGGAATAAATTCATAGTCTGGTAATTCCTTTCATTGTGAGCATCTTTCTTCCCAGTGCATATTTGGAAAAAGAGCTCTGTATCATGCCGGGGAAAAATGCGGCATGTCGGATATAGGAAGGAAGAACTTCGTCAAACTTCACTTCCAGAATGTGCATATCATTCTCCTGAATCGGAGTTCTGTCGTAGTCGCCAGTAAGGAACAGATCGACGTCTTCCGAGGCGCAGATATTCCTGTCGACAGTAATTCGGATGTTGTAATCCTCCTGGATGTATGCCGTGCGGTCGTAGTCGATAATGGCACTTGGCCTGAAGCCGTCAGCCATGCATCTTGTGCAAAAGAACTTTAGGACCGGGCTGTCTGTTTCCCACAATACCAGGTCGTAGTCCTCGTCAAGGATCTGATCGTAGGTCTCCCTTGTAATGATGCAGGTTTCCTTGCGCTCCCTGTCGTTCTTTTTGACCTTGCGCTCAAGGCGGATGAGGTCGGGGGAGTCGCCATAATAGCGGATCCTGTACTTGTATCTGTCACCGGTGCCTGCATCCTTTTCAAGGTAACAGGTGTCCCTGTAATCATCAAAGTACAGACTCCTGACCTTGTAGGGTCTGCCACCTGAGTTGGGGTCCATTTCCAGAATGGTACCAATTCTCTCCTCTAAGGCAGAAAGGTCCGACTCATGGCACACATATTTCCATTCATTTCTGTACTGGAGCTTTGGCATGTTATTTGCCTTCCTTAAGAAGATCGGTCTCCTTGTGCCTCTGCAGCATGTTCAGCTGCATCTCGAACTCGCGGCGGTTATTGATGGCCAGTGTCGATAAGATGACTCCCGCAAACATGCTAAGTCCCGCAAACATCATAACGAAGCAGCAGACAATCAGGGTCGGAATTCTTGGTACCAGGTGTGTTGCCCAATACTCCTGAAGGATCGGCACGAAGAAGATGATGGATATGATAGCCATCAGTGCTGCGATTATGCTAAAGAAGCCAAAGGGCTTATAGCTGCGGTACAGTCTGGCAATGGTCTTAAGAACCTTAAAGCCGTCAGCGTAGGTGTTGAGCTTACTTACAGAACCTTCAGGCCTGTCGCGGTAATCAATGACCACGTTGTCGATCTGCATGTTGTTGTAAACCGCATGGATGGTCATCTCGGTCTCAATCTCAAAGCCCTTGGACAGAACAGGGAAGGTCTTAACAAACTCATAGGAGAATGCCCTGAAGCCTGTCATGATGTCTCTGATGTTGCAGCCAAAGAGCTTGTTAATGCTGCCGCGAACCAGATTGTTTCCAAAGTTGTGGAATGGGCGCTTGTTCTCCTGATAGTAGGTTGAAGAGAGTCTGTCGCCAACTACCATGTCAGAGTTATGGTTAAGCACCAGATCAACCATCTCCGGAGCGGACTCCATAGGATATGTGTCGTCACCATCAACCATGACGTAAACCAGAGCGTCGATCTCGCGGAACATACGTCTGATAACGTTGCCCTTACCCTGCATGTACTCGTTGCGAACAACAGCTCCTGCCTCAGCTGCTATCTCTGCAGTCCTGTCCTTGGAATTGTTGTTGTAAACGTATATTGTTGCCTCGGGAAGCGCAGCCCTGGCGTCCCTGACAACCTTTCCAATTGTCTTTTCCTCGTTGTAACAAGGAATCAAAACAGCTATCTTATCCACTTATAACCCTCTCATTTGAACTTGTTATTTGATCTTGTCATCTGCGTTGTTCTTGCTTCCGATCTTCATACGCTCGTGTCCGCCAAGCTTATTGGCTGCGTCCTGATCGCCGCGAAGGATTGCGTTAACAAGCTGCATTCTGAAGCCCGCATCGATGAAATCGCAGTGCTTGCAGAAAGGATAGTTCTGACGGCCCTCTGCGATCTTGCGGCGAACCTCCTGGAACTTCTCACATCCCCAGACTTCCTTAAGACTCTGCTTGGTAAGGTCGCCGAAGTCCGTAGTCTCAAAGTTGTCACAGCAGCAAAGTCCCATCTTGCCGTTTGGCATGATCCACATATCAGTAAATGGTAAAAGACAAGTCTCTTTTATGATCTTCTGTGTCTCCTGCTTGTTAGGCGCAGAACCTGCCCTGTTTGTAAGGACCTCCTGAAGGTATCTCATCTGGATCTGGATGTCCAGGTCCTTAAACTCATCGGGATGAGCCTTTACATATTCATATATCTCCTGAATGTTCTTGTGAAGCTTGTACTCAAGAGAATAATTGTTGATGATAAGCTGATCTATATATGGAGCAACCTCTTTTACCTTATCAATTGTAAGGATAAGGCCGTTGGTTGACATGAATATAAAGCTCTCGGGAAGCTTCTCCCTGGCATATTTGTGTCTCTCAACAATCTTGGTATCAAGAAGAGGCTCATTGTTTCCGTATAATGTAAGGTGTCCCTTGTAGCCCCAGTCTGCCAGCTGATCGATGATGTTCCTGTAGAGATCGTCGTCAATCTTGGCAAGCGGTCTTTTCTCCGCGTGCACGTTGGCTGTGCAGAATGCGCAGGTGGAGTTGCATCTGTTGATGGTCTCGATGTTTACCACGTTTGGCATGGGCACTTCCTTGGCATTAAGGAAATAATCGCAGTAAGCCTTCTGGGACTTACTTCTTGTCACAAACTGAAGCTTGAGATACGCGTTACTTGCAAGCATAGGGAAGTGCTTTCTGGCGAACCATCCGAACTTACCCATGAAACTGTTTACTCTTATTGGCATTTATAATTCTCCTTCTTACCACTCATCCGCCGGGTTCTCGTTTCTCTGATACAGATAGTAGGTGTGATCAAAATTGTAGAACTCGCAGCGCTCCTGCATCACGAGATCATAGCGATTTCCGATGCCCTCGGCTTCCTGGTCCACTGTAACCACAAAATCTGCCTCTCCGTTATGGAGATACTCTTTCTGGTAATCCACAACCTCCTGCATGTTCAGGGTCTGGGTCTGGAAATAGTAGCAGATCGGTTCTACGTCCAGAACGGTGTACAGCCCCACATCAAATGAAAACTGAACGATGATGCCGGGATCCTCCACACCTGACTCTACTATGTAGTCCTTAAACTTGTACAGCCACAGGTCCTCTGCCTTGAGATCCATGCTCTTTACATTAACTGACGTGAATATCGTCACCAGAACTGATATGAAGCAGGTGACAATACTCAGCACGAAAGCAAGGCTTGAATCAAGGATTGCCCCGTCGTAGCTACGGCCGTGAGTGTTTCTTTCTATTCTTCCTTTAAGGAACTTTTCTATTATATAACAAAATGGGATAAAACCAAACACCACAAATCCATTAATTGGAAATGAGTAGTAAGGAAGGCTCACGCCGCCGATGAAGATCATTATCATCAGCAGTGCGAACAGTGCTCCCATATTTATTAACTCGATGACAGAGATCGGAACGAAGAAGCGATCTCTTTTAACTAAGGAATGCGTATCCTCGTACATGGCAGTTGATATTGCAGAGGCCACGAAGTACACGATCCCGATGGCAATTAAGAGGTAAACCGGGAAGTTGTTAAATACGTGGTCCTTGATAATGTCATAAAACTTGGCCATGCGCTCGGCAAAGGTGAGCTTCTTGGAGTACTCGAAGACGTTTTTGTAGATGTAGACATACATCCAGTCGCCTATTGCTTTGTTGACTCCAAAGTAAATGATCCAGGGGATCGTTGCCGCCAGCATTCCACCAAGGAATACAAAGCAGCTGACAAAGGCGTTGAGGACCATCCTCTCTCCCAGGATGTCAGCAATAAACACCATGAGCATCCAGGCGATGAAAAATCCCAGGGAGTTGAACTTGATGTTGAATACGCACCCTGCCAAGAGGCCTCCAAAGAGCACGTTTTTGTAGTCCATTGGCTCGGGGTACACGGTCCTGAAGTACTTAAGTGACAGGTACATGCCCCACATGATAAACGGGAAAAGAAATTCTTCTGCGCTTCCACCCCAGTAGAAGTTGAAGGTCGAGTAGATCACCGCGCCGGTTATTGGCGTTAAGATGTACGGGAATGTCCTGGGCTCCAAGAAGAGCTGGTAGATCCTGAGAATCGCCAGCAGCGCG
>JAEEGH010011274.1_pt1 | contig 20312 bp, 11 predicted proteins | sample 9134181 | NCBI WGS metagenome assembly JAEEGH01 (sample SAMN16246544, study PRJNA631951) | gut metagenome | biome: gut microbiome; feature: rumen; material: DP-attached | host: Bos | place: Iran: Karaj | collected 2018-10
AACAATTTCTACTTTCAGGGTAGGGGCATTGCCGATTTCGCCGGTGAATTTTATAAGCACGGCGGCAGGGTACTGCTTATTGATCAGGTCTTCAAACAGTTTGACTGGAGCAGAGAACTTAGACGCTGTTACGATCTCTATCCGAAATTGAAGATAGTTTTTGCCGGTTCAAGTGTGATGCGTCTGAAGCGTGAGAATCCGGAACTGGAGGATGTAGTGAAAAGTTACAACCTTCGTGGTTTTTCTTTCAGAGAATACTTGAATCTAAGAACACGACACAATTTCCGTTGGATATCACTTGATGAGATAATGAGACACAAGAAAGAACTTGTGCCAGAGATTCTTGAGAAAGTGAATCCAATGAATTATTTCGAAGAATATATTCATCATGGATTCTATCCTCTGTTCAGAGAACATGATGATTTTGCGGAGAGTCTGCTGAAGTCAATGAATATGATGACAGAGGTGGATATCTTGATGATTAAGCAGATAGAGCTGAAATATCTTACGAAAATCAAGAAACTGTTCTATCTTCTAGCTGTGGCAGGACCGCAGGCTCCGAACATAAGTCAGTTGGCTCATGAGATAGAGACAAGCCGTGCAACGGTGATGAACTATATAAAGTATCTTGCAGATGCCCGACTGATAAACATCATTTATCCTGTAGGACAGCGTTTCCCAAAGAAACCTACAAAGGTTATGCTACATAACCCGAATCTCTATCAGGCTGTATATCCGATAAACTATGAGGTGCAGACTCAGATGGAAACCTTCTTTGTGAACACCATGTGGAAAGACCACAAGGTGAATCAGGCAAGTAAAGACCTCTATTACACAATAGATGCAGAACGTCATTTCAAGGTTTGTAATGAAGAAGACATACCAAAGAACAATAACAATGGAATGGTGTATTGTCAATACAGTGATAATTATGTAGATGACAATGTCATGCCGCTTTGGTTATTAGGTTTCTTGTATTGATATTAAGGCATAAAGGAAGATGCTGTGTTTATTTGATATAAGAACATACATTAAACTAAACGGAGTATTTAATAGATAGAAAAAACTATATAAAAACATATTTTATCTAAAACAAAAAATGGCTAAAGAAAAAAAGTTTATCACATGTGATGGTAACGAGGCTGCAGCTCACGTGAGCTACATGTTCTCTGAGGTAGCTGCTATCTACCCTATCACACCTTCGTCTCCTATGGCGGAGCACACAGATGACTGGGCTGCACGTGGTCGCAAGAACATGTGGGGTCAGACAGTACTTGTACAGGAAATGCAGTCTGAGGGCGGTGCAGCTGGTGCTGTGCACGGTTCTCTGCAGGCTGGTGCACTGACAACAACGTTCACCGCTTCACAGGGTCTGCTTCTGATGATTCCTAACATGTATAAGATTGCTGGTGAGTTGCTTCCATGCGTGTTCGACGTATCTGCACGTACATTGGCTTCTCATTCACTGTGTATCTTCGGTGACCATCAGGACGTGATGGCTTGTCGCCAGACTGGTTTCGCAATGTTTGCCTCAAGCTCTGTTCAGGAGGTTATGGACCTTACTGCTGTGCCTCACCTCGCAACACTTGAGACCAAGGTTCCATTCATTAACTTCTTCGACGGTTTCCGCACCTCTCACGAGTATCACAAGATCGAGGTGATGGACATGGAGGACATCAAGGCCATTACTCCCCAGGAGTTCGTTGAGGAGTTCCGCAACCGCGCCCTGACTCCAGAGCGTCCTGTAACACGCGGTACTGCTGAGAACCCAGAGACATTCTTTACACACCGTGAGGCTTGCAACGCTTACTATGATGCAATCCCAGAGGTAGTAGAGAAGTACTGTAAGAAGATTTCTGAGATCACAGGTCGTGAGTATCACCTGTTCAACTACTATGGTGCCAAGGATGCTGAGAACGTTATCATCCTGATGGGATCTGCATGTGAAGCAGCTAAGGAGGCTATCGACTACCTCGTTTCTGAGGGTAAGAAGGTCGGCATGATCAATGTTCACCTCTATCGTCCGTTCTCTGTTAAGCACCTGCTTGCTGCAGTTCCTTCTACATGCAAGAAGATTGCCGTGCTTGACCGTACTAAGGAGCCAGGCGCAGAGGGTGAGCCACTGTACCTCGACGTTAAGTCTGCTTTTTATGATGTAGAGAATCGTCCGCTCATCGTGGGTGGCCGTTATGGTCTCGGTTCTTCTGACATCACACCAGCCAAGATTATTTCTGTATTCAACAACCTCGAGTTGCCACAGCCAAAGAACCACTTCACTGTTGGTATCGTTGACGATGTTACAAACCTCTCACTGCCAGTAGTAGAGGAGATGGCTCTCGGTGGAAAGTCTATCCAGGAGTGTAAGTTCTTCGGTCTGGGTGCTGACGGTACCGTTGGTGCTAACAAGAACTCAGTGAAGATCATCGGTGAGAACACAGACAAGTACTGCCAGGCATACTTCTCTTACGACTCTAAGAAGTCAGGCGGTTTCACCTGCTCACACCTCCGTTTCGGTGACGAGCCAATCCGCTCTACATATCAGATTACAACACCTAACTTCGTAGCATGTCACGTTCAGGCTTACCTGCACATGTACGACGTTACACGTGGTATCCGTGAGAATGGTTCATTCCTCCTCAACACTATCTTCGACGGTGAGGAACTCGTGAACTTCATTCCTAACAATGTGAAGCGTGTGTTCGCTCAGAAGAACATCAAGGTTTACTATATCAACGCTACCAAGATTGCCCAGGAGATTGGTCTCGGCAACCGTACCAACACCATCCTACAGTCTGCATTCTTCCGTATCTCAGAGGTGATTCCTGTTGACCTCGCTATCGAGCAGATGAAGGCATTCGCCAAGAAGTCTTACGGCAAGAAGGGTGACGACGTTGTAAACATGAACTATCAGGCTGTTGACCGCGGTGGCGAGTACAAGACCCTCACTGTTGATCCAGCATGGGCTAACCTGCCAGACGACGTTAAGAAAGAGGATGATGCACCTGCATTCGTTAAGGAACTCGTTCGTCCTATCAATGCACAGGCTGGTGACCTGCTCAAGGTTTCTGACTTCGTTAAGTTCGATACCGTTGACGGTACATGGATGAACGGTACTGCTGCATACGAGAAGCGTGGCGTAGAGGCATTCGTGCCTGTATGGAACGTTGAGAACTGTATCCAGTGTAACAAGTGTTCATTCGTATGTCCTCACGCTGCAATCCGTCCATTCGTTCTCACTGACGACGAGCTCAAGGGCTTCAATGGTCAGACACAGGAGATCAAGGCACCTGCAGCTCTGAAGGGTATGCACTTCGTAATTGAGCCATCTCCACTCGACTGTCTCGGATGCGGCAACTGTGTTGACGTATGTCCTGGCAAGAAGGGCGAGAAGGCACTTACAATGGTACCTTACAACCCAGACGCTGAGGATATGAAGGAACTTGCTAAGGGTTGGGATTACCTCGTTAAGAACGTTAAGTCTAAGCAGGAGCTTGTTGACATCAAGGCTAATCCAAAGAACTCTCAGTTCGCTACACCTCTGTTTGAGTTCTCTGGCGCTTGCTCTGGTTGCGGTGAGACTCCATATGTTAAGCTTATCTCTCAGCTCTTCGGTGACCGTGAGATAATCGCTAATGCTACTGGCTGTTCTTCAATCTATTCAGCTTCTATACCTTCTACACCATATACTACAAACGAGAAGGGACAGGGTCCTGCATTCGACAACTCTCTGTTCGAGGACTTCTGTGAGTTCGGTCTCGGTATGGTTATCGGTAACAAGAAGATGAAGGAGCGCGTAGCTATCCTGCTGCAGAAGGTCGTTGACGAGAAGATGGGTTCTGCAGAGTATCAGGCTGCTGCCGCTGAGTGGATAGAGAAGCGTGAGGATGCAGACGAGTCTAAGCGTCTTGCTGCTATCCTTAAGCCAGAAATCGCTAAGGGTGCTGCTGCTGGTTGCCCTGTATGCACAGAGCTGAAGACTCTTGACCACTACCTCATCAAGCGTTCACAGTGGATCATCGGTGGTGACGGTGCATCTTACGATATCGGTTACGGTGGTCTTGACCACGTACTTGCTTCTGGCGAGGATCTGAACATCTTCGTTATTGATACAGAGGTTTACTCTAACACTGGTGGTCAGGCTTCTAAGGCTACACCTCTCGGTGCTATCGCACAGTTCGCTGCTCAGGGTAAGCGTATCAAGAAGAAGGACCTCGGTATGATTGCTACAACTTACGGTTACGTTTACGTAGCACAGGTTGCTATGGGTGCCGACAACGCACAGTGTCTGAAGGCATTCCGCGAGGCAGAAGCATACCACGGACCATCACTCGTTATCGCTTACGCTCCATGTATCAACCATGGTCTGAAGATCAAGGGTGGCATGGGTCGCTCACAGGAAGAGGAGCGTCGCGCAGTAGAGTGCGGTTACTGGCACCTGTGGCGTTACAACCCAGAACTGGCTGAGCAGGGTCAGAACCCATTCTCACTCGACTCTAAGGAGCCACAGTGGGATAAGTTCCAGGACTTCCTCATGGGTGAGGTACGTTACCTCTCTGTTAAGAAGGCTTACCCAGAAGAGGCTGATGAGCTCTTCGCAGAGGCACAGAAGATGGCACAGCGTCGTTATCAGACATACGTTCGTCAGACAAAGATGGACTGGTCTGAGTAATTGAATCTTATATCACTATAATAAAAAAGGGATGCAACAAACCGTTGCATCCTTTTTTTGTTTTTGCAAGCTATGCTTGATTGAAAGTTAAAGTTTTTTTTGGGGGGGGGATAGTGAAATGATAGGGGAGTATAAATGGAGTGATAGTGACATATGTATTAGACTGGCGATATAGACTTGTGATATAAGTAAGCGTATTGTCCCTTTCACTCCTCTATCACTCCGTTTCTACTCTCCTTTCACTCCTTAAAAAAAACTACATTGTGTAAAGGAATAGATACGATGTAAAATGCATGGTCAATTCAAGATTTCCAGCATTTCATCCAGCCATCCTATCAACGGAGAGGGACAACTCAGCATGCCACAGTTATACTGAAGGTTGAGCATGGAATAACGGATGCGCAGTTCTGGACTGTACTTGTCGTTGTATACAGATATGCTCTTTCCGTTGACATTGTCCTCTGCCTTTACTTCTATAGGAATAATCTTGTCGTCTTTCTGGATTACAAATTCCACCTCCGCCTTACCTTCGGATGTCCAGTAGTATGGCAGTTGGTCATCCAGCAGTGGCATGAGAGCCTGCAATGCCGCATTCTCCGCCATAGCTCCCTTAAACTCCGTATAGTTGGCTGTCGGATTCATAATGACAGATGCTGGCAGGTGAGCCAGACGGCGAAGCAGTCCGCAGTCGCAGGCATATACTTTGAAGGCATCCTTCTGCTCGTATGCAGATATAGGGATATTGGGCTTGCTGATATTATATATAATGTGTATCATACCGGCATCCTCTAGCCACATCAGTGCATCCTCATAATCCTTTGAGCGGGCACCACTCTTGATTACCTTGTATATGAATTTTCTATTTTCCTTTGACAACTGTGCCGGGAGCGAATGCCACAGGGAATGAATGCGTGGAATATCCCTTGATTCGGCATATTTTGCAAAATCGAGTTCGTAGAGGTCGAGGATGTTCTGCTGTATCGACTCCACTTCGCCTACACCTTGGTTTTCCAGCATTGCGACGACAGCTTCGGGCATACCGCCACATATCTGATACCGGCGGTATTCTGTCTTTAGCTTGTTGAGGATAATCTCTGGCAGATGCTTTATCTCGGTAAGTGAATCAATGTATTCATACGTTTTGATATCACTGGCGCGAAGGAATTCACGAAAGGTTATCGGAAACATCCTTATGATGTTCACCTTCCCCACGGGAACTGTCATCTTTTTCTTCCTGACTGCTACGCCAAGAAGTGAGCCTGCGGCAATGATATGATATTCGGGGGCATCCTCACAGAAATACTTTAAACTGTTGAGTGCTTCCTCACATTCCTGTATTTCGTCAAATATCATCAGCGTTTTACCGGGAATTATGGGGGCTTCACAGTAAAGGGCCAGTTCCTTCACTATCCTATCGGGTGACTTCGATGTCTGAAAGACAGAAGCAAGTTCCGGCTGTCGGTCGAAGTCAAACTTCACACAATACTCGAAACACTCTTTGCCGAATGTTTCCATTGCCCAGGTCTTGCCAATCTGACGAGCACCTTTAAGCAGGATGGGCTTGTGTAGCGGATGGTCTTTCCATGCTTTAAAGACATCCAGTATTCCTCTTTCTATTTTCATTGTTTTACACTGTTAAGTTCCGTTTTGTGTATGAAAACGACACTTTTCGGAAGTTGTTAGTGCAAAGTTACAATATTTATTTAATTCTGCCAAACAAAATCGCTAAATAATTTCTTTACAAAATTTTTTGAATAGATTTTGTAAATCCCAGGGGTATTTCGTGACTGTTCTTGTTTCAGAAACATATTTTGATTGATATTTCTTTGTTCGAATAATTTTTGTAAATTTGTATCTGAAAAATTATTTGACATGACACAAGAGTTTATATTACGCATAGTTCTTGCCGCAGTTCTTGGAGGAATAATAGGACTGGAGCGAGAGTATAGAGCCAAGGAGGCAGGCTTCAGAACCCATTTCCTTGTGGGACTGGGAGCAGCAGTCTTTATGGTGTTGTCGAAATATGGTTACGACGATGTGGTGAAGACAGAATTGGTGCGCCTTGACCCCTCGCGCATTGCTGCGCAGGTGGTGTCGGGCATAGGCTTTATCGGTGCCGGCTGTATCATTTTCCAGAGGCATGTGGTAAGAGGACTGACCACGGCGGCAGGATTGTGGGTCACGTCCGCCATCGGACTGGCCTGTGGTTCTGGCATGTATGTGCTTGCCACGGCATCCACAGTGTTGGTGGTGGCTTGCCTTGAAACAGTAAGTCTGCTGCACAACCATTTCGGAGCGAAGAACATCTCACTGACATTCTCCGCACCTACGCGTGAGGGAATACGCGAGGTGCTTACAACTATAGAGAAAGACAAGATAGACATACTGTCATACGAGATGAAGGCGCATCATACGTCTGATGGCGACAGATATACTGCCACGATGTGCATGAAGGTGAAGCGCGAGCATTATCAGCAGCGAATAATGTCTTTCATGACAGAGTTTGAGGGAATAACGATAGACAATCTGGAATAATCACACATGTAACTATGAGAAAAATACTGTTTATGATGCTGAGTGCGCTCAGCTTTCTTGGCTGTGCCCAGAACAACACAGACAAACTGACTTTGAAAGGCAAGGTGCCGCAGGGAATAGAACGCCTTCTCCTTGTTGACCACAACGAGGGAAAGGTGATGGACACCATAAAGGTGGTTGACGGCGGTTTCGAATACGAGATGAAACGAGTTGCCGATGATGTGTTTTACGGAATTGCTGACATGACAGGCACACAGACTGTCAATTTCGTTTCAGACGGCAGTGCGTTGTCTGTTGATTTCGCATCGGGCAAAGCCACGGGAACGCCTTTGAACGACACCCTGGCAGTGATGACAGACAGGATTAAAGCAGTGTCTGACAAGTATGCCGATGTAATGAAACAGTATAAGGCAGAGACTGACGCGCAGAAGCGTGACGGGTTGAAGGCGCAGCTGGCAAACTACGGCAAAGACCTTGCTGCAGTGATTGAGCGCACTATTGACAACAACCAGAGTAATTGTCTTCCGGCTTATCTGATACTGGTAGCCATTGAGGGTATAGATTTCAATAAACTCCTTGCATATTCAGAGAGCAAGGCCGCATATACTAAGCATCCGTTGTTTAGGAATGTGATGCAGTATATCGACTACAAGAAACCGTCGATGGCATTTGTAGGCAAGAAATTCACCGATGTTGTTGGTAACGACCTTAGTGGCAAAGAGCATAGGCTCAGCGAATATGTAGGCAAGGGAAACTATGTGCTTGTTGATTTCTGGGCCAGCTGGTGTGGTCCGTGCATGAGGGAGATGCCAAATGTGAAGGCTTGCTGGGAGCGATATAGCCCCAAGGGCTTCAATGTAGTGGGAATCTCGCTTGACAACGATGCTGGCCGTTGGAGTAAGGCAATCTCTGATGGAGGCTACAACTGGGTGCATATCAGCGATTTGAAAGGATGGAAGAGTAGTGCCGCTGCTGCATACGGAGTACAAGCCATTCCATGGAACTTCCTCTGTGATGGAGAAGGTACCATCGTTGCCGTTTCGCTTACGGGTAGTGATTTGGAAAGAAAGTTGTCAGAAATATACTGATTCTGCTTTTGCAAGCCATGCTTGTATGGGAGTCAAGAGGAATTAAGAGTTAAGAATTAAGAATTAAAGTTGCGGTTTGACTTGTCATAAAGTCCGTGTCATCAGCGTATTATTCACTATTCAATTCCCCTCCATACTGGAGGAGGGATGAGAGAGTCTTAATTTTTCTATTTCTCCACTGTATAGAAAACTCATTTTAAGGGGCGTTGACAGGGGGTGGTGGGCAAAGTACCCAGAAAAGGGGTGCAATGCGACAGCGGGGCCTTAAAACGCTTTTTTCAATCCACAATGCGTTATTTTTAATGCACAATTCACAATTCACAATGCACAATTATGCCATGCGGGGTGAGAAATGCGTGCTTTTTGTGATAATTAAGCATTAAAAAGGCTGTAAAAGCAGCCAAATTACATTGCAATAGCAATGGTATTATACAGTAATAGCTATCATATTAGGATGTAATATGATAGCTATTACTGCAAATTAAGAAAACTTTACATTTTTAACATTTGCCAAAATGTCGGATTCTCAATGATTGTCTGTTTCTTTTTCAACACGAATTCCCATTAATTATTCATTATTTTTTCTCACACAGATTTTAAGGGATTGTAAGGATTTTTATTCTTCCTGCGATTATATTGTTTTCTCCCAGATTGTAAAGGATTGTAAGGGATTTTTATTCTTCCCGCAATTATATAGATTTCTCCCAGATTGTAAAGGATTGTAAGGGATTTTTATTCTTCCTGCGATTATATAGATTTCTCCCAGATTGTAAAGGATTGTAAGGGATTTGTTCTTCTCTGTAGTTTTATTCGTGTGGATTAGTGTAAAGTGTTCGATATCTTTTGCCCCCTCGACGGATGCTTCAATTTTCCAATCTTTCAATCTTTTCAATTCATTTTCTTTGTAATTACAGGAAAAGTTTGTACCTTTGCACAGATAAATTGGAACGGAGTATCTATGTGTTTTTGAAAAAACATATAATATCCATATAATGTCCATGTAATTACTCATGAATCTTTTCTGCAGAACATAGAATATAAACAATAACAATATGAAGATGAAAACAATTACAAAGAGATTTTTAGTTCTATTTGTTGCCATCGTTACAATGGTCATAGGTGCTAATGCAACGCCTACGGCGTATGCGGAATACAGTGATAGTACTCTTACATTCAAGTATGGTACGATGCCTGCTGGAACGTATGTCTATGATGTGTCGAATACAGGCGATAAAGCCATTCAGTGGAGTAGCTTGACGAGTTCAGTGAAGAAGGTCGTGTTTGATGCTTCCTTTGCGAATGCTCGTCCTGAGTCTTGCTATTGCTGGTTTTTCGGTATGATAAATTTAAAGTCAATAGAAAACATAGAATATTTCAATACATCAAGCGTGAAGTATATGAATAACATGTTCTTTAATTGCAGCAGTCTTACAAGCCTTGATGTCAGTGGCTTCAATACTTCTAAAGTGGTTGACATGGATGGTATGTTCTATAATTGCAGCAGTCTTACGAAGCTTGATGTCAGTGGTTTTAATACCTCAATAGTATCAGATATGAGTCGTATGTTCTATGGTTGTGGTAGTATCAAAAGCCTTGATGTTAGTGGTTTTAATACCTCTCGTGTAGAGTCTATGAATAGCATGTTTCGTGGATGTTCAGCTCTCACGAGTCTTGACTTGAGCGGTTTTGATACAAAAAAAGTCCGAAATATGGAACGGATGTTCATGCTATGTATTAATTTGAGAACCATATATAGTAATGACTCATGGAGTACTCAAAGCAGTACCGATATGTTCTATGGTTGCAGTAGTCTTGTTGGTGCAATCAGTTATAATTCGAATAAAGTTAACGTTGGGTATGCTAACCCAGCAACAGGCTATTTTACCTACGCACCATATGGCTTGACAATATGCGGTACAAGCATCACTGGTGCAAACTATGATAAAATAAGTTCAATCGACGGTGTAAGCGGCACAGTAAGTTATGACCCTGACCATAAAATCCTGACGCTGGACAATGCCACACTGTCCGCAATAGGCAACAATACTTCATACGCCATAAAGAGCGACATGCCAAATCTGAAGATAGAAGTGAAGGGCAACAATACTCTTTCATATACATACGGTGGTGGAATAAATAGTAACGGCTCACTGGAACTCAGCGGCACCGATGGAAGTTCTCTATCAGTCAGCGGCCCCACGGCGCTGGTGATGACATCAGAGAAAGAAAATCACCTGATTGTCAATGACCTTAACCTGACACTCGACGGCACCAGCTACTACGGTGTGCTTAGTTCATACAGCAACACTGTAATGGAGATACAGGGCAACTCTGAAGTTAAAACCAAAGGCGTACGGGAGTGCTATAGTGGACTGAAAGACATCATCATCCCCGAAGGATATGAAGTAAGAGAGCCAACAGGCGCCTACATCAGCGGTGGCAAGGTGTATGCTGCTGACGACAACACTGTAAAGAACGAATGGGTTACGATAGGTCCGAAGGGATACGACCTGTGGGTTGGAGGAGTGCAGGTGAATGTGACAAACTGTAGCAACATCAGCGGCAGTAACATCAAACAGGGTACAGTCATATACAACGACGAGACAAAGACACTGACACTTACCGACTGCAGCATCGGTATGGACAACATCGCCGGCACTGTCGGCATAAAGAGCCGCATGGACAGTCTCGCCATACACCTCGTGGGCAATAATGGCATCAGCATGGTGGATACAGGCATAGAGAGCACTGGCGACGTGACCATCGCAGGTCCAGGCAAACTGAATTTGGTGTTCTGCAATACCGGCATATATATGACAGAAATTAGCCCAAACGACCTTTTGGTAACCGATGGAGCTAAGTTGAATATGACGCTTGTAGGCACTGGTGTATTAGGGAAAAAAATGACCACAAGAATAGGCAACAATAACGTAACTTTGTATTCAAAGAACCTCTGTGTTAGTGGTGGTATGAGTGATGTCAGCATTGAAGCCAGTACGTCAGCCATCAGTGACATAAATAAGCTGGTTCTCAGTGACGGTCTCTCACTGACAGCACCTGTAGGGGCGAAGTTCGCGAGCCACGCCGTGCGCGACAAGGACGGCAACGTAGTCAAGGACAAGAACGTGCGCATCTCCCTGGCAGGCGACGTGAACCATGACGGAGTGATAACGATGGCAGATGCCAATGCCGTGGTGAACTACTTCCTTGCCACCGACAAGCCATCCGACTTTGATAAGGAAACAACCGATGTGAACGGTGACGGCGGTGTTTCCATGGCAGATGCCAACCAGATTGTGAATTTGTTCCTGGGACAATAAAGTAGCCCCACCCCGACCCTCCCCAGTAGGGAGGGAGGAAGTGAATAGTGAATAGTGAAAAGTGAATAGTGAATAATACGTTAATGACACAGACTTAATGATAAGTCTAAACGTTACTTGTATTATTCACTATTCACTTTTCACTATTCACTATTCACTTTTCATTATTCACTATTCACATCCCGTAAGGGATTCTTTGGCTCTGTATGAACGTAAATTTTCCTTAAATTACATATTTTTATTGTAAAACATTCGTTTATCTCGCATTTTCTGAGTAAATTTGCATCTAATTTGCTAAATAAAAACATTTAAGTGGTTAATGAAAAAACTATTATATTCATTTGTTCTTGCGGTTGCAATGCCTGTGGCGGCATTGGCTCAGAGTGGAACTAATTCACCTTATTCCCAGTATGGACTGGGCAAACTCAGTGACCTGTCAACGGGTATGAGCCGCGCTATGAATGGAGTAGGTATAGGTATGCGTGAGCACAATCTGGTGAACTATCTAAACCCTGCATCATACTCAGGAGCGGATTCTCTCACATTTCTCTTTGACATTGCCATGTCATTGCAGAAAACCAATTTCAAGGAAAATGGTAGAAGCAAGAATGCCAACAATGGCGACTTTGAATATGCTGTGGCATCTTTTCGTGCCATGAAGGGACTTGGCATCAGTTTCGGTCTTATGCCATACACAAATATAGGATACAACTATTCTTCACCGGCGCAGTCCATTATTTCGAAAAGTGGCGCAGCGATGTACAGTGAATATCTCAGCGGCACTACTTACACAACGACATATTCTGGTTCGGGAGGCATACATCAGATATATGTAGGCGCAGGTTGGGAACCGATAAAGAACTTCTCAGTCGGCATGAATCTGGGTTATTTGTTTGGTAACCTGACCAACAATGTCTCTACATCATTCAGTGATGGATTTATAAAGAAGTTGGATACCGATTATACGGCAGACGTGAGCAAACTGAAGTTTGACTTCGGTGCGAGCTATACACATGTCCTTGACAAAAAACGCAGCGTTACTGTGGGTATAACATTCGCCCCAGAACAAAAGCTCGGTTCAGACAGCGAGTGCCGCATTATAACGCAAAACAATCAGTCAGGTGTAAAAGATACTTCCGTGTTTGTTGCCCGCAACGCTATGTCGATACCTATGCAGATAGGTGCAGGTGTGTCATATAAGTATGGATCAAGGTGGTTGCTCGGAATGGACTATGTTTTCCAGAAATGGGAATCTGTGGAAAGAGTGCCGTATCTGAAAGAAGGAACAAATGCACTCTTCAACTATACTGATGCATACAGCAACAGGCACAAGTTGAACTTTGGCGGACAGTATTGCAAGAATGAATACGGACGTTCATTCGTGGACCGTCTGCGCTATCGTTTTGGCGTAGGCTACTCTACATCATATCTGAAGATAAACGACAATGAAGGTCCGAAAGAACTCAGTGTTAGTGCCGGTGTGGGTATTCCTATTGTCAATTCATGGAACAACCGTTCCATACTCAATGTCGGCTTTCAGTGGCAGCATGCCTCTGCAAAAGATTTGATAACAGAAAACACCTTCCTGATAAATATCGGCGTGACGTTCAATGAGCGTTGGTTTGCTAAATGGAAGTTTGAATAAAGACGTGTCAGAAAAACAGTCATTAGGTATGCGTTGCTTGTGGTCATTGTTACTGTGTGCACTGGTCGGATTCTTTGCATCCTCGTGTGAGGAGCAGAAGGAACATACTGCACCTGCTGTCAATCCTGCGGATTCGGTGGCGATGATGACCTCCTATGGAATAAATACACTCATCAGTGATTCTGGCGTGATGAAATACCGCATCATAGCTGAGCGCTGGGAAGTAAACGAAGTGTTGAACCCACCACGCTGGATATTCAGACGTGGCTTGTTCCTGCAGCAGTTTGATGAAAAATTCCATACTGAGACGTATATACAATGTGACACTGCATATTACTATACCGTTCAGAAGCTATGGCATCTGATGGGAAATGTGAATGTGCGCACAACTGACGGATTGCGTTTCAGCAGCGAAGAGTTGTTTTGGGATCAGAACAGACACGAACTGTATTCCAACAAGTTTTCGCACCTCGTAACCCCGGAACGTGAACTTCAAGGGGCTTATTTCACAAGTGACGAGCGCATGACACACTATAAGGTGACAAACACCAAAGGCTCGTTCCAGAGTGAGGATGCCCTTAACAAGAAAGAAGACAAAAACAATAACGAAAAGGCGGACTCCGCCGCATCGCCTAAACGTGCTCCTGCACAGCCCCAACCTAAAAAATAATGGATATTTATTTAGTAGTTTATATTCTGGTGACCATGCTTTTCTCTGCATTCTTTTCAGGAATGGAGATAGCGTATGTGTCGAGTAACAGGATGCTGGCGGAGATGCAGGCAGACAATCAGAGTTTGACCCATCGTGTGGTGTCATTCTTCTACAAACACCCGAATACGTTTGTCAGTACGATGCTCGTTGGCAACAACATTGCCCTGGTGATATATGGAATACTGATAGCGCGATTGTTTGACAATACCATCTTTGCGGGACAATCAGAAGCATTTACGGTGGCTGCTGATACCATATTGTCAACGGTGATAGTACTGTTTACAGGTGAATATCTTCCCAAAACAATATTCAAAAACAATTCAAACAGATTATTGTCATTCTTCGCACTGCCGGCTTGGCTGTGTTATGTCATACTCTATCCAATCTCGCGCTTTTGTGCCAATATCTCGCGTCTGATGCTGAGAGGCTTGGGGGTTAATATCAAGAAAGAAGAGCACAAGGAGGAATTCAGAAAAGTGGATCTCGATTATCTGGTTCAGCAGAGCCTTAATGTGGATGCAGAGGAAGGTGCCGGAGGGAATGAAAAGGATAGCAAGGATAAGACAGAAAACTTCGAGGTGAAGATATTCCAGAATGCCCTTGACCTTGCCGACACCAAAGTACGCGACTGCATGATACCGCGCACGGAGATAAATGCGATAGAAAAAACTGCACCGCTGGAGGAATTGAGGCAGAAATTCATAGAAAGTGGCAGGTCGAAGATCATAGTATATGAAGAAGATATCGATCATATCATAGGTTATATACACTCATCGGAATTGTTCCGCATAACGAAAGAATGGCAGTCACATACACGACAGATGCCGTTCGTGCCTGAAACTATGTCGGCCAAGAAACTTATGGAAAGACTGTTGGCACAGAAGACGAGTCTTGCGGTAGTGGTAGATGAGTTTGGAGGCACAAGCGGCATTGTGGCACTTGAAGACATCGTGGAGGAAATAACAGGTGAGATAGAAGACGAACACGACACCTCAACCTACGAGTGCAGGAAGACAAACGATGGAGGGTATCTCTTGTCGGCAAGAATGGAGATAGAGCGCGTAAACGAAATCCTGGGCATAGCATTGCCTGAGAGTGACGAATATAAGACCGTTGGAGGACTGATACTTGCGAAATATCAGAGCTTCCCGAAACTGAATGAAGTGGTTACGTTTGACGATTGGCAATGCAAGATATTGAAAAATACCAAAACGAAAATAGAATTGGTAAAGTTGACGCACATTGACAAAAAATGAACTTAATTTATTGCTTTTATATAAATATCTAAATAAAAAGTTGTATAATTAAAGAAAATTTATTAACTTTGCGCAGATTTTGTGACACTGAGAAATAATAAAAAATAAAAATAGAAAACGAAAATGGCAGTTTTAGGAAAAATCAGAAGTAAAGGAGTTCTGCTTGTGTGCATCATAGGCTTGGGACTTTTTGCATTTATTGCTGAGGAAGCTGTTCGTTCATGCGAATCAACAAAGAACAATGAACGGCAGCAGATTGCGAATGTCCTTGGTGAGAAGATTTCTTACCAGGAGTTCCAGGAAATGGTAGAAGAGTACACCGATGTCATCAAGATGACACAGGGTCGTGAGAATCTCAACGAGGATGAGTTGAATCAGGTTCGCGACATGGTGTGGAACCAGTATGTTCAGAATGCTCTCTTGGCCAAGGAGGCTGAGGAGTTGGGCCTGAAGGTTACTGACGATGAAATTCGCAATATCCTCAACGAGGGTACAAACAGCATGTTGCTGCAGACACCTTTTGTAAATCAACAGACAGGTCGTTTTGATGCCAATGTGCTGAAGCAGTTCCTCAACGAATACAAGAAGGCACAGCAGACTGGCGGACAGCAGTTGGAACAGATGCGTGTGGTTTGCAACTACTGGCAGTTCATGGAGAAGAACCTGCGTCAGCAGACACTTGCTCAGAAGTATCAGGCACTGCTTGCTTCAACATTCGTATCAAACAAGGTAGAGGCAAAGCAGGTGTATATGGAAGAGAACATCGAGGCAGACATCGAGTTGGCTGCTCTCACATATTCTTCTGTTCAGGACAAGGACGTGAAGTATGACGAAAATGACCTGAAGGCAAAGTACAATGAACAGAAAGAGCGTTTCCGCATATATCAGGAGACACGCGATATCAAATATGTATCAGTGAAGGTTGGCGCTTCTGCAACAGACCGTGCTGCCATCAATAAGGAAATGGCAGTTTTCGGTACTCAGTTGGCTGCTGCTGCTGATCCATCAGAAATCGTACGTAAGTCTGGCAGTTCTATTGCATATCTTGGCGTACCAGTATTGAAGACAGCTTTCCCATCAGACATTCAGAACCAGCTTGACTCTATGGCAGTAGGTGCAACCACAGCCATGAAGGAAAATGCGCAGGACAATACTCTGAATATTGTCAAGTTGATGTCTAAGCAGGAGTTGCCTGACTCAGTAGAATTCCAGGCAATCCAGATTGGTGGTGCAACGATTGACGAAGCACACACACGTGCAGATTCAGTGATGAAGGCTCTCTCTGCAGACGCTTCACAGTGGGATGCACTTGCCAAGAAATATGGCCAGACAGGTGAGAAGTCATGGATGACCACTCAGCAGTATCAGAATTCAAATACATTGGATGCTGACACAAAGGCTTATATCACAGCTCTCAACACGATGGCTGTAGGTGAGACAAAGAATATCACTACAAATGGTGGCAACATCATTGTCAAGGTGTCAGACCGCAAGGGCTTCCAGACAAAGTATGTGGCTGCAGTGATAAAGAAGGACATTGCTTTCTCAAAAGATACATACAGCAAGGCTTACAACAAGTTCTCACAGTATGTTTCTGGAAGCCAGTCACAGGATGCTCTTGAGAAGAATGCCAAGAAGAACGGATATACTGTTCAGGAGTTGAAGAACGTGGTGAGTGGCCAGCACCTGATAGCAGGTATTCATGGTTCACACGAAGCACTGAAGTGGGCGTTTGAAGCAAAGAAGGGCGATGTTTCACCTCTGTATGAGTGTGGTGACAACGACAATCTCCTCGTTCTCGTGCTGACAAATGTGAATGAAGAAGGTTATCTGGCAATAGACAATGATAACGTTAAGGAGTATCTCAAGAGCGAGGTTATCAAAGATAAGAAGGCAGAGCTCCTTCTGAAGAAGCTTGAAGGCGTGAAGAGTGTTGCACAGGCAAAGGCTAAGGGCGCTCAGATAGTACCTGTTAATCAGATTACTTTTGCAGCACCAGTGTTCGTTCAGGTTGCAGGTGCATCAGAGCCAGCACTCAGCGGCGCAGTTGCAGCAACATCTCTTGGCAAGTTCTCTTCACATGCAATCAAGGGTAACGGAGGCGTTTATGTGTTCCAGGTTAAGAACAAGAAGAACCGCGCCCTGAAGTACAATGAGAAGGAATATATGCAGCGCATCTCACAGCGTGCTATGCAGATGGCAGGTAATTTCATGCAGGAACTGTATGTTAAGGCCGGCATAAAAGACAATCGTTATCTGTTCTTCTAAAAACAGATATAAATACAATAAACAGCAGGGGTTTTCCTTATGGAAAATCCCTGCTGTTCGTATGTTTGAACTCACGTTAATTAAATATTAAAAAATGTAATTTCTTGTGGCATACTTGCAAGAAGCGAAAAAAATGTGTAACTTTGTGTTTCAAATAAGAATATTGAATAATGATATAATTAATCATGGCAGTTGACATTAGAGAATTGAATGTTCTGATAGAACAGAACAGTAATTTTGTTACAAACCTTACCACAGGGATGGATAAGGTGATAGTAGGACAGAAACATCTCGTTGAGTCGCTTCTTATAGGTCTGCTCAGCGATGGTCATATATTGTTGGAGGGTGTTCCTGGATTGGCCAAGACACTTGCCATAAACACCTTGTCAAAACTGATAGACGGAAAGTTCAGTCGCATACAGTTTACGCCAGACCTCTTGCCTGCGGATGTGGTAGGCACGATGATTTATTCTCAAAAGGACGAGGCTTTTCAAGTTAAGAAAGGTCCTGTCTTTGCAAATTTTGTGCTTGCGGATGAGATAAACCGTGCTCCGGCAAAAGTGCAGTCAGCATTGCTTGAGGCCATGCAGGAGCATCAGGTGACAATAGGTGACGATACCTTCAAACTTCCCAAACCATTCCTTGTTATGGCTACTCAAAACCCAGTAGAGCAAGAAGGTACATATCCATTGCCAGAAGCACAGATGGACCGTTTTATGCTTAAAGTGGTTATAGGCTATCCTACGCTTGAAGAAGAAAAGAGAATCATGCGTGAGAACCTTGCTGGTGCTCTGCCGGAGGTGTTGGCTGTAAGCAGTGCAGAAGAGATAATGAAGGCTCGTGAGATAGTGCGCCAGGTGTATATCGACGAGAAAATAGAACAGTATATAGCAGATATTGTGTTTGCTACCCGTTATCCAAAGCAGTATGGATTGGAGAACCTTGAACCAATGATAACATTTGGTGGTAGTCCGCGTGCAAGTATAAACCTTGCAAAGGCAGCGCGTGCATACGCATTTATCAAGCGTAGAGGATATGTGATACCAGAGGATGTGCGTGCTGTGGCACATGATGTGTTGCGTCATCGCATAGGCTTGAGTTATGAGGCAGAAGCCAATATGATAACCAGCGAGGACATCGTAAGCCAAATAATTAACAAGGTAGAAGTTCCGTGATGGCTTTGGATAAGCAGGACATATTAAAAAAAGTTCGCAAGATAGAGATAAAGGCGCGTGGACTGAGCAACAATATCTTTGCAGGCCAGTATCATTCTGCTTTCAAGGGTAGGGGTATGGCGTTTGCAGAGGTCCGGGAATATCAGTATGGTGATGATGTCAGGGATATTGACTGGAATGTCACGGCTCGTTTCCATCGTCCATACGTCAAGGTGTTTGAGGAAGAGCGTGAACTCACAGTCATGTTGCTTGTCGATGTGTCGGGATCATTGAATTTCGGTACCCGTGTGGAGTCGAAAAGTGAGATGGTTGCGGAGATAGCAGCAACGTTGGCGTTCAGTGCGATACAGAATAATGACAAGATAGGCGTTGTGTTCTTTTCTGACCGTGTGGAGAAATACATACCGCCAAAGAAAGGCAGGAAGCATATTCTGTATATAATACGTGAGATGCTTGATTTTCACCCGCAATCAAAGAAAACGGATTTGTCAGTAGCTCTGGAGTTTCTTGGAAAGACCCAGAAACATCGCTGCACAGCGTTTGTGTTGAGTGATTTCTATGACCGCAAAGACTTCGAGAAACCGTTGCAGATATGTCGCTCGCGTCATGATGTGATGGGCATACAGGTGTATGACCCGTTCATGAAGCAACTGCCCGATGTGGGCATACTTCGTATTCATGATGCGGAGACAGGCTATGAACAATACATAGACACCTCAAGCAAAATGGTCAGACGTGCGCATCAGCAATATTGGCAACAGCGTTCAGATTATTTGCGCAGTCTGTTTCAGCGTAATAGTCTGGACTTTGTCAGTGTTGCCACGGATGGGGATTTTGTCAAGGCCCTAAGGATGATGTTCGCCATGAGATAGAGTAGAAAAGGGGAGAAGAGATACAGAAGACGTTGACGGAAATGATATACGAAAAAAGAAAAATACAAGTAGAGAACAAGTTGTTGCTTGTTGTTTTCTCATTGTGCCTCTCATTGTGTTCCTATGCTCAGGTGACCGTTGAGAACAGCATTGATTCTGTCCAGATGTTCGTAGGTGAACAGACAGAGATGCAGATTGCTGTTACGATGAAACCTGGACAGAAGGTGGCATTCAGACAGTGGCAGCCACAGCAGATGCTTGTGCCAGGTGTGGAGGTGGTCGATGTTCCAAGGATAGACACTATAGATGCAGGTGATGGATTTATAAAGGTTACCCAACATCTCACGTTGACATCGTTTGATGATACTTTGTATTTAATCCCTGCACAGAAGGTCAAGGTGGACGGCATGGAATATGCAGCAAAAGATCTTGCCCTGAAAGTGCTTACGATAGATGTCGATACGTTGCATCCAAATCAGTTCTTCGGACCGAAGGATGTTCAGGACAATCCATTCTCATGGAGTGAATGGAAAGGTATATTCTGGTTCTCGGTATTGTTGGCGGTGCTTTATCTGTTGTGCTGGTTGGCATATCTGCGTTTGAAGAGTAATAAGCCAATACAGTTGAAAGTGCGCATCGTGAAACGTGTACCGCCACATCAGAGGGCTCTCAATGAGATAGAAAAGTTGAAAGCAGAGAGTTCTGTACAACGGTATGATGGTAGCCATACGGATTACAAGGCATACTATACGCATTTGACAGATGCCTGGCG
>JAEEGH010011275.1_pt1 | contig 20309 bp, 13 predicted proteins | sample 9134181 | NCBI WGS metagenome assembly JAEEGH01 (sample SAMN16246544, study PRJNA631951) | gut metagenome | biome: gut microbiome; feature: rumen; material: DP-attached | host: Bos | place: Iran: Karaj | collected 2018-10
CTTCTATTGTTTCAGCACTTTCTACCTGTTTCTTAAGATTTCCTATAAGTTCCATGGCAAGCACTCCTTTTAATAAAGCAACCGTTGTTCTATCATTATATATGAAAAAGAAAAGATTTTGGCAGTGAATATGAACCATTGGTATCATGTTCTGTGAACATGACGAGTCAAAGGTTGAGAGGAAATCATTTACAAGCTTTTCTGATGGGAAATGTGGTTTGGTGATGGCTTCTATTCGTGATGAAGTAATTAAGATATAAGTAGCAATGAAGTTTTCAAAAATATGACCTGGATAGGTCTATACAGACATATCGCGTGCAGATTTATATAGGGGCGGGGCTACATAGAATGGGAATGATGGAAAGAAACAAATCAGAGGATAAACTTGAGATAGTGTTTGTAAGACATGGCGAAAGTGTAGAAAATGCACTTAAAGGAGAAGAAGCTGTTTATACGGGCAGATGGGACTGCCAAAACCTTTTCTTTTTCGTATATAATAATAGAACAAAGATGGCTTTATTCGAAGGAGGGTATGTTATGGAGCTTTCAGGAGATCTTAAGAAACAAGTAGAACAGGCTGAAACAAAAGAAGAAAAGAAGAAGCTTATAGAGAATGCAGGGATGAAATTGACGGATGATGAACTGAACATGGTCGCAGGTGGATTATGGCCTTCACTTTTTAAAGATTGGCCTATTGATTTTTCGGACTCAGGTGGCTGATGAAAAGCCACCTGAGTATGACATGAGGTCAATGTTAGTCATGGGGACGGTTCCTTTGACAGATGGAGGTACAGTTATGTCATTCAGACTCCCATCAGAAGCCATATGAGTATTTCTAACTCCGTCCCCAGGGGTCATCTAATGGGACATCAAATTCCATAATTCCATATCTGTCAAATGCTCTTTGAGTCTTAGTATCAGGTGAATTCTGTCACCACCAGCACCGCTCTGGAACTTGCGCTGCCATCGGTAAAAATGTGGTCCATCGCCAAGAACTCTAAGGTATGACATGAGTCCTTCCATAAGAATTGCAGACTGGCGAATATCAGCCTCGCAGTCGTTCTTGTAGAACCCACGCCAAATCCCTGTCTCATGACCTCTCATTTTGTCATAGCCATCGTGAAAGGCCTTCGCAGAAAGACCTGCCTCATAAAAAGCAGAAAGAAAATCAGCACTTCCTGCTTCACGAGTTTCATCAGGCGTATCAAATAAGCTCTTTGTTTCATTACTATCCAGGCAGTACAGAATCGACTTGCAGGCATGCAGCGCTCCGAGATTACTGTAATATAAATATTCGATCTGCATGATCAGATTATTGTCCAAAGCTCTCACAGATGCTTTGACCATATCATCACCGGAATTTGCCAGGACAGAGTTTATCTCATCCCTGCACTTATCTAAATACTCCCTGTAGTTATCAGTGCCCTCTTCGAATTTCGCCATATAAAACTTTACCTGCGAAAGAAGCTTATCTGAAGGACATATCCAGTCAAGGGAGGTATCTGCCTTGGTATTTATGGGATCAAACCTGTCAAAATTCGATATAAATGCACTTACCAGCATTCTGCTCCCGTGATTACTAAGCTGCTCTCCCGCATGGTCATCCTCATGGGGGCCATAAGATACGGCATACATCGGCCACAGCTTATAGAGTTTTTCTGCAACTTCTGCGACACTTTCCTCGTAGTACTCATTGCAAAAAGAGCTGTTATGCGAGTTTACCATTTCGACAGGATCACTTTTTTCGTTGATCCCATTCCACATTCTGGCGATAATGTCCAGATAATAAGTATGCATCTTTACATTGGAGCAGTTGATCATCCAGAAATCATCTACGTTTTTTGAGAGGACAGCTGATAGTTCTTTTACCACAAAGTCTGTGGAATTAGGAAGCATTGTCATCTGGGCTGCTGCCTGGAGGTCATAGAAGGACGCATGATAATAAATTCCATGTGCACCATTATCACCATCTAAAGGAAGAGCATATACTCTTGGATTGTGATTGTTCTGCCTTCTTGAAACCATCTTTCCAAAACCGTTATCGGCCCAGATTTTGATCACATCTTCAGGCAATTTAAGGAAGCCATCCCTATACAGCTCCATGGTCTCACCGTACAGATTGGTACAACATATAGCCTTGGGGTCAGCCTCTTTTACCAGGTTGTACTGCTCCATGATAAGATCACTCATGAGCTTCCCCCTTGCTTCCTGGGTGTCGTAGCTCGGGTCATCAGCCCAAAACGGCCTGTCACCCTGGCCTCTAAAACCCAGATTCCATACGACTTTGCAGTCCTTCTGATTCTCGATGGCCTTCTTCCATAGGTCCCTGAACAGATCAGGATACTTGTCAAAAGAGGCATCGAGATCAGGATAGGCTCTCGCAAACATCTCTGCTCCAAGAGGCTCTGCATGGTGGTGAGTTATCCAAAGTCCATAATCCCTTGCCAGATTCTTGTACTTATGGGAATTGTGATCAGTCCCGGGAATAGTCATGTTGCCGCCACAGCGCAGCAGCGCTTCAAAAGCCATCTCCCAGGGAAAACTCTCTTTTCCCTCGGGATTCCATTCATCAAATAAAACCTCATCGTTGATAAACCATCCCCTTAGGGCAACAGCTCTTTTACCTGATTCATAGAAATAGTCATCCGGAACCTTGTAGCTTTCCCGCCTAAAAAAAGTCTGTTCATTCCAAAACCAGAAAGGCTGAACACCAAGAAACTTTCTGCTTATATGATATATTCCGTAGATAAAGCCAAGATCTCCTGATGCCTCTATCCGAAGAATATCTTTCCCTTCTTTTTTCTGCGCTCTTACATTAAAGTATTCCTCATCATTTTCGGGACAATCAGCCATATCAAGTACTATATCAAGGGCAGTTTTCCCGGTATCAAGGCAGGTGTTCAGAATATCTCTTTTAAGCGCCTCCACTGCCTTTAAAACCGGTGTGCGCTCAAATTCATAGATAACTTTTGTGTTTTTGTTGATTTCCATCACACTATCCCCTTCAGAATTTAACTACCAAAACACCATAGGGAGGAAGCTCCGCATCGCCATTAATCGGCATCCCGGATATCATATCAAAGCATTCCTCTTTTACTGAGATTTTTTCAGTTTTGTTCCTGTAATTCAGAATGAATGCGTATCTCTTTTCATTCTTAACACGTACTGCCAGCTCCATACTCTCAGGAAGCTCAAACGCATCGCCAAACGGGTTTATTACTCCCAGCTTTTCAAAAAATACTTTTGCAGATTCCTCATTAAAAGAGCTGCCGAAGTAGTAAACCTCTCCTTTTCCTATCTTATTGACGCTCAGCGCCCCTTCGCCTTTGTAGTAGTCATCTTCATATGTTGCAATGATTTTAGAATTCTCATTTTCCTCTTTTAACTGATCCGCAAAGATGGCTCCACTGAAAACCGTGTCATCCCATCTTATCCTGAGATTGCCGGCATCGGGAGCGATATAGGTGTACTCAGGAATATCACAGCCCGTGAGTACCTTTAGCTTACCGGGAAGTTTTTCTGTGGTACACTTTCCGGTGATCTCCTTGTAACCGCTTCTGCAGCCTATAAGGAGTTTACCGCCTCTTTTAACATACTCTGTAAGCACAGGAATAAACCGCTCGTCCACAATTGTCATATGAGGGTAGATCACAAGATCATAGTCTGTCAGCTTTTTGGAAAGATCGTCTGTAAAATAGACATAATCAATAGGTGTGTGAGTCTTCTGCGCCGCTGTAAATAAGGCGTTCTGGCTCTGCTCATCAACACTTTTATGCCACACGTCTAGCTCTGCATCAAAAATATTGTCATAGTCCCTAAGAATTGCCACCCTGGCGTTATACTGGCTCCCTGCGATCTCCGATATCTTTTCCAGCTTGGAACTTATTTCTGATATTTCCTTAAGCCGCCTGTTGTCTCTACCTGAATAATCAAGAATCCCATGCCAGTACATCTCAGTTCCGAAGGTCGCTGTGCGCCATCTGAAATAACTTATAAAGTCAGCTCCATGGGCTATTGACTGCATGGTCCAAAGAGTTATCTGCCCCGGCCTTGGAGTCGGTGCGGCCATACCTGTATTCCAGCCGTTTGCTCCGGACTGCTGCTCCATGATGCCAAATATGGGCGAGATGGCTCTGGTCTCAGACAGATTCTTACTCCACCATCTATCCCTAAGAGCATTTTCATCCCCGTCATATCCATCGATAATGTATGCGAAATTAGGATAAGAATCGTATGTAATAAAATCAAGACTCTCATCCCTCATACGCTGATAATCAAGATGTCCAAATATCCCATTAGTGGTTATAAAATCATCATCTTTTTTATACTTCCTTATTATATCCGCCTGCATCTTTGCCCACTTGCAGGCACTGTCTGACACAAACCTGTAATAATCAAGGGTCTGATGGGGATTAACCGTGCCCTGAATCGTGGTTCTTGGAAGATGAACCTGACTCCAGTCAGTGTAGGTCTGATTCCAGAAAACAGTTCCCCAGGCATCGTTAAGATTGTCAAGGCTTTCATATTTCTCCTGTAAAAAAAGTCTGAAAGCCTTGTCATCACTGTCAGAATAAAACTCTGCTATCTCGCAGTTTATCTCATTATCAATCTGCCAGCCGATAACACTTTTTCTCTTTCCATAGTGCTGTGCAAACTTTTCAACGATTGCAGAAGACAGTCTTTTATAATTATCCGAGTTGTAGTTATAGTGCCTTCTCATACCATGTCTGAAAAGTACACCGTCCTTTCTGGCATTGAGCACGTCCGGGTACTTTTCCGTAAGCCAGGCGGGAGGCGTTGCAGTGGGCGTTCCCAAAATCACCTGCATTCCCTTTTCGTCTGTCAGATCAAGAAACTCATCAAAGAATTCATAGGTAAAAGAGCCTTCTTCCGGCTCCACCTTGCTCCAGGCAAATTCAGCTATCCTTATGGTCCTTATTCCTATCCCCAGCATCCTGTCAATATCCTCTTCCCACATGGATTTATCCCAGTGCTCAGGATAGTAGCAAGTCCCCATATCTATCTTGTTTCCATTTAGTATTTTACTCATAAATATTCCTCCATCATGGTACATTTATGGTCCCCAGGGACCATTAATTTGGTTGATTTTTATAAGATTTCTGACATGAATGAACTATAAATATACCAATTATTGCTTTAGACTATATGATAAATATACATTATTTGGAAATAATTCATAAGTTTAAAAGAGAAAAAACATGAAAGACATGACTAAAGGCAACATTATTGGTGCCATTATTTCTTTTGCAATTCCAATGCTCATCTCAAGTATCTTCCAGCAGCTCTATGCACTGGTGGATACGTACATTGTATCAAGGTACCTTGGACCTGATGCTCTTGCGGGAGTTGGCGCAACAGGGCTGCTCACATTTCTGATGCTCTGCATCGCGCTTGGAATGGGTGCAGGTGGAGGTCTGATAATTGCGCAGTGCTATGGCAGCAAGAATTATGACAAGCTTCGCAGCACCATTATTTCCATGAGCTATATCATGATGCTTCTGGCTGCCGTTATGTCTTTTATCGGATTCACTTATTCGGAAAAGTTTCTGTTGTTCCTGAAGATCCCTGAAAATGTCCTTTACTACTCCGTCACATACATCAGGATCATCTTTGTCTTTTCAATTGGAACGGTTCTGTACAATCTCACTTCGTCAATACTCAGAAGCGCCGGCGATTCCAAGACGCCGCTCTATGCCCTTATTGCAGCATCCTTTATCAACATCGGTCTGGATCTTTTCTTTATCCTAAAGCTCAATATGGGCGTTTCAGGAGCCGCCTACGCGACAGTCATTTCCCAGTTCATCTCAGGTCTCATCTGCCTTGTTGTCATCTTCAGGAAAAGAGCTGAACTGGGCTTTAACGGTACCGGAAGCCTTTTGCCGGATGCAAATATCTCATTGCTAATTATTAAAACATCACTGCCCTCAACCCTGCAGTCCAGTCTTATCGCTCTCGGCGGAATCTCAGTCCAACGGCTGATCAACTCCTTCGGAAGTGATGTCATGGCAGGTTATGTGGCAGCCAACAAAGTTGACTCTCTGGCAATTCAGGTCATACTCTCAGTGGGAAATGCACTTTGCGTCTTTACCGGCCAGAATATCGGAGTCGGCAATTTTGACAGAATAGAAAAGGCACTGAAGAAGTCACGAATAATCATGTTCCTCAGTGCCGTTGTCATTGCTATATGTGCTTATACCTTCAGATTCTTTATTGTCGGCATTTTCCTGGATGCAGATGCAAATCCCATCGCACTCAATACCGGAGCCCAGTACCTTTCAGTCGTAGGTATCGCATACCTTATCTGCGCCATTATGCAGAGCTATCAGAATGTCATAAAAGGAGCCGGTGACGTTAACACCTGCATGGTTGCCGGATTCACAGAGCTTGCAGGAAAAATCATCTTTGCATACGCAGCTGCGCCATTCCTAGGTCCTCTGGGAATCTGGATCTCCACTCCATTTTCCTGGGCATGCGGATGCGTCATCCCGGTTGTCAGATACTATTCAGGTAAGTGGAAGTTCAAGAGTCTGGCATGAGACTCTTCCGAAATGGTCCCCTAACTCCGTCCCAATGACTCCCTTTTGCTCGGCAGAAGTGCTCTCCAAATGGCATATTTTATAGCGATTTAGTAAGAGCCTTTTAGCAACAGCCTTAGTGTGACGAAGTTCATTGCAAGTATTTCTATTAGTAGTCCACCTTCATCATACATAGCCCCTCTGGTCTGGCAGTAGGGCCGGCTTTTTGTCTGTCGCAGGCTTCCAGGATGGTTTTGACTTCTTCGGGGGAGATGTTACCATAGCCGACTTCTAAGAGTGTTCCGGTAAGGATTCGGACCATGTTCTGGAGAAATCCGTTGCCGTGGAAGTAGAATCTTATGTAGTTACCGCTCTCTTCGATGTTGATGGTGTCGACGCATCTGACGGTGGATTTTTTCATGCGGGTGTTGCCACAGAAGCTTTTAAAATCATGAGTTCCGACAAGGTAATTGGCGGCTTCTCGCATTTTGTCGCAGTCAGGACGTTGGTCTAATATGGTGACGTACTTGCGGTCGAAGACGGGTTTGCTTGCACTGTACCAGCAGGTGTAACGATAGGTTTTGCCGAGGGCATTGTATCGGGCGTGGAAGCGATCGGAACAGGCTTTTACCTCGTTGACGCTGATGTCCTCAGGGAGGTACTCGTTCATGTAGCGCTGGATTTCGTCTTCAGTCATGTCGGTATCCAGGATAGCATTGGCGGTCATTGCGCGGGCATGGACTCCGGCGTCGGTTCTGCCGGCACCGATAAGGTTGACGGGATTTTCAGCCGGAGCTCCTGTCATCTTATTAAGTACAGCCTCCAGTTTTCCCTGAATGGTCATATCCTTACCAGGCTGTCTCTCCCATCCATGATATCTGGTTCCGTCGTAGCTTATGATAAATTTGTAATTTCGTCTCATGAAATTATATCCTCCAGACATTACTCCCTTACATATTGGTCTATTATCATAACAGATACAAAAGCCTATATCAACTGATGCTCTTCATCCTTATTGTATCCCTATAAATCATTTTTCACATCAATGTTGAATTTTCTAGTGACTTGGTAGGAAACATTTTATCGTTTCCCACTATTTTTGAATTCCAGGGGTGGTTGGAGTGCAGTTAAACTCATTGTCCTCGCCGCATTGATTAGTTTATGGCAAAAGACATGCCTCCTTTTACTCAATTTCCTCAAAAATATTGCAATAGATGCCCTAATATATCTTCTCGTCTCGCTTCACCTATTTTTCATTTCACCCCAAGTCATATTCATTTTCAATTTTGGAGTGAACTCAAAAAGACCACAAAAAAGCCCTCCCTCACCCACACAAAACCGGCACCGGGAAGGCTTTCCATTATTAGTATTAAATTGAATCAGCTCATCACACTATCTGCGACCATTCTTAGCCACATCAGAATCCACTTCTCTAATCACTAAATAAGAATCAGCACTCTTATACATCGTAATAGTCTGAAACTAATGCATTGGTGAATGTCAGCTGATGCTTACTGTAAGGCTCTTAAAGCCACCATCTCTCAAAAGTTCAGCATCTTTTCCGGAGATAACGCCGTCTTCAAAGATCTTCTTGCTGCCATCAGTAGCCTCGGCTTCAATTTTGGTGATCTTGTAGTTGCCTGGATAGTAATCTTTCTTCTCAGCAAACTCGTAGGTAACAACCGTATTACCAAGGAGTGTTGCGCCAACCTCATGCTTTCCGTCGTTATCAGCAATTAAGTAAGCAGGGATAGCGGGTGTAGGCTCAAATACAAGCTCACCGTTCTTGAGAGTAAATACGTTCTTACCAAAGAACATGAGCTTCCACATGCTGATAAACTCGATGGTTGAACCTGAGAGTCTTGCAACGAAGCCCTTGCCGTGGATGGACTTGTTAGGGTTCATGCTGCTGGCAATGAAGGAGGAATTCTCCAGGGTGCTTCTGCCGTAAACTTCCTTGTCGAGGAATGGAATGGCCTGGTTCTTGAAGTCCTCAAAGAACTCTTTGTACAGGCCGCTTCTGATGAGTTCAAGGAGATACTTGTACTCCATGTGCAGCCAAATGGATTCATTCTCGAGCCATCCGGGTGTGAAGGACTTGCAGCGTCCAAGCTCGAAGCTGGCGTTTTCAAGGGAAGCATTGACCTTGTACATATTAAGGGTCTTATCGTAGAGGTCGCTTCCTTTGACTCTGTCGTAGAGCTTCTTTTTCTCGTCGTATGTGTTCTCCAGCTTGAGGAATCTTACTGGTCCCTCAAGGAAGTAAGGTATCATCTGAACTTTGAAGGTCTTAGGTGTGATGCCGTCAGCGCTCTTGTCGTACTCGGCTGCTTCGAAGGTGAAATAAGCAGGTGAAATGCCCTCTCCCAGCTCGAAAGCCTTAGATACACCCTCTTCAAGTCTCTTGGCCATAAGTCCGAGGATCTCTGAAGCTTCGGCTGCACTGATTGTAACCTCAGTTCCTTCAAGCTTGTCGTAGACTTTGCCGCGGTAAGCCTCCTTGGCATCGTTTCTCTTATTCCATGCATCCATGTCACCTGCAAAAGACATCTCGATGTCCTTAAGCTCTTTTGCAAAATCAGCGGACTCCTTAGGGAGAACGATGTCTGCGCCGAAGTCATCGATGGCTTTCTTTGCAAATCTGATCATGCGAAGAAGCTCGTAGCTCTCATTCATTGATGAGCCGAACATACCTGGCATACCGTTAAGGGCATCATACCAGCCGGGCTTTCCGCCCTCCATCTCAACGCCCAGGCCATAGCTGTCGATGGCTGCAAATTTGCATGCGCTCATAAGGAAAAGCTTGGAGATGAGATTCATCTCGATGTCTTTTCCATTCTTGTATGTCTCGAAGCTTCCGGCTTTAGCTGCGTTTTCTCTCTTTACAAGATAGTTGTACTGACGAAGTCCGTTTTCGGTCTCCTCGTATCTCTTCTTTCTGGGAAGAATCTGAACCTTGGCCTCAAAGGATTTAACCTTTGTATCAAGCAAAAGCTCTTTTTCCTTATCAGGATAAACCTCGAGGAAGTCCTCAACGAGATCTAAGTTGTAGGTCCAGTGATCTGACCAGTAGCCCTCGCCGAAGTCGCCATTTATGGTCTCGGTGGCCTTTTCCATAACCTTGGAAAAGAGCTCTTCCTGCTCCTTTTCTGTAGAAGCCTTTCCGGAGTCCTTGATGGCTGAAACCAGCTCGCCGGGTGTAAATGGCTGCTTGAGGGTAATTCCGCCAAGGACAGCTTCATCGACGTTAAAGGTGAGCTGCTCGATCTTAAGAGGGTTATAGCCGTCCATCTGGATCAGGCTGTAGAATCTCTTGATGTTCTCATCGCCAACAATGCTGCTAAAGAATGTGTCGCATCTTCTGTTCTGGTTTACGTCTCTGAAGTTTCCGTTGCCCTGGGAGTAGAACTCAGGTGACATTGAGAAGTAGTTGTAGTCCCTCTCCAGATCGCCGTGCTTTCTGGAATATACATAGAAGGTGTGGTCTCCTGGCAGAGAAATAGGTGTTCCGCCACGAAGAACGTTGTCCATGTAGTTGTATCTTGTGTAGTCGTCGAAGGCCTTATTTGCTGTAGATGTTGCAACTGCTCCTGTAAGCTCGTCAGTAAGGCGCTCAGCCTCTGCAAACTTATCCTCGAAGTAAGAAGGTGTGATGTCCTTCTTAAGGAATGCATCCAGAATATCCTTATTTCTTACCTGTCCAATGAGTTCGTACATAGTCTGGCTCTCGCCGGCCTTAAGAGTCATCTTCTTGGCAAAGAAGCATGAAGGGAATTCGTTGGAGGTGTGCTGCTCCATTTTGATCAGCTCATCAAGAGGTGTTCCAGCAAAGCCAACTGCCTCTGAAAGTGAAAGGTCATAACCAAAGACAAGTCCGGGATCAACTACTGTATCCAGTACCATTCCATCGCCGTCAAGGGCTACGCCGAAGTTTCCACCGGCAACCTTCTTAACTACTGCAGAGTCTTCCATTGAGAAACGTACTCTGAAGTACGGTCTCTTCTTGTTTGCGTCCTCCACCTGCATGTAAGCCTTGGTGGTCTGGACCATGTTTTTCATAACGTCCATTACGCAGCCGTATGGGATAAGAGCCGGCATACCATCGAGAACCTCAAGCTCTTTTACCTCATCTCCTGTGTTGGTGATGGTGACGATCCTCATAAGGGCGCCGATCTCCTCACCGGGAAGAGTTGCGTATCTAACCTTGACGTCAAAACCGTGCTCCCTGTCATCATCCTCAATGAAAAGGGCGTTCATGTGGATCTCCATGTCAGGGTCGCTGGTGTTTTTGATAAATGGCTCATAGATCAGACCCTGGGTCTTGATAAAGGTTCTGAAGCCTGTTCTTGAAACATTCTGATATGCTGTGTGGGCAGGATAAAACTCCATGATGCTGTGGTCCTTGTCCTGTACGCCAAAGCTCACAACTGCCTGGCCTCTGTTAACATAGTAGCACCAGATGGGAGTTCCCTTGATGCCTGCGATTCCGGGAAGGAAGCTGGCGAAGGGGGTCTTCTTGCCGTAGTCTCTTATTGTGTCCTTAACTGTGTCTGACTTTTTCATAAAATCCTCCTAGATCAAAGAAAAACTTCAATAACGTGAACTGTATCATCAAGCTGATCGATAAGGTCAGCTGCGATGGTTGCGCTCTGCTTGCCGGCTTCTATAGCCTTGTTTCCGTCAAGAGTTACCTTGGAGATCTCGTACTCTCCGCAGGTCTTGCCCTGAGGATTTACGAATATCACTTCAAATTTCTTTCCCCTGAAGGTCAGGCTAATGCTGGCCTTGTGGTCTGTACCAAACTGCTCTGCAACAAGAGCGGGCTCGATAAAGAGATCTCCCGCATTTCCTCTTACGCCGAAGCTCTGGGTAACCATTGTCAGGAGATACCAGCTTGCTGCGCCTGTGAGATAGTTGTACAACCCTCTTCCCTCTCCGTTAAAGTATTCAGGGATTCCGGGATAGATGCGGCTCACTTCGAAGTTAGCAGCAGCATCGTAAAGTGTTGAAAGCGCCTTGTAGCCTTCTTTTCCGAAGCCTCTCTTGTAGAGGGCATTGCCGTACATAACTGCCATATGGGAAAAGACAGCGCCGTTCTCCTTATCTCCGTAGGAGAATCCAAACATTCTGCCCAGGTCTGTGCGAAGCTCTTTAAAGTCTGTGTTGAGGCGATATCCACCGATCTCTTTGCTGTAAAGGTACTTGTCAGCGCTCTTTACTATTTCAGATATCTTGTCCTCTTTAGCGGTTCCTGACATGATGGAGAATACGCAGCCGGTGAGCATCATGCGGATGTTCTTGCCCTCAGGAGTATCGAACTCGCCTTCAACTCTTCTGCCAAGGTCGTCGTAGTAACCGTTGTACCAGCCGTTTCCCTCACTGTCTGTTACCCACTCGTTATTTCTGATCTGCTCCATCATAAGCTCTGCCTTGTTTTCAAGGGCTTCTGCGATGTCAGATATCTTGATAGTCTCTTTGTTTCCGCTTACTGTGTGGGAAACCTTCATCATGTAGTCGCTGAGGAACTGAACTTTACGGCTGCCTGATGCAAAGAGGTCCTTATCGTCGTTTGTGATAAGATCCTTGAACTCGGCCAGTACGCTCACGCTGTCCTTGCCTGTTCTTTCTGCATACATTCTAAGGAATGCTGCGATGTCCTTAAGGTTTCCTGCATAGCCACAGGTAAAGGCCACGCTCTCACCCTTGTGGGATGCCATATCAAGAGCATCGTTCCAGTCGGCTCCGCGAAGTCTGATCTCTCCGTTTTCGCCAACGTCATAGATTGCTGTGAGAGTCTGGATAAGGATGTGCTCAAGAACGCTTCCCTCATACTCAGAGCCGTTCTCCATCTTCTGGATAACGCCCTGATCCTCACTGTACTTATCATCTCTCTTCTCAGCTCTGTGGCACAGCGCGTCTTTGAAGTAAGGAACATTCTCATCAAGGATCTCAAGATCGCCTGTCTGATCCATGTAAAGCTTAAGTGTAAGGAATGGCCAAAAGCCGTGATCCATCCATACTCTCGGGATTCCGTTTCTGTCTGCCTTGAACTCACCGGGCTTATCTCCGATGATGGTGGCATTTGTGCCGTCCATTCTAACGCCCCTGAAGTTATCAAGGATCATCTTGCGAACGCCGTCAGGGTCAGTAAGAAGAAGGGCAAGGCAGTCCTGCCACAGGTCTCTCCAGCCTCTTCCGCCGCGGCCGTAGTCGTGGTGAGGAAGGAAGGAGCAGCCATAGATTCTGCGGAGCTGTGGCTGGAATGCAATCCATTCCATGAAGTTGTCAAAGCCAGCATCACCGGTCTTAACGTGTATATTTGTGAGGCCGTCCCAGTATGCCTTTGTCTCGTCAAAGATTCTGGATACCTCTTCGTTTTTGCCAATAACCTTAAGGGCTGCCGCCATGTCTTTTTCCGGCTCGGTTGTTGCGCCGATGGCGAGCTTGAACGTAGCGCTCTCCCCGGTTTTTAGGGTTACAGCCTCAAACTTAAGGGCGCCTATCATCTCTTTTCCTGCAACCTCAAAAGGTGCCTTCTTGAAGGACTTGCAGTTCTTGTCAGTGAGAGTTCTTGGACGAAGGAAGGTTCCGCCCTCACCAAGGTAGAGGTCTGCATCTGCGATGAACTCTGCCGGTGCACTTCCTTTGTCATCTGTTCCTATAACGAAGTAGCTGGTGTCGTTGATCTGATGTCCTCTCTCATCAAATGAAAGAGTTGGCTTAACCAGCACGCCGTTTTCAAGGACCTTAGCCCTGTTAAGGAGCGATGTAACGTGTCTGTGATCTCTTAAATTATCTGCGCTTCTTGCATAGATTGGCACTGCGGCCACAGGGGTAAAAGAGATATCGGCGCTGGCGTTATTTGTTATCTTCACTGTCATTATCTCCGCAGGAGTATCAAGAAGTGAAAAGATGGTAACCTCTGCCGTTACGTCTTTTGTCTTGGAGGTGCGAAGTGTCTTTTGCCACATGCGTCCTCCTGTGAGTGTTACACATTCCTCATCATCAGTAAAGCGTGCTGCCTCCTGAGATGCGGAAGCACCCGTAGCAGACCACAGTTCATCCTCGAATACACAGAAGAAGTTTCTGGTATCTCTGTCTGAATGGAGGTTTGAAATACTCTTTGGCGCGATCAGGAAGTGGTTCTGGTCAAGCTTGCTGTCTCCTCCAAAGTCAGGTGAAACGGCGCTTCTAAGGCCGGTATTTCCGGCAACGGGGAGATACAGACCGCTGCTGTGCATTGGGTTGTCAATAGTGAAATCTCCGTTGGTGCCGGTATATTGATATCCTTCCATAAAACAAGTCCTCTCAAATTTTATAATCAATCAAATTTTAAGATAGTATTCAATATGTGTTCAGCGCATGGCTCAAGATCGGATCTCTTAAGGGCTCCCATGTCCATGGCTTTCTTAACTCTGTCAGGGAAGCCGCAGGCCATCTTCAGGTCGTTTCCAGCCAGGATCTCCTTGTAGTGCTCGCCTCTTGTCCACCAGTCTGAGGTTACCATTCCCTTGTAGCCCCACTCATCACGCAGGATTCCGGTCAACAGGTCTTTTGACTCTGATGCTCTCTCTCCGTTGATGGCGTTGTAGGAGGACATGATGGTGTATGGGTCTGCCTCATCAACTATAATCTCAAAGGCCTTAAGGTAGATCTCACGAAGAGCTCTCTCTGAAAGTCTTGAGTCGCTGTGCTTTCTGTTGGTCTCCTTGTTGTTGCAGGCGAAGTGCTTGACGCTGGCGCCTACCTTGTTCTTCTGGATACCGTTTACCATAGCTGCGGCCATCTTGCCTGTGAGGTATGGATCTTCTGAGTAGTACTCGAAGTTTCTGCCACACATAGGATTTCTGTGAATATTGATGGCAGGGGTGAGCCATACTGCAAGGTTATTCTCCTTGAGTTCTTCTCCTCCAGCAAAGCCTACTTCCTCTGCGATCTCAGGATTCCATGTGCAGGCAATCAGGGTTGCACATGGGAACGCTGTGGTAAGGATTCCTGTATCAGGGTTGATACGTACTCCTGCAGGTCCGTCACTGGTTACTGCATTGGGCACGCCGTACTCAGGAAGGTTGCCCATTCCAAATACGTTACCAACACCGGTGTTGGGCTGTCCGCCAACCAGATGGATGAGTTCTTCGTCAGAGAGCTGTGCCATGAATTCTTTGAGTGTGCACCTGCCCTCTGCCACATCAAATAAGGTCTTGGCATTTTCCTTGAAGGGATATGGGAAGTAGCGCATGGGCTTTTCCTTCTCCAGAGGAGTAAGGGCCTCTTCGGTTCCGGGCTCCATCTTCTCAAAAATGCACTCATTGATATCCTTGGCAGGTCCTGTCGGCAGTTCCTCAAAGGTTCCGTCTGAGAGCATTCTCTTTTTAAGAGATACAGGGGCAAGCTTATGAGTAAGCTGAAGTGTAACAATATCCCCTTCATTCTCCCATGTGAGATCAGTCTTAACTGCATCCCTGACATTGTTTCCAATGAAGAATTCGTATGTTCCCTTCTCAAGGACGTAAGCAGCATCCTGCACCTTGCCGGTATCGTCATAGGATGCCATGTTGTTTTTATTTACAGAAAGGATGAGCGCCTGGCTCTCTCCGGGTACAAGCTCCCCGGTCTTTGCAAAGTCAGCCAAAGATCTTGCACTCTTTCCAAGCTTTCCTTCAGGTGCTTTGAAATAGAGCTGTGCTACTTCTTTACCTGCGCATGCTCCGGTATTTGTTACCTTTACATAGAACTCAAAGGAGTCCTCAAGCTCTTTTGCCCCGGTAACTGAAATGTCAAAAGTGGTGTAAGAAAGACCGAAGCCAAATGGATAGATTACCTTGTCCTTTGCGCCTGGAATGGTCTCAAAATATCTGTAGCCCACATAAATATCTTCTGTATATTCAACGTAATCGAAGGATTCGTGGAAATTCTCGGTTGATGGATAGTCGCTTAGCTTGCCTGCAAAGGTATCCGCCAGCTTTCCGGAAGGATTCACATCACCAAAGAGCACCTGTGCTGCGGCGTCTCCGCCTTCCATTCCACCCTGTCCCATGTAGAGGGCAGCATTTATCTTATCGTCCTGAGCAATGAAGCTGCAGTCGATGATTCCGCCTACGTTGAGCACGGCAACAACCTTGGAGAAGTTGTTTCTTGCCACATCGATCATCTGCTTTTCTTCGTCTGTCAGGTAATAATCGCCCTGAGGGAATACCTTTGAAGAGATTGATGGCATACTCTCGCTCTTTGGCCATGGGTTATACTCCCAGTTGGTTTCGATGCTGCTGCGATCCCAGCCTTCGCCTGAAAATCTGCTTATTACCACGAGGGCTGTGTCTGAAAAAGCTGCCGCTTCCTTAACCATGGCATCTGAAAGTGCAGGCTCTGCAGTCATACCGGGAACTCTTCCCATGTCGTACTGAGACTGCATCTCTTCTTTATAAAAAGAAATAAGTGGCTCAAATACTTCTACTCCCTTGTTCTTAAGTCCGTCGTAAAGACTGTGTATGTATGCGCAGTGAACGTCGCCTGATCCGCCGCCGCCCTTTACGTAATCCACACTGGCCTTGCCAAGAAGCACGAGCTTTTTATCAGGTGAAAGAGGAAGTGCGCCGTCGTTCTTAAGAAGAACCATTCCTTCCAGAGCTGCTTTTCTGGAAACTTCTATATGATTAGCGCTTCCTGTTACTCTTGTGTCGCCGTAAAGAGGCAGACCCGGTTGATAGTTAAACCTTGCCCATTTCTGCATAAGTAATCCTCCGATTTTTTTAAATAAAAAAGTCCTGTTTACTCGACTTAGAAAACGTTTAAGTTAAGTATAACAGAACTTTCCATTTATAAATATTAAATTTTAATATAGATGAGCAGAACTATAAGCCGGGTTATGTCGTGAATGATCATCTATCTAGGACTGCTGTCGCCAACAGCCTCAAGCGACCCACCTGAGGACGAACCGGGCCGGCTCATGGTCCTCTATTCGGTCTTGCTTCGGATGGGGTTTACATGGCTACTGATGTTACCACCAGCACGGTAGTCTCTTACACTGCCTTTCCACCCTTACGCTAACATGAAACGTGCGGTCACTCGGAAAGCACGCTTTCCTCGTTACGCGGCGTTTGCCGCATGCCCCTGCCAATCTGTGACATCTTTCACGCAAGCGCGAAATCTTCCCCATCTTGACATGGTCGCCCGCCTCATTGCTAACGCGGTATATCTCTGTTGCACTATCCTGGGAGTCACCTCCACCAGACGTTATCTGGCATCCTGCCCTGCGAAGCCCGGACTTTCCTCTCCCGTACCCTTTCGTATGCACGGCAGCGATCATCCATCCTGCTCATTGGATTTGTATTATATCATTTTTTGAGGGATATGCAAGCCGGCGTTTCAAAAACAACGCCATTATCACTGATATACTCGATCATCAGCTTATAATAATCGGGCACCATCTCTCTTGTCTCATCATGATCATGTAGGAGAATGATATGATTGCTTTTTTTCATTTTCCATCTTAGTTTATCTCCATCTCCATGTATCTTCTAAATGTCTCAAAGCCTGCCGACTCATAGAAGGCCAGTGCATCCTGATTGAACTCCCACATGTTTAGTTCAAGTCGATGGTAGCCTTTTTCTTTGGCGTAGTCCTTGATAAATTCTACAAGCTTAGTTGCAACACCCTGTCTGCGATGCTCCTTGTCCACGCAAAACTCGTCGATATCAAGGAAATCTCTCACATACATAAAAGGATTCTCAGGCTTGTAGATATGGTGAAGCACTGCAAAGCCGCACAGCTGCCCGTTATCATCGGCAACAACAATCTCCTGCTCCGGATCTTCCCAGATCGCATGTACAAAATCCTGAAGCTCTTTTCCAAAACCGGGTTTAAAGACATCCGGCTTGCCCTCCACATGCACGTCATTGACCTGCTTTCGAAGGACGTTTACTTTTTCCAGTTCATCTTCCCTTGCAAAACGTATTTCCATACCGCTTCTCTCCTTATTATTCAATTCCCCAAATGTTCTTTTCTTTGAACTTAACAGCAGCCTTTGCCCACTTGGAAATCTCTTTTTTCTTGGCGTAGTTAAGCTGGTTCTCGGTGCTGAGAGATTTATATAGCATATATCTCTCTTCAGAAAGCTCGCCGTTTTCAATGGCAGCCTTGATCGCGCAGCCGGGCTCTGTATCGTGGCGGCAGTCGCTGAATCTGCACATGCTCTCAAGCTCTATTATATCCGAAAATGTGTTGTCTAATCCATCTTCAACACTGGCCATGCCAATCTCTCTCATGCCGGGGGTATCGATAATGGCAACACCATTTTCAAGCTTTATCAGCTGCCTGTGAGTAGTGGTGTGCCTTCCTGTTGAATCGGACTCCCTTACAGCTGAGGTCTTCATCATCTCTTTTCCCGCAAGAGCATTTAAGAGAGTGGACTTGCCTGCGCCCGAAGATCCCATCAGACAGATGGTCTTTCCCGGTACCATGTATTCGCTCAACTCATCCAGACCAATGTCATAGAGCGCACATATCGCATGTACTCTGACCTTGTCCGACACGCTCTCCACCTCTCTGATGTAACGGCCTGTGTTATTGCACAAATCAGATTTTGTCAAAAGAACTACCGGCACAGATCCACCCTGTAGTACGACACTCACATATCTGGCGATCCTGTTGTAGCTGTAGTCCTCGTTGAGGGAGGTGATGATAAATGTGTAATCAACGTTTGCCACCATGCACTGCATAACTCCGGTCTTAGCCTGATCAGGCCTCTGCAAAAAACTGGTTCTTTCACAGATGGATTCTATCATCGAATCGCCTTGCGGATTATACCTGAACAATACATAGTCGCCCACAACCGGGAGCTGATCTGCATCCTGCCCGTAAAAGCTTCCCTTTAGCCTTCCCAAAATCTCTTTTCCATCATAATCAATAGTATAAATGTTCTTCTGAATCTCGATGATTCTTCCCTGTACTTTGTTGTCAGTTACTGTTTTGTTTTCATTACCTGTTGTATTCATTTTTGAATTCTCCATTTTTCTTTTCTCGGTATTTTTCTAGATAATATGGAGACCCAGACGCAAAAAAGTGCATAGAAAAACCGTGACTAATAAGCCACGGTTAAAAAGCGTTTTCAAATCAGAATAGAATTATAAAAATGCGTAAACCGAGGGCCTCATATTATATTCAGTTACAATCTCTATTCTCATTGCACTCATTATTATGATTACCTCGCTTTCCTTAATTTTTACTACAGTTTGTAGTTTATCAGCATATCGGCCTTTCGTCAACAATGGTTCACAAAAATTAACTCAGTGGCTGAACATCCACTCCTGATATGCATCGTCTTCCATAACTGCAAGCTCTACATGATGATAGCTGTATGTGGAATCCGGTGAGCCGTCTGCTCCTGCAGCATTCATCTGTTCATCGGTATATTCTGTATACTTAAGTTCTGTAGCTCCCAGCTTTGTCAACGCTGCCACAGCAGTTTGGCTGGCAGTTACAGGTATTGTGTTGTCACCTGCAGCATGGGCAAACCATACAGGTACATCTACCATTTTTGACAGACCGGTGTTTACGTTGGGGGCATAGGTAAGTGCCGGGCAAAGAGCCATTGCTGCGGATACTGTCTCAGGATACTTTTCGCAGAACTCAAGAGTTGCAATCCCGCCAAAGGAATTTCCCATGACGTATATCTTTTCAGGGTTCACCTTATTATCCGCTACCATGCCATCCAGAATTGTCTTCAGATCTTCATAAATCTTATTTCTGCTGCCCGCATTGAAATAGTCTTTATCATTTATCACAGGTGCAAGAACATAGCAGGGGCGCACCTTCTGATTCTCAGGCTCTGCCCATTCAACAGCAGTCTTATAGGTAAGGAGATTATTTGTATCTCCATATCCATGGAACACTATTACAATTGGTGCAGCTTCAGTTGTTTCCGGCGTAAACAGATGATAGTCAAATTTAATGCTGCCCTTGTTGTTGATTGTCTCAAAGTCATCAGCCACCGGCGTCAGCGTCTTCGCAACATCAGAGCTTGAAAACTCATACTCCGGGTGATCTGCGCAGGTCACATTAAACTCTTTTACATAGAAATACTTTTCAGGGAAATCTGCAGGAACAAGTGTAAGTGAGTTTTTGTCCACAGTTGCCTCGCTAAATGAGCACTTAAAATCCCTTACATCATCGCTCCCCCAGAAGCCGGCTTTTCCTGTCAGCTTAAAAAGCGATGGATCCAGTGAATTGTCTGTAATATCATTTTTAAATGTCGCAACAAAACTCTCCGGATACTGCCCGGTTTTCCTAACCGTTGTATTTACTGTAACACTGACAGCTCCCAGATCTGCACTCACAGGTTCAGCTGCCTTTTCTGATCCGCACCCGCTGATCCCGGCAAGCGTCATAATTGCCATGGCTATACCAACAATTCTTTTTCTCAAAATAATCCTCCCAATACTACAATCAAGTTGATTCAAATAATTATGTTCTACTAATGTAATCTACTCTATGCCCCAATAGTAATCAAGGGGCGGCACATAAAAAGTGCCACCCGCGGAGTGTAAGGGTGACGCATCAAGGCACGTCAAGGGGCTTTCGCGGCATATCCTCGCAGGGCGCTGTCTTCTTCTACTGCTCTATGTACTTTCGCGAGCACCCCGCTGCGGTATTCCACGTTCCCCTTGACATGCCATTTACTCTGTTCCTTTATGTTGGGCCAGTATCTTCTTCCACTTTGGGCGGTGGTTTTCATACCATTATGCGATTAAGCGGAAATATGGTAAGAGTGCGTTT
>JAEEGH010011280.1_pt1 | contig 20305 bp, 18 predicted proteins | sample 9134181 | NCBI WGS metagenome assembly JAEEGH01 (sample SAMN16246544, study PRJNA631951) | gut metagenome | biome: gut microbiome; feature: rumen; material: DP-attached | host: Bos | place: Iran: Karaj | collected 2018-10
ATGGCTAAAAACAGATATCGCGACCCGCTTGGATGGGTTCTGCTTTCTCTGTTCTTTTCTCCGCTTTTTACATGGATTGTCTTGTTGATTGTCGGAGACGACAAAAATGCCATCCCAACAGAAGATTATTCAAGACGGAAAGATGATGAGGACCGCTATATTTCCTCCCGATATGATGATGTAACTCATTAACTAACAATCATATGAAAAAGATTCTATTCCTTGCTTTATTAGCCATTGCTACTATCGCAAACGCGCAAGATATTATTGTAACAAGAGATGCGCGGAAGATTGACGCTAAAGTGCTTGAAATCTCGAAGACTGAGATCAAATACAAGACGACCGACAATCTCAATGGCCCTACCTATATTCTCAACACAGAGGATTTGGTGACTATTATCTATGCCAACGGCAAAGTAGAATTGTTCAATATCGGTGCTACTCAACCGGAAGCAAAGGCAAATACAAATGTTGTGGGTTCGCTTTTTGGGAACTCGGGCGACGGACAAGGTGATGGACAAAAAGCTAATCCTGTAGGCCATGGTCAGTATACCGGCAATTCGTGGAGCATGAATGGCCGCGAGATAATAGGTGCGCTGCCTCGTCCATCAAATGATTTCAAACAAGAAGGACGTGTCGTCGTAGAAATCCGCGTAAATGCCAACGGTGATGTTATATCCGCCAAGCCGAAAGGCGGAAATGTCAACGACAAGCACACTATTCAACTCGCCGTAGATGCAGCCAAGCGAGCGAAGTTCTCTAAAGGCAATTCGGAAGTTGTCGGTACAATCACCTATAACTTCAAGTTTAATTAAGCCACTCTAGCTTGGTCCTTTTTTGAAAAAATCATAAAAAAACGCATTTTTTTGTAGGTTCGGACGTGTAGTGTCCTTTTGTAGCCGTACTTTTGCATCGAATTAAAAAAATGATACGGCTATGAATGAAAAATTTGGATTGGTAGATTTCTGCCTGTGTACACTCTCGCTCTTCGGTTGGGGAGCTATCATGTTCTTCGTTATGCTCTTTTAGAGCAAGTAGATAGTCAAAAGTCGATAGTTAATAGAAAATAATCTTTATTACCCTCCTATCGGGGTCCCCAAACAATTTCCAATTTTTGGGGAGAGCATGGAGAAGTGCCTTGACTTGGCACTTCGAAAAGGGAAGGCGGCCGGGGAGGCCAAGCCGACCGAGAACTGCCCCGTAGACTATAATGACGATGTAATCGTCAGTCCGCGTCGGAGGGTGCCGAACGCGACATGGCTGCACAGAATAAACTTTTTCAACGATTGATATGGTTGGTCGATACTGTTCACTCGGCCGGCCATATAACTAAGGACGAACTCGACAGACGTTGGTCCAAGTCGGCGTACAACTACGATCACGAGTCTAAGTATGGCGATAAGAACCTCTACCGCCACCGCGAGACCATTGCCGAACTCTTCGGCATCGAGATACTATGCAACCGCGCTACCAGCGAGTACTACATAGCCGAACTGGGTGACCTGCAGAGCAAAGGTATACGCACTTGGATCCTCAACACGTTCGCGGTGAACAACATGGTAAACCTGACGCCGGACATACGCGACCGCGTCATCTTTGAGGAGATACCCGAAGGCTCGCGTTTTCTCTCCACCATCGTCACAGCGATGAAAGAGAAACGGTTGCTCTACGCTACCTACCAGGGTTTCAACCGCGCAGAGCCGCACTCGTTCTTTCTCGCGCCCTACTGTCTGAAGGTCTTCAAACAGCGGTGGTATCTTGTGGGCAAGCCAGAAGATCACCCGGAGGAAAAAGAGCCACGCGTCTATGCGCTCGACCGTATGCACGAGCTAGCGGAGACCGACCAGTCTTTCCGACTGCCTAAGACCTTCCGCGCGGACAAATTCTTTGAGAACCAGTTTGGCATCGACCGCCGTCTGACCAAGGCCGAGCATATACGCATACGCGTCAATGCCTACGATGCTAATTTCATGCGCACGCTACCCATCCACGAGAGTCAACGCGAGATAGAGCGCACGGACGAGTATAGTATCTTCGCTTTTCGGCTGGCGCCGACATACGATTTTATCCAGGAGCTGCGTAAGTTCGGTTCCACGCTCGAGGTGCTGGAACCCGAGGAACTGCGGAAACAGTTTGCCGAGGATGCCCGCCATGGAGTGGAGATGTATTTCCCTGAATGAATTAATGAATTAGTGAGTTAGTGGTCGCGTTCGGCACCCTCCGACGCGGACTGACGCCAAGCGTCATTAAAGTCTTCGGGGCCTCCGCTCTTAGCTCGGACTATCGTTTCACTAGCAGTCCTCGCTAGGTTCTTTTCACTTTACACTTTACACTTTCGACTCTCCACAAAAAAAAGTAAAACTTTTTTCTCCCTGGACCCCTAGTGTCTTTTCGTATTAGTACATTTGCAGCATCATTCGAAAGAGTGATGCTTTTTTTCGCGTTCAGCACCCTACGACGAAGAATAAATCCTAGATTTATTAGGGTCTCCGGGGCTTTCGCTCTCCCAAAAAATTAAAAATTTTCCGGGTACCCGATAGATATCAATTTACGCATTGGTCACAGATCTGGAAAAATCGATGATTGATGCAGTACACGACAAGACGCAACACGAACTCAGCAAACGGATTCCTGCTATCAGCGCGATCGATTACCGACGTGTGATGTACTGCCTCATTGAGGACCGGCTAGCTAGCTACAAGCAGGCCGGGATTCGTCGTACCCTGGACCAAGTGCTGTGCGAAATGGGAGTCACAAAACAAACCTACTACAACTGGTTCGAGAAATACAACCGCGACTATAAGCAATGTAAAAAAGATAGCGAGACACAAGTCTAAAAATTAGACTTTTAGGTCAAAAATTAGCAGTACTTTTGCAGCGTCTTTCGAAAGAGAGGCGCTGTAACTTTATTTATTAACGAACTATAATAAAAATTTAGTAAAAAAATTAACTTTTACGCATAAGATGATACAAATCCATCTATATAGGGTTGATTGTTAGTGACAACAGCGAACGCTTGACGGATAAGTTTGTTAGCGACAGCGACAACGGCTAGTTTTCCAGATTTACCTCTCGCACGCAGACGTTCGTAAGTTTCTCTGCAAGCAGTATTACATCTAATAGATGCGAAAGCAGCGACATACATTTGACTGCGCAAATGTGTATCACCATTGCGATTAATGTGACCTTTGAAATTGACTGACGTACCGGATTGTTGGTAAGTAGGGCAAAGACCGAGGAATCGGGATATTTGCTTGGCATTGCTAAAGTAGGTAAATCCTCCGGTAGCTAAGATGAGCGCAGACGCGATAGTAACGCTAATACCTTTAATAGAGGTTAGCAGTTTAACTTGACGTCCAAACTCTTTATTGGAAAGATTAGTAATCTCCTCTTCCATTTTAGAGATCTGTTTGCGCAAGAACTTAACAGTGCGCTCTATGGCTACTTTACTTGCAGGATCTTGCTTTGGCAAAACAGCTAACGATTGTTGAAGATTGATCGTAGCAGTAAGTTGCTTCTTAAGTTGCCTAAGAACAGTACGTTTCTGCTTAAGCATAATAATACTTTCCGAGGGAATCTTGTAGGGTACAGGAGTCATCTTCTCGCCATACGTAGCAATCAATTTTGCATCAATCTCGTCTGTCTTAGTAGTGGATAGCATAGCACGTGCAAAATGCTTAATCTTCTGCGGGTTCTCCATGCTAACAATAATATTAGCCTGTTGAAGCAGATAGAGAAGAAGCATGCTGTAGTTGCCGGTTGCTTCCAATACACAATGGCAATCCGCTGGTAGCGAGTTAATGAACTTTCGCACACCACTAGTGGTGTTAGGGAATGTCTTGGTGGTATAACCACTCTTAGTCGGATAAGCTGCTACAAACGAATCCTTGCTTACGTCAATTCCAATGTAGGTCATAACTATTAATAATAAAAATTTGTGCGCGATTAAACATCTGTACATCTGAACACTATCGTTGCGAATACGGGGTCAAAAGCCCAATGAACTATCCAGTTTTAAGATGTATAAAGTATGGGGACAGAACGTTAATAACGGTGTTTATCACCACCCGCGAATCGGTCTTAATCCATACCTTAGATGTAAATCGGGTGCAAAGATACAAAAAATATTTTAATTATACAACCGCGAAAGTTTTGAGACTTGTGTACACGTGAACGGCCGTTCCATCAAAGCCAAGCACAAAACTTTCAAAACTATGACAAGAGTTAAAAGTCAAGAGACAAGAGTTAAAAGTCAAGAGACAAACTACGAAGTAATCGACAAACTGTATGAGGCTATACTGAGCCAAAACGAGTGTGAAGAACTAATCAAGAGTCTCCGTCCGCAGGCGGAAGAAGCCGTACAAGCCCTCATCGTAGAGCGTGGCCTGGGCAAGTCCTACACCGGCACCATCGAGTACCACGGTATCAAGATCATCGTCAGCCGACCTAAGTCCTACACCTGGGAAAAGAACACCAACCCGGTAGTGACCTCTGACCCCAACCACGCCATCTATCTGCAGCAACTCGCACTGCAGGAGAAGATTAACGCGCAACTGAAGGACATGCGTGCGGATGTGAAGCGTACCGCCGAGAAACTCGCCAAGGCCCATCCCGAGAGCGATAGCATCAAGCGCAGCTTCCTACTGACTTTTAACAAGAATGAATGAGTTAATGAAAGGCGAGAGGACGAGAGGTTAAAGGCGAAAGGATGAGAGGCGAAAGGTTAGAGGCGAGAGCCGTAAAAGAAAAAAAATTCTTTCCCCTATAACCCCTATTATTAAAAAAGAAAAGCAGCAGTTGTAACGCTATTAGATTAAAATGTTTAGAGTTTAGTGTTTAGAGTTTAGGGTTTTAGGGAATGGTGTTACGGCTGCTGCTGCGTTTAAAGTAAAGAAGAAAATGAAGATTACATTTCAAGACCTATGGCAGCTGCTGCACCCGTCGGCGACGTTCGACACACGCGGACGGTATCAGAAATGTCTGAGCACCTGGTGCGCCACGGACCCGGCACAGCAAGAACGCATCTATCAACAGATAGCAGCAAAGAAGCAAAATGGCGAGTTTGTTCATCCAAACCCCTGCTTTGCGCTGGACGATGCGTTGCAAGCCGATGAGGTGCAACGAGCGAAAGCTCCGAGAGCAGAGCCAACAAATTATAATGGCAGGGCACTGCCAAACGAGCCGGTCGCGACAGCGTTCTACAATGGCAAATGGGGAACATACACGTTGAGCGACATACGGAAATTTAATTTAAGAATGAATGAATGAATTAGTGAATGAGTGAATGAGTTAATGAGTTAGTGAATGAAGATTTAAGATTGCAAATTTAACATTGAAGATTTAAGAATTATGGCAAGAGTAATATTAGCCGCCGGGCTGAAAGGGATATCCGGTAAAATAGGAAGTATGGTCTTCAGGACCTACAAGAACGGTCATGTGCATGTCCACAAGGCAAGTGAGAAATGGCATCGCGTGCGTCCAGCAACAGAGAACGAGTTAGCCAACAGGCGTAGGTTTGCATTCGTGTCGCGCTTGACAGCTCAGATCCAACATTCGTACGAATGGGCTGATGCAGCAGCTCGAGACCGGAAACGGATCCGCGAGATAGTGCAATATCAGTACGACAAGCTGTTGGCGCAAGATCCGACGCTGAGTGAAGAAGAATTAAAGGGCCGCATCTGGGTGCATTACGCCAAGCGAATACCATGTGATTGTCTCGATAATGTGGCGAAAAAACGCCAAGGAATGAATGAGTGAATGAGTGAATGAGTGAATTAGAGAATTATGAGTGCATATCCATTGTATGACGTGCCGTGGTTGGTGCGTGATCCGAATGACAGTTATATGTCCTTGAGGAGACACCAGATTGCTGAGCACAATCAAGCAATTGTGGATCAGTATTTTATCGAGAGAGATAAAGGCATATCCGCAGAAAGTGCGCGAAAGATTGTGGCTCAAAAGAATGGGACAGCAATATCGCACGTGAGCCATTGCCTGAGATGGTTTTATAAAGAGGCGGCAGGAAGAGGGAAATACAGTTTTTTGATAAAATTTCCACCGGCAAAGGAACACATTGTTCACTTTTGATGTATCTTTGTGCAGAATTTCAAAAAAAGGACCCGGAGCGTTCTTCCGCTTTCGGAAGGAGCGGCCTCCGCCTAGAAAGGTATATCCATTAAAAAGGGACTAGGTTCAAAAAAGGACCTGACGGTGTCCCCGTTAATCGGGGAAACCCTAGACGGAAAAGGGTACCTCAAAAAAAGGACCAAGCTGTGTCTATCTACTTGGTCCCTTTTTTATCCCTACTTGGTCCTTTACTTGGTCCTTTTTCTATATTTCAGCTTGGTCCTTTTTTGCCCGATAATGATTGCTGCGTTATTCTTCTTTCAGGGTACGGAGAATAGCCATGCCCTCTTTGGTTAGGAAATACGCCTGCTCAGGACTGTTGGGTGCTTCGGCGAAGAGGAAGCGTACATACCCTTTGTCCATAGCGGGTATCAGGTAGTTCACGCGGAAATTTCTGCGACCCTTCAGGTTCATGTCTGCCATCAGGGCTCTTCTTGGCATTTTGCCCGGTCCAATGGCCAGTAGTAGTTTTGCAATGCGTTGATCCGTCTTGTCCACCATAGTCGTGCTTGTTTTTCTTATCTGGTTATACGATTTAGCTTGGTCCTTTTTTTTAGCACACTCTGTAACTTCTGTAGTATAATATAGCTTGGTCCTTTTTTTGCCCTACCACAGAATGATGCTTTTTCCTTTTGCGCTGCAAAGTTACTGCTTTTTTCTGATACCACCAAATAATTTTCAAAAAAAAGGACCAAGCTAGATCCACCTACCCACTTACCAAACAAAACAGCATACAAAAAAAAGGACCAAGCTAGATCCACCTCCCCACTTACCAAGCAAAACAGCAAACAAAAAAAACTGAACAACTATGAAACAGAAACAAATTAACCAAATTGTAAAAGTGGTAGCGGGCATTTTGGCAGTGGCATGTGCGACCGTTGTGGCTGGATTAGGCCTACAGAGCTGCAACGTGGTGCGCACGATCACGAACCAAAGTGAGTACTACCAGCGCGGAGACACCTCCGTGATGATTCAGACCAGGACGGTTGAGTCGTATGACGCTTCGAAGAAGCTCTAAACCGGAAAAATTTTAATTTTTTCGGAGAGGAGGAACCGCGGCGAGCTAAACGCGCAGGGCGTGTTTCTTCCTCGCAAGCGAGTTCCGACGAGGAGACACCTCCGTCATGATTCAGACCAGGACGGTTGAGTCGTATGACGCTTCGAAGAAGCTCTAAACCGGAAAAATTTATAACAAACCCCGCCTTGCTCACCCTAACTTGTTCCCTTTTAGAACCAGCTTGCTCCTTTTTTAGGACGTTGTGAGAAGAATACGCTGTTATTATTATTTTTAGGTTCGAAAAGAACCGAATGTTTTTGCCTCTTCGAGGACGTGTACCGCCTTCCGGCGTTTTTATTGTTTTAACTCTAAGAGAGAGAATGGGAATCGAAAACGAACTGTTTTTATTGTTTTTGCCCGAACGGTGTGATACGTGGGCTTTTTAGCAGCTAAAGCTGCGCGGAATAGGCTAATAAGGAGAGTGTTGAGCTCGCTCAAAAACGCGATTTAGTAGGCTGGTACGCTAAGGCCGCGTAGGCCGAAAGACCAAGTAGCACAACGGCAGGGTGTTTTCGAGAGCGCGAAGCGCGTGTTTTTGTTATAATTATTATTTTCTCCGCGTAGCGGTATTTTTATTATTTTTTTCAATTATTAAACCTTAACCCCTCTCAATCGGCATAGAGGTTTTCCGGAGATTGAAAGCTCCATGCTTCACTGAAAATATCTTTATGTTTTTGCTGACGGGCGTTCCAAGTGATTTACCTCCTACGGAGGTGAGGTGTAGCCGCAAGGGCTACCGAAAAGCTCGCTTTTAAGGGAGTCTCTTGAGGATGCAACTCGTAAGCACTCAGTGCGAAAAGCACTTGAACACCGGCAGTGTTTTTATTGTTTTTTTCAGTTTTTGTAAGCGCAGCGCGTTTTCGTTTTATCTCCGATTGCCGAACACGAAATGGCTATTGTAAAATGGATGAAAGGAATCGAGTATGTTTCCGGATTATTGAGTAAGCGCCCGAAGAAAGGGTCTGCTCACAGTTCACACAGCAGCGCCCTCCTGGCGACACACCGCACAGCACCGACGCTGAACCCCGTATGCACACGGCTCTACGCCATCGGCGAGTACAACCGCTCTACCCTGCCCGATCAGGATGAGTTGAACCGCCGCACGAAATTTGCAGCCGTCAGCCGTGCCGTAGCCGCACGCCGCGTCAACCTGGGCACTATAGCAGCCGACCAAGCCGCTTTCGTCGCGCAGAAAGATCAGCCGAACGGCAAGAAGACCTTCACGGCGTATCTGTGGTCCGTATGCGGTGCTGCTTACGATCAGCAGAATCCGTAACGCGTCACGTTCGGAACAAAAAAGGAGCAAGCTGTATAGAGGTTGCTCCTTTTTTTTTATTTATGATTTTTATTTGTGATTAGAGCTTGCTCCTTTTTTCTACCGGTTGGTGATTAGAGCTTGCTCCTTTTTTCTACCGGTTGGTGGTTATAGCTTGCTCCTTTTTTCTGCCGGTTGGTGGTTATAGCTTGCTCCTTTTTTTTACCGATTAGCGTTTAGGGGTTAGGGTAGTTCTCTCGCCTCTAGCCTTTCTCCAGAAAAAGGAGCAACCTATGCACAGCTTGCTCCTTTTTTTTATGCAAATTGCATAAGAGTCTTGCACGTATCAAAATTTTGTTGTACCTTTGCAGCGAATTCTTATTACCATCTAATACGTTCAAAGTATGGATAGCGAGAAACACGCAAAAAAGGAGCAAGCTCCTAAGCGAGACAAGGCAGCAGAACGGATTCGCCGAGTGGTGATGGTTATCGGCCGCGAGCCTCTCCCGCGAAAAGAAATCATTGCTGATCTGGGACTGCGGCAAGCCAGCCGACGCAATTTTCATGACAATTATCTGACTCCCGCCATTACGGAGGGCTATGTTCGGATGCTTTTCCCGAACGTGCCTAATATGCCCGAACAGGCTTATCGGCTTACCGCTAAAGGCCTCGACCTACTAGCCGAACTGACTTCGGAGAACAACCTCGATAACTAAGCGAGGTAATTACCACAAAAAAGGAGCAACCCCTACACAGCTTGCTCCTTTTTTCTCTCGTCTTTCGACTCTCGTCTCTTTTCTTGCCGGTATCGGCAAAAAATGAAGAAAAAACGCATTATTTTGCTCAAAAACTTGCCGGTATCGGCAAAAAAATGAAGAAAAATAAGCGAATCGGCTCAAAAAAGTGAGATTTTTTGCATTTTTTTGCTCAAATTGAGCCGATTCTATGCCTTTTTTAGCCATTTTTGAGCCGATTCTGTAAGAGATGTTCGCTGTTCGCGAACGGCGAACACCGAAGGCCCTAACCTCTAACCGCTAACCTCTAACCGCTAACCTCTAACCGCTACCCCCAAAAAAAAGAGTGGCTTGCGGGCCACTCCTTTTTTCTCTAAACTATTAACTTACCGTACTTCAACGCCTTTGGACTATTTCTTCTCCTCAAATGGCAGTTCTTTGCTTTCTGCATCTTCTATCGGTTTAATATAGTCTGATGCACGTTGGGATGAGATGACAGAACGGCCTAATTGACGCTCTAAGTCCTCACGCGTATTCTTTGCAATCTGACCACCGGCTTTGGCTGCTTGCTGACTTTCGTTCATCCCCTTCGGATTACGTTGTCTTGAGAGTTCCGTAGTTGCCACCTCAGCTAAAGTGTTGAGCGCCAACTCGATATTGGTCATATTGTCGCGCAGATTCTCTTTCGTGAGCCCCTTGTGGCGTTTGTACTCACCGGTCGTCATGCCACTCCACGCTTTAGTAAGCACGTTGGTCAGTACGGCGAAATCCTTCTGCTCGTGTATCCCCGCGCGTTGCCATTCGTCGGTCAACTCCTTGCGCATTCAGCACAATTGACAGCATGCTTTTTAGCATCTGTTGATACAAATTGATGGGGGGTACAAATTGTACCCCACACGGAATCTAATTCAGAATCGCGTGCGCGCAATTTCTTAATGTACTGCTTTACATCAGCACTATCCGTTAACACTTGTACTATATCTGCAACTGCAAAATAGTACTTTTCTTGTTCCTCATCCCAAACGATGCGAACTTTCTTTCCTTCAAAAAGTTGTATAGCGAAATTGTCGTCCATGGTCATCTAAACTTTGCGGCGCAAAGTTAATACTTTTTTGCGATATATGCAAGATTTCTCCACAAAAAAGTTACTTTTTTCTCAAAACCCTTCCGTTTAATAAATTAGTGGTTAGCGGAGAGACAAAAATCTTCGATTTTATTTGCACATATGAAAAATTTGTTGTAATTTTGCTTTGCAAAATTTGTCAAACAATCCGGAACAAAAACACCTCCTACGCAAAATAAAAATTATAACTATTTATACAATGAAAATACTTCTCGTCATTGACACGTACGACACCAATAACAACGGCACGTCCATCTCCGCCCAGCGTTTTGCGGCGGTACTTCGCGAGCACGGCAACGAAGTGCGCATCCTTACTACCGGCGAACCGGCACCTGACAAGTTCGTCCTCAAGGAGTTCAAAGTGCCCCTTTTCAACGACCTCATTCACTCACACGGTTTCCAGTTCGCGCAAGTCGATCTGGACATCATCCGAGAGGCGGTGGCATGGGCGGACATCGTGCATTGTATGATGCCTTTCGCGCTAGAGACAGCCACCAAACTCATAGCTGACCAGATGCACAAACCGTCCACGGCTGCGTTCCACATCCAACCGGAAAACATGACTTCTTCTATCGGTCTGGGTAAGGCGGAATGGATCAACGATCGTTTCTACCACACCTTCCGATTTCTGCTCTATCAGCATTTCAGCCATATTCATGTGCCCTCGCAGTTCATGGCGGACGAACTCATCAAACGCGGATACAAAGCAAAGATACATGTTATCTCCAACGGCATTGACCCTTCGTTCGTCTATACCAAATGTCCCAAAGACCCACAATATGAGGGCAAAATCCTCATCGTCATGGTAGGACGCCTCTCCGGTGAGAAACGACAGGATGTCATCATAAACGCTGTGCCGTACAGCAAGTACGCCGACCGCATCCAACTTGTTTTCGCGGGCAAAGGTCCCAAGTATGACGAATACGTGGAGATGGGCAAACAACTGCCGAACCCGCCGCAGTTTGTATTCCTGACCAAGAACGAACTGATTCACCTACTGGCGCAGACCGACCTCTACGTGCATGCTTCAGACATGGAGAGTGAAGCCATCTCATGTATCGAGGCATTTGCTACAGGATTAGTGCCGGTGATAGCCAACAGCGAAGATAGCGCCACGCCGCAGTTTGCGTTGGACGGGCGAAGTCTCTTTGTTCCCGGCCGCCCCAAAGACCTTGCGCGTGCTATCGACTGGTGGTTGGATCATCCCGAAGAAAAAGACCGCATGGAGCATGAGTACGCCGAAGCTGCCAAACAGTACAATATCGACGAGTCTGTTCGCCGGTGCGAAGATATGTTCCGTGAAGCGATAGAAGAAACGAAACAGCGAAGCGTTTAGAGCGCCTATGGCGCGTGTAGTGCTGCTACGCAGCGTTTAGTGCGACTACGTCGCGTGTAGAGGTTTAGTGCGACTACGTCGCGTTTAGAAGTTAATAAGGCCTCCGAAAATTTTAATTTTTGGAGAGAGCGGAGGCAGGCTGAGCTTTAAGGCCGCAGAGCGGGCTTCTGTGCGATGCCTTGCCGAACGCGACAAACAGCGAAGCGTAAACAAAGAAAAAGGAGCAACCCCTACACAGCTTGCTCCTTTTTTCTCTAAACTATCGACTATCGACTATCGACTTACCGTACTTCCGCGCCTTGGGCGTTATAGGTGCGTCCATCGCGGAGGATGTAGAGTTGATTATCGCGGATAATCTTCACGGCTTTGGCTTGTTCGTTAGCCTGTTCAATAGCCGTGGATACACTCGGCGTGAAATAAGCGTAGACAGTGAGTTCTACATCGTTACCGCCTGTATTGGCCGGTGCTGCGCCATTGATAAGTATATCCACTTGGCTAGCATCCACCCAGTATCCATCATGCGGGAAGGTGTTTCCTTCCTTCGGCAGCAGAGATACCTCAACGCTGTATTGTTTACCAGCTTGGAAAGTCTCGTCGTCCATAGCATCCCAAGGTGTGAGATCGAATACATACCCGGAAACCTCGTAGTTGGCCCCTTCGGGAACACTTACTCGTCCTATCATATTGAAGTTCGGGTCTGACGGTACGATATAGCCTTCTCCCTTATGGGTCGATTGTCCTACTGCCGGAGCCACAAAGGTGACGCGTACTTCGGAGATGCTGTAGGTAGCATGTATATCGAGGTCGGCCTGTATGTTACGTCCGTTGTTGTCCCATCCGGCGAAGGTATAGCCCTCGCGTGTCGGGTCGGTCGGAGGAGTAGCATCGTTGCCGTAAGCCACCGTCTGTGTGCTCAGCACGGTTCCATCCCAGTCGAGGTAACGCACGGTGAACTCGGCGTAGGCGAAGGTAGCCGTGATGACTGTATCGCTGGTCAGCACCACATCGATCTCCGCATTGGTCTGGCCCGTGCTCCAACTCTGCAGTTGGTACTGCGCATGTACAGGCACTGCCTTCAGATGGGCCGTGCCGCAGGTAGACTCAGTCACCTCAATATCGCCGTAGGAAGGAGTGGTGTTGGTGATGGTGAGGAAATACTTCGAGCCCGGGGCCACATCCCTCCAAGTGCTCCAATACGGATCGGTCAGGTAGGCATTGTAATCAGCCTCGCACGCTACGCGCAGATGCACATTGCTGTAGTTCTCATAGCCGAACGGTTGATTGTCCGGCATGACGGTAGGCGGCAGGTTGGACAGGACATGCACGGTCAGATAGTCGCTGACATAGCCGAAGGCATCGGTCGAGAGTGCGCGCAGGGTAGAAGGCAGACGCAGTTCGCGCAACGAACCGGTGTAACTCAATCGCAGCACTTCGCGTGCGATGACCTCTACGCCTTCCGGTACCTCCAGTTTCTCCGGCACTTCGCCTCGATAGAACAGCGCCACGCCGTCCTTGACGCAGAACGCATCCTGGGTAGCATTGAGCCACAACGGGCAACCGGTATAGTAATCGTTCATCTCTACAGCGCGTAGGTTGCTGATGCCTGCGAAATGGATATCGCTCAGGTTGTAACATCCGCTCTCGTTGTAGCCAATCGAGTCGATCGTGCTAGGGAAGAACCACTCGGTGAAATTAGATCCGTAGAGCGCATACTGCTCCACGACGCGCACACCTTCCGGTATATGCAGTTTGGTGATAGCCGTGTTGCCGGCCATAGAGTATTCCTCCAGACGCGTCAGTTGGAACTGAACGCCCCAGTAGTCGTTTACCGTAGCCGGGATAGTCCACTCGCCGCTGAACTCGCGGTAGTGATTGCCATTGTCTACCAGCTTGACTTCGTTCGGACTCACGCTCGTTACGACATAGCGTACCTCCTTGCCGTCCTGGATCAGACTCAACTGGTCGCCCACCTCCGTAGCTTTCGGGCCGAAGATAGCCGAATAGGAAGTATTGCCCGTCACAGTGACGGTACGCGGGTTGTCGGTACTGCCATCGAACCAGCGAACAAACTGGTAGTGGGCAGCCGGCACAGCGGTCAACTGAATCTCGGTGTTCTTCTCGTAGTAGCCGCCACCTTCAACACGTCCGACGCCCTCTGCTACTGATGTGGTGACCGTATAGGTTTCCACCATCTCTACGATGTTGAACTGCGACCAGCAGTCGGTAGCCATATAAGCGGCCTTGGTACCCTGAGGTACGTAGAGCGTTGGTCCCGTCGGGTCGAAATTGCCCCACGAGTCAGCCGGATAAGTCGATGTGCTGCTATACATCACCTCCGGCGGAGTAGAACAGTAGCAGGTGATCTTCTCTAGACCGCTGCAGTAGGCGAAGGCGTAGGAGGAGACGAAATTGACATTCTCGCCCAGTTCGATCTCTTTCAGCGAGGATGACTGCGAGAGGCTTATTCCCACCTCCTGCGTGTTCGGCGAAGCGTGAATAATCGTCACAGGCGCGTCCAAGAGCACATACTGGTCGAGTACACGCGCACCGCCGGGATAGAATTCGTTGATGCCTGTGCCGCGGAAGACCTGGTCCTCCAATTCGATACAACTCTCCGGAATACTCATCGTACCCTGGATATACCAGCAGTCTTCAAACGCATTGGCGCGAATAGCCTTCAGTCCTTCGGAGAAAGCTACCGAGGTCAGTCCGTCGCAGCTATAGAAAGCCAGCGTATCGATTTCCTCCACCTGATAGGTCACTCCGGCATGGGTTACCGTAGCCGGGATAATCATATTGCCCTTAGGCTCGTCCAAATCGCTCAGATAGGCAGTAGAAACCCAACCGCTCGTGGCACGTCCGCCCGACTGATTGACGATCTTCACCTTCTTGTTCACATCATCCATGATGGAGAAATAGAGCAACTGGCCCGAAGGAATAACCTCGGTGAAATCATACGGAAGAATGACCTGCGTGTAGGTCAAGTCGAGCACCGCATCCTCAGCAGGGAATTGGAGCGTGGCCTCGTTGTTGACAAACTGGTCGGTCACATTCACGCCGCCCAGCGTAGCGCTGTCGAGACCGAAATAGCGGTTGCCGAATTCGATTTTTACGGTAAAGGTCTCGCTGGCTAATCCCTTGAAGGAAGCGCCATTGCTCATATACATACCGTTGATCGACACATCCGCATCCTCCAGACTGCCGTTACTATGGTTGCGGAGCGTAACGGTATGCAACTCGACCGGAGTACCGATAGCGAAGATATAGCGGAAATCCTGCCACTTAGACGCAGACTTATACGCATCTACCGCGTCCGAAGGCACATAGAGGAGACAGCGGTTGGCCAATTCACCATAGAAGGTGGGGGCAGTATAATCAGTGCCCACCGTAGGAGGAACGGTAGTATGAATAACAATCGTGTCGATATTCGTCTTATAATAATACATATAATTCGAACCGAAGGTGTTCCCACGGACAGAAGTCACCGCATTGCCCAACTCGACATACTTCAGATTGGTAGCACTGCCAAAGATGTCATCTCCGAAAGTGGTTACATTGTCCGGGAAGACAATTCGCTTCAGGGAGGTGCACTCGTAGAAGCAAGACGACGGAATAGCAGTCACTCCGGCGCCGATCGTCACTTCCGTGATATCTGTGCTGCGGAAAGCCTGATCGCCGATCTCATTGACATTGTCGGGAATAACCAGCGAGGTGATGCCCGTGTTGTAGAAAGCATGGCTGCCGTAGATGTCGGCTACCCCAACACCCAGTTTCGTGAAGGTACTCGCCGTCGGGAAAGTCATGCCCGTGATGTTGGTGCAATCGTCAAAAGCATGACCTGCGACACCCTCGACCGTGTACTCCTGGCTGTCATCGGGATTGGTCACAGTGGCCGGAATAACCACGTCGCCCGCAATTTCGGACTCGTAATCGCCATCGCCGGCAACTACATACACGATCTTGTTCGAGACATCTGTGATCTGGTAATACAGCGTCTGACCGCTAACGGCCGTGGCCTTGAAGTCATACGCATAGATAGCGCTACTTGCCGCCAAGAACGCTAAGAGAAATGAGAGAAAAAACTTTCGCATGATATTGTTTAATGTTTAATGAATTAGTGAGTTAATGAATTAGGGAATTAATGAATTAGGGAGTTAGTGAATTAGGGAGTTAGTGAATTAGGGTCACTCACTCATTCACTCATTCACTCATTCACTCATTCATTCACCTCAACGCCAAGGACGTTATAAACGCGTCCGTCGCGCTCGATGAGCAATTGGCCATTGCGGAGAGTCTTTTGACTCTTGACTTTCGACTCTTGACTTTGCTCAATACCCGTAGGAATCTGCGACATAGGTTGTACATCGAAGACTCTCCATCCCCATGCGGCCTTGTAGGCATCCACCGAGAGGTCCGGCACATAGAGTTTGATGCTACCCGGGTCATCCAAATCGCCGCCGATGATTTCTTCCCACGGATAGGACTCGGCGGGCACCTCAGCCGGGCAGATAATCTCCTTCAGGTTGTTGCAGCTGGAGAGAGGATACGAGCCGATATACTTCAGGTTAGCCGGCAGGGTGAGTTTGGTCATTGCCGTCATATTATCGAAAGCATAGTCGAGGATAGTATCTACATTGTCAGGAATAACCATCTCTGTGATATTCGAACAGTTCCAGAAAGCGTCGTCGCTAATGATCTTGAGCGAAGCAGGCAGATGGATAGCGGTCAGGTTCTCGCACTCGTAGAAAGCCAGGCCGGCGATCTGCTCAGTACCATTTGGCACCGTATATTCGCCCGTAGCAGCAGGGTCGGTCTTCGGCATACGGATGAACACGTACGGCGTGTTGACAATGCCCTCGATGGCTGTATAGCCGATGATGTTGTATCCTGCACGGCGCAGCGAATTAGGCAGCGAGATAGAGGCCAGGTTGCTACAGTTGGTGAAAGCATAACCGCCGATATAGGTCACGCCCTCAGGAATAGTGATGCTGGTCAGTCCTTGGCAACCCTCAAAAGCCGATTCGCCGATATCGGTCACCGAGGCAGGGATAGTGGAGGTAGCAAAGCCCAGTATGAGTGTGTTGCTCTCGGTGTGGATGATCGCATTGCAGTTGTCGCGAGTGTCGTAAGTAGTATTGGCGGCATCGATAGTGATAGACGTAATAGGGCAGTTCTTGAAGGTGTTCGAAGCGATATAGATCACCGTGCTAGGCAGCGAAACAGTGGTCAGGTTCGCACAATTGGCAAACGCGCCACGGCCATAGTAGTTGTTTAGGTATTCTACACCTTCCGGCACAGTGACCGAAGTGAGTCCTGTGCGCGTAAAAGCACCACCCTCAATGATCTTCAGATTGCTGACGCCGGTTGTGCTCCAAGTGATGTTCGTCAGTAGGGAGCAGTCGCCGAACGCATCCGATCCGATCTGTGCCAGATTCTCGCCGAAAGTGACAGAGGTCAGTTCACGACAACCGCTGAAAGCACTAGAGAAGATATAGGTCACATTGTCGGGAATAACGATCGAAGTTAGACCACTCTCCGCGAATGCCTGATAATAGATAGCCTCCATGGTGCTAGGCAGGGTGATGGAAGTCAACTCCTTACGTTGGTAGAAGCAAGCTTCCGACAGCGCCTTGATGCCCTCAGGCACTGTGTATGAAGTATAGCTATATGGCACATAAGCCAGTACGGAATCGTTCATAATAGGCTCCGTCAGGGCCGAGTCGCCCAGGAATACATAGGCACCGAGATACTCCAGACCGTTCGGCAGATAGAAATACTTGAGCGATTTGCACGCTTCGAACGCGTAGCTATTGATAGTCTTGATGGTAGAAGGCAGTACTACGCTATCCAACGCATAGCAGTTCCAGAAAGCGTCGTCGCCGATATAGGTCAGTCCCTCGGGAAAATTGATCTTGGCCAGTTTGTGGCAGTCACGGAAAGCTTCATTATCAATCTCTTGGATGGTGTTAGGCAGTACCACGCTGGTCAGTTCCTCGCAATTTAGGAAAGCGTGGAAGCCGAGGCTTGTTACTTGATAGTCCTTGCCCTCGATATTGACCGAGGCAGGAATAACGATGTCGCCCGAATAGGCAGGGTCGTTAGTAATGATTTGGACTGTAGTGTCCGTGATGATTTCATAGTTGATGCCATCAACTACTTCACTCTTGGCGGTCATCGCCAGTGCGCATAATGCGCAAAACAATAAGGAAATCTTTTTCATACGCGTTTGTTATTTGGTTATTTGGTTAATGAATTAGTGAATTAGTGAATTAATGAATTAGTGAATTTCCGCGCCAAGGACGTTATAAACGCGTCCATCGCGCTCGATCAGCAGTTGGCCGTTGACAATGCGCTTTTGGCTCTTGACTCTTGACTCTTGACTTTCGACTTCGTCGATGCCCATTCCTTCTTCTTTCCTCGTGCGGAACAGATATCCCACGGTGATAAAGCCTTCGCTGCCGGCAATTATCACGTCCCGATCGCCGTTCACCGTCACCCCTATATTCGCTGCGTCGGCATTGCCGCTCTCGTTGGTCAAGTACACATAACCCTCTTTCTGAGGAATATTGATGATTACGTAGTAGGCCGAGTCGTACTGCAGAACCGATTCGCCAGGCAGGTATCCCAGTTCGCTCGTGTAGTATGCGTACTGCCCTATCTCGTAACCCGCCGTGTCAGGCACGCTGATGCGGCCGATGGTGTTGAAGAGCGGATCGTCTTTCTTAAATACGTAACTCATGTATTCCAGACTGCTGTTCATCGGCATCACGGTCTCCGGTTCCGGCCACTCGGCTGTTATCTCCACGTCCGTTATTACCGGACCGTCAGTAGTGAAGTCTACTATGAAAAAGACCAAATCGGTAGCTACCTGTAAGTCCACAGGTTGACCATTAGCGGTTACTGTCAGTCGGTCTTTGTCCACCGAGCCATTCGCCGCCAACGGGAAAGTATTGCCCTCGGTCGGAGCAATGAAAACCATCATGGAGTATGCCGCATGAGGCTGTAGTACTGTGTCGCCGGGCATATACCAGTGGGCGCTGTTCAGACAAATATATTGCGTCACCTCATAGCCTGCCGTGTCAGGCACGCTGACGTGGCCGATGGTGTTGAAGAGCGGCTCTCCTTTCGTGCATACACCGGCTACGCCCGCCCACTCCTGGTCGGTCGAGGGAGGAAGAACGGCTCCTGCTTCCGGAAACTCGATATCGACATGCGCCTCCGTTACCTCTTTCGGTGCCACATAATCCTGCACCAGGCGAACCGAGAATCCCCATGAATTGGAGTAAGCATACATACCTACCGACTTGGTATCGGCCGTTGAATTGACCGTAAGATACCATCCCATATATTTGCTGAAGTAGTGACCTGTCCAATACCTAAGAGTGTTATAATAGTAATCCATGCGCCCGTTGGTAGTTGTCCGAACACCGGCAGTAGGCAATAATACAGCACCGTGCTGCTCCAGTTGCGCTCCTTGCTCTACGGTGAGCGTGTCGAAGCGGAAGGTGTCGGAGGTGAAGTTTCTGTCGCCCCATGTACCGAACTCCGTCATCGGACGCAATGTGATGCCCTCTACCGGAGTCCAGTCGTCCGGGAGAAGCAGGAGACACTTCAGCGTGTCTATCATCACGGGGAAGATCAGGTTGTCGGCATTATCGCGCAGATGCATCAGGTGGTTCCACTCCATCAGATTCATCGTGCGCCACATACCCGCTTTGTTGCCACCGTTCTGTATGGCGTTATGATAACCCCAGTCGTACTCCGTGCCCATCAGATCGCCTTCGGTATCATAAGGCGCATTCTGGTCTGTTTTCAGCCATGGTTCATGGCCGTTGTAACCGCTCGTGCCCCAACCGAACAGGTCTATCCAACCGCTGTAGGTCTCCGATACATTGCCGTTGCTCTCGCCGATTACATCCGTCTGGTGCTCAGCAAAACGCCATGTTCCTGTACTGGCTTGATACTGCAAGTTTCCTTGCGAAAAAACCACCTGGTCTCCTTGCCAGTTAATGGTAAACCGTCCACTCAGCGCGCCTTCGCTCGCCTGAACCATCATTGCGCAGCATAACGTTGCTATCAAATAGATACGTCTCATCTTGTTCATTCAAATTTTGCGGTGCAAAATTACTAATAAATTCTGACATATGCAAGATTCCGGGAAACAAAGAAAAAAAATTATATCAATTTCATAAAAAATGTAGCAAATATTAAGAGAAAAAAATAAAGAAAATAGCGCTTGCGCGCCGATAATATTAAAAATACCAAAAACGCGCTGACGCTTACAAAAACGAGAAAAAAACAATAAAAACGATTCGTTTCACTTTAAAGAATGAGGGAATGAGTGAGCGGTTAACGCTCGCCTCTCGCCTCTAACCGCTAACCCTTTAAACAGCGAAGCGCCTAAACGGGACGCAGTCCCTCTAAACGCCGAAGGCACATAAACAAAGAAGCCCTGAGACGAATCTCAAGGCTTCTGAAAGTGGCGGCTACCTACTCTCCCACGATGCAACGCAGTACCATCGGCGATGCTGAGCTTAACGACCCTGTTCGGAATGGGAAGGGGTGGGACCTCAGCGCTATAACCACCTAAATTTAATCGTGAGCGATTAAATATTTGAGATTTGATATTTGACATTTGTCATTTATCATCCCAAATACCAACCGCTAAGGGGTT
>JAEEGH010011281.1_pt1 | contig 20303 bp, 17 predicted proteins | sample 9134181 | NCBI WGS metagenome assembly JAEEGH01 (sample SAMN16246544, study PRJNA631951) | gut metagenome | biome: gut microbiome; feature: rumen; material: DP-attached | host: Bos | place: Iran: Karaj | collected 2018-10
AGACAGTGGCCGCCGTATTAAGACAGGTATTTGTCGATGACGAGATTTACCGTGCGGGCGGAGACGAATTTATGATTTTAACCATCAATGATTCCAGAGAGGAATTTGATGAAAAGCTTCGTAAAATTCGCGAGGTTTCGGAGTCTGACAACCAGAGAGTAAACATTGCGGTCGGAAGCTTCTTCGACGATACCGATATGGATATAAGAAAAGCGCTCAGAAAAGCGGATGAAGATATGTATCAGGACAAGCAGGAGTACTACTCGAGGCATCCTGAATTCAGATACAGATAAAAAAATAAGTGCTGACTCCGAAAGGAGCCGGCACTTTCTTTATTCTTCGAGATATTCTTTTAAGGCAGCGAGTCTTTTATGAGCTTCGCTTCTACCCATCTGATAAACTCTCTCGAGTTCGTCAGGGTCGTTTTCCGTTCTGCTTATTCCAAGCGCTTTGGGCGGCCTTATGACGAAGAGTTTTCCTTCTTTTTCTCTTTCTTTTATGGCAGCAGTCATATCATTGTAAAGATTGTGACGATTGTCCATTATCTTTGCAATATTTGGATATTCTTTAAGGGCATGTCTGTAAATAATCATGCCTTTTGTTTTTTTCTTTACGTAATCTGCGGGCTGGGTAAGAACAGCCACATTCTTATCATACCCAAGGCTTTCGACAAATTCGTAAGGGATGGGACAGACGATTCCTCCGTCTAAAAGAGTGTAGCCGTCCACATGTACAAAATTTGATACGCCGGGCATTGAGGCCGAAGCCTGCATCCAGGTAACATCGTTTTCGCCGCCGTCAGTGCATTTATGAAAGATTACCTCACCGTTTTCGAGATTGGTTGCTCCTACATAAAACTCGAAAGGATCTTTTGCAAAAGTCTCGCGGTCAAAAGGATCGAGAACATCGGGAATTTCATGATAACAGAAATCCACGCCGTATAAATCGCCCGTTTTTCTCAGGGATTTGAAGCTGCAGAATCTCCAGTCTTTGCAGTATTTTTTGGTATATCTTATTCCTCGCCCAATCTGTTTTGATTTGTAATTAATTCCGAAAAGAGCGCCTGCCGAAATTCCCGCACCGCCGTCAAAACGGATGTTTTCTTCCATAAAAACATCGATTACGCCGCAGGTAAACATTCCTCGCATTGCTCCGCCTTCAAGTATCAGTCCTCTGGTCATATTTTTCTCCGTAATTTATCTGTTAAAGTATTCTGCCGGCGTTGTGTGAACGCTGTTTGATTTAAAACTTCTCGGCGATTCGCCGTAATATTTTTTAAACGCTTCGCCCATATAGCTTGCGCTTGAAAAACCGGTGATGTATGCAATCTCCGACATCGAAAGATTGGTGGTGTTTAAAAGCTCCGCCACTTTGCTGACTCTGAAACGCGTCAGGTTTTCAATCGGCGTCTGGTCCGTATATTTATGGAAAAGATTGTTGCAGAAAGTTCTGCTGACCGAACCCGCCTGCGCAATGTCGTCGAGACCTATGTTCGAATCGTAGTTTTCCTGGATAAAGGTAAGCATGGCTTTAAGCGAATCCACCTGCGAGTCCGAATATTTGTTGTTGTGCTCGAGCTCGCCGCATGCTTTTATGACCTGCTCCCAGATATCGAAGAAATGCTTTGTCAGCATAAATTCGTTTCCTATATAATCCGGAACTTCCGTCATTGTTTTATAAATCCGTTTTCCGGTATCCTCGGTTTTTTTGAATTTTATAAATGGAATGTTCGGATTGTCCGTTACCGATTTTATGAATTTGTTTTCAACCACGTTTGATGCACAGAGCACTCTCGGGTGGAAAATGCAGATAACGTAGTCCGTCCTCTCGGGTCTTTTAGGAGCGTTAAAATGAATCTGTCTTGAGTTTACAAAAATCGTATCGCCCTCGTCGAGGCGAATTTCTTTGCCGTTAATGCTGTAATTAAGCCAGCCGTTTGTGACGGTTAAAAGCTCCACGTCGTCGTGAAAATGCGCATCGTAGGTCCAGGTCGATGAAGGATACGCATATCCTCTGTAAACATATGAAGGGAAATTCGGATTGTCATAATTGACCATTTCCGAACCGTTGGTCCTTTTCTGTATAAAGCCTCTCCATTCCTGAATCATAGGTACCTCAGAAAATACAAACAAATTTACACTATTTCACAAAAATCGTTTCGCAAATCAACAATTTATATGAATATTTACCACAATTTTACCACAATATTACAGTTGTGTAAAATTGTTATAAAACTATGTAATATTTGGGGTGTTAATGATTTAAACAGTGTAATATACTTTCAAACCATAAAGAACACGAAAAGGAGGAAAGATATGAAAAAGAATTTGGCGAAAATGGCAAGCTACTATAAGCCTTACTTAGGAACATTTCTGCTTGATCTGTTCTTTGCATTTCTTGCCTCCGCTATTACTTTGATTATTCCTTTGGTAGTCAGATATATAACTTCCAATCTGGAAGAGATAAAGGCCAATGGTGATGTCAGACGTATCCTTATTTTAGGCGGCGTCCTTATTGTTTTGGTAGCAGTTTTCTTTGTATCAAAGTACTACATCTCCTATGTCGGCCATGTAATGGGTGCGAAAATCGAATACAACATGCGATCGGAAATATTTGCGCATTACCAAAAACTGTCGTTCTCGTTTTACGATGAGCAAAAAGTAGGGTCGCTTATGAGTAGAGTCACAAGCGACCTTTTTGATATCACGGAACTTTTGCATCACGGACCTGAGAATCTGGCGATTTCGATCATAAAAATCACAGGCGCATTCATTATATTATCAAGCATAAGCTGGCATTTAACGATTGCGGCATTTGCTTTAGTTCCACTCATGCTTTTTTATGCAATTTTCATGAACAGAAGAATGAGAAGAGCCTTCAGGGAAAACAGAGTAAAAATCGCTGACATCAACTCGCAAATTGAAGACAACTTATCCGGCATCAGAGTGGTTAAGTCATTTGCCAACGAAAATATCGAGAATAAGAAATTCAAGCAGGGAAACGACGCTTTCCTAAAAGCGAAGAGAAACAGCTACCTTTACATGGGCTTTTTCCATTCGGGAATGACTTCTTTTACGATCTTAATAAACGTAATCGTCATTATGGCGGGCGGAGTTCTGCTCGTAAAAGACATAGTAAACGTTCCGGATTTTGTGGCATTTCTTTTGTACATTAATGTATTCACCGAACCGATTCAGACGCTGGTCGAGTTCACGGAGCAGTTCCAGAATGGCTACACGGGCTTTGAAAGATTTGCAGAAATCATGGCGATTGAGCCTGACATCGAGGATAAGCCGGGTGCGGTTGAACTTAAAGACGTAAAGGGCGACATCAGATTTGATGACGTTTCGTTTAAGTATAAAGACAGCGCACACAGAGTATTAAGACATATCAATCTTGATGTCAAAGCAGGCTCATATGTGGCTCTGGTCGGATCTTCGGGCGGCGGAAAAACAACTCTCTGCAGTCTGATTCCAAGATTTTATGAGGTATCGAACGGAAGCATTTCAATCGACGGAAAGGACATCCGAGATGTGACGCTTAAGAGCCTTAGAGACAATATCGGTATCGTGCAGCAGGATGTATATCTTTTTGCAGGTAACGTTTATGACAATATTTTATACGGTAAGCCCGACGCGACGAGAGAAGAAGTCATTGCGGCGGCGAAGCTTGCAAACGCGCACGAATTCATCGAAGAACTGCCAAACGGTTACGAAACCGACATAGGCCAGAGAGGCGTGAAACTTTCGGGAGGACAGAAACAGAGACTGTCCATCGCGAGAGTATTCTTAAAGAACCCGCCTATTCTTATCTTCGATGAGGCGACAAGTGCTCTTGATAACGAGAGCGAAAATATCGTAAAAGAATCGCTTGAAAAGCTTGCGGCCAACAGAACCACGTTCGTTATCGCGCACAGATTATCGACGATAAAGAACGCCGAGAGAATTCTGGTTCTTACGGAAAAAGGTATCGAAGAAACAGGTACGCATGATGAGCTGATGGCAAAGAACGGAATTTACGCACAGCTTTACAAGTGGACGAGGTAATAAAATGAAAACAGATGAAATAAGGACTTTGGAAAAGAAGGCTGCCAAAGGATGGGTGGCCAACGAAACAATAGAATATGACGGCTGGGAGATGCGCTTCGGAAACGGATATACCGGACGTGCAAACTCAGTCAGCGTATATGAAGACTCCTCTAAAAGAATGGAGGATAAGGTAGTTTACTGCGAGAATATGTACGCAGCCAAGGGTCTGCCATGCGAATTTAAGGCGACCGAAGCGGATAAAGAACTTTCGGCTTTCCTTTTAAACAGAGGCTACAAGGTGGTAACAGCTACCGATGTTATGATTCTTGAAATCGACGAGCCGGCAGATAAGGAAGAAATCTATAAGAACGTTGTTTTCAGCAGTGAAGCAGACGAATGGTTTGCCCCATATTTTGCATTCGAAGGATTCACGGATGAAAAGAAGATTGAAGCATATAAGCAGTTTCATGAAAATACAAAGGTTGAAAAATTATATGTCACGGTGCTTAAGGACGGAAAGCCCGTTGCGGTTGCATCATGCGCTATCGAAGGAGAGTACAGTCTTTTGCATAACGTAATAGTTGATCCTGCTTACCGCGGTTTAGGCCTTGGCAGGAAGCTCTGCCTTGCAGCAATTTATAAATCCAAGGAACAGGGTGCGAAGTACTCATACCTTCAGGTAATCAAGGATAATAACGTGGCAATAAATCTTTACAATAAGCTCGGATACAAGAAGATTTACGAATACTGTTATCTGAAGCAGAACAAATAAACGAAATTTTTCGTGGAAGGAAAAGAAATGGAATACGTAATTGAACTTAAAAATGTAGATAAAGAATTTAAAGTTTTAAACAGACATGAAGGCTTGAAAGGCAGTTTTCAGGATCTTTTCTCAAGAGATTACAAGATCATAAAAGCCGTAAACAACGTGTCTATGAATATCAAACCCGGCGAAATCGTAGGGTACTTAGGACCTAACGGCGCCGGCAAATCAACCACCATCAAAATGATGACCGGCGTTTTGCAGCCTTCGGGCGGTGAAATTCTTGTAAACGGAAGAATCCCTTACAAGAACAGAACAGCCAATGCGCAGAATATCGGCGTAGTTTTCGGACAGCGTTCACAGCTCTGGTGGTCACTTCCTTTAATCGAGTCTTTTAAGCTTTTAAAGGATATTTACAAGATTTCTGACAAGGATTACAAGGACATGCTTGCTTTGTACGAATCGCTTGTTGACATTAAGGAGCTTTATTCAAAGCCCGTTCGTCAGATGTCTTTGGGACAGAGAACATTAAGCGATATTTTAGCGGCATTCTTACACAATCCGCCCATCGTTTTCCTCGATGAGCCGACCATCGGTCTCGACGTTTCGATGAAGGCGAAGATCCGAAACCTCATAAAAGCGCTTAACAAAGAAAAGAATACAACAGTTATTCTTACAACCCACGACATGGGCGACGTTGATGCTCTGTGCGAAAGAATCGTCATAATCGATAAGGGTACCATGCTCTACGACAACGACATCGAGCACTTAAGAAGCTTCTTCGGAGCATACAGAACCCTGCTTTTAAAGACAAAGAAACATCCCGAGGAACTTTCCGATGAGGAAAGAAATTCGGAGCTTTCAAACATCGAAACCATCGTAAAAGAAGATTTCGCGGATAAGGATTTCACCTTCTCATTAACAGATGAAGGCTGGTGCAGCATTCTTATCGATGAAAATCAGGTAAGACTTATGAAGGTTTTAAACCACATCCAGGAAAAGATGAAGGTTTACGATGTTCGTCTTGAGGAAATCTCCACAGAGAGCGTTATCAGAAAGATATACGAGGACGCTGAGAATCTTAAAAAAGCAAACTAGGAGAATACAATGAGAGTTAAAGCTTGCGTTGCCCTTACAAAGGCTTCGATCATGGACTTTTTACAGTTCAGATTAAGTGCCTTTGTAATGCTTCTTGGCAACATTATATATTTAATAGTTATTTACAATTTATGGCGTGCAATTTACGCATCCGTGGATAACGCAACCATCAACGGTATGAGTTTCAACGATACCATGATTTATCTGGTACTCGCTTCCGCTCAGTTTACCTTTATGGAAGCTTATCTTGTATGGATGATGGGAAGAGCCATTCAGAGCGGTAAGATAGTGCTTGATTTATTAAAGCCGGTACCGTACGCCCAGTATCTTTTATTCGGGCTTGAAGGCGGAAACCTTTGCGCGTTTGTCGTGACATTTATTCCGACATTTATCATAGTTCAGATCATCACCAAAGGCGCCATCCACATGGGCATTAATATACTTTTTTACCTTGCGGCGGCTCTTTTAGGAATGATAATAAACTTCGCAATCGATTTTTTTGTCGGAACAATCTGTCTTTACACACAGTCTACCTGGGGTATCAATATCATGAAGGAAGTGGTTGTGCTCTTCTTATCGGGCGCTACGGTTCCGCTGGCATTTTTCCCGGAGACTCTTAAAAGAATTGCATATTTTTTACCGTTCCATGCGATTTACAATACACCGCTCACTTTCCTTACAAAAGGTCAGGAGCTTGGAATCGGCGAATCGTTTCTGATGCTCGGCGAACAGCTTATCTGGGCAGTGGTTTTACTGCTTATCGGTAAGATTTTCTGGAAGCTCTCCGAGAGAATAATCACGGTGAACGGAGGCTAAAATGAAAAGATTAGGATTTTACATATCAATTTACAGAAAAATAATTATTCAGGACATAAAAAGTAAAATGAGCTATCGTTCGGACTTTATCATCTCCATGATCGGAATGATTCTGACAGATATTTCAGAGCTTTTGGCATTTTACATTATGTTCTTAAACTTCCCCAGTGTCTGCGGATGGTCATACCATGAGATGCTTTTCTTATACGGTTTCTCACTGGTTGCGTTGACACCGCTTCAGTGTCTGTTTGACAACAACTGGAATTTAAGACATTACGTTTATGAAGGCGATTTTATCAAGTATTGCTTTCGCCCCATCAACATATTCTTTTACTATATTTCGGAAGACTTTGATACCAAGGGCTTGGGACAGTTTTTCGTAGGAATGGGAACCATCATATATGCTTGGTACAAGCTTAAGCTGCCGGTAACATTTTTTAATATCGCAGCATTAATCGTGGCAATCATCGCGGCTTCGCTTTTCATGGTTTCAATCATGAACATAGCTGCGGCAAGCTGCTTTTTCCTTCAAAACTCGGGATATATTATGGTTACAATGAACAAGTTCAGGGATTACGCCAAGTATCCCGTAACCATATTCCCGCTGTTTTTCAGAATTATATTTACATTTATAATTCCGATAGCTTTTATAGCGTACTTCCCGAGTCTCGTAATTTTACGTCCTCAGGAAATACCTTTCCTTACCTGGTTTTCACCCGTGTACGGCTTGATTTTCTTTTACATCTCATACAGAATATGGATGTGGGGAGCAGGCAAATATTCGGGTACCGGTTCGTGATTAAAAAGCCGTCTGAAAAGGCGGCTTTAGCATTACTAAAATAATTGGAAATTTTAGCCGGAAGTTTAGAAAGGGCAGGAAAATGATACTTCTTGTAATAGATACACAAAAAGGGATAACAAACGAAAACTTATACGAGTTTGACAGATTTAGAAACAATGTTTCTACTCTGATTTCGGAAGCCAGAAAAAACGGAACGGAAGTTGTCTTTGTAAGACATGATGACGGTCCGGGCAGCGGCTTTTCTGTTGGAGACGAGGCATATGAAATATATGAAGGGTTTGCACCCAACGTGGGAGAAAAAATCTTTGACAAGAGCGTAAACAGTGCATTTCATGCATCATCAGGTCTTTTGAAATATTTAAAAGACAAGGATGAAAAGACTGTTATCGCAGTCGGTCTTATGACAGATTTCTGCATGGACGCCACAATAAAGAGCGGATTTGAAAATGGTCTTGTAATGATCATTCCGGCACTCTGCAATTCCACAATGAAAACAAATGATTTTATGAGTGCCGAGAATGCTTATCGTTTTTACAATGAATTCATGTGGCCTGAAAGATATGCCAAATGTGTGAGTTTCGAAGAAGCCCTGTCCATGATTAAAGAAAATAAGAAGGCTGAAAAGCCGGCAGATAAATCAGGCCTTAATACCTGCGGAACACTTGAAATCGAAACAGAAAGACTTTTGTTAAGACGGTTTACTTATGAAGATACCGAATCAATGATGAGAAACTGGGTTTCAGACGATGAAGTTCAGGACATGTACGGAGAGCCTTCGTATAAAATACCCGAAGCCGTCAAAGGACTTTTGGATAAGTATATCGGTGGATATAAAAGCGACAATTATTACCGCTGGGCAGTGATTGAAAAAGCGTCTGGCGAGTGCATCGGTCAGATAGCATATTTTTTAGTTGATACAAACAATCATTTCGGAGAGATTGAGTATTGTATCGGAACTGCCTTCCAGAAAAAAGGATATGCGACCGAAGCAACAAAAGCGGTTATAGCTTACGGATTTGAAAAGATTATTTTTCATAAGGTTCAAATCTGTGTCAGACCGTCAAACCTTCCTTCAAAACGCGTGATCGAAAAATGCGGATTTACCTACGAAGGAACGCTTCGTGATTATTTTTACAGACACGGTGAATATGAAGGAAGAATGTTTTACTCGATTTTACGAAACGAGTATAATGGTTAAAAGGAGAGAGGATTATGATTTTAGAAGAAGAAAGACATATATTAAACGGAAGAGAAGTAGTATTCAGGAGCCCTAAAATCGAAGAAGCCGATATGCTGATTAAATATCTTAAAACAGTTACCGGCGAGACAAGATTTTTAATGTGCGAATCGGACGAAGTCCAGTTTACTACTGAGAGTGAAATTGAATTCTTAAAAGAACATAACGATTCGCCCAAAGGTCTTTTGATGCTTGCGTTTGTAGACGGAGAACATGCGGGCAACTGCTCGTTTTTACAGGTTGGCGGGACCAGGAGAAGTGCACACCGCGCATCGCTCGGAATCGCGCTTTATCAGAAATACACAGGCTTCGGCCTTGGCAGAATGATGATGGAGCGTATGCTTGAGATCGTAAAAGAATTAGGCTTCGAGCAGGCCGAGCTCATTGTAATCGGCGGAAACGACAGAGCATATCATCTCTACGAAAGCCTCGGCTTCAAGGAAACCGGCAGAAATCCGAACGCCAACAAGTACGACGACGGAACATATGCAGATGATATCCACATGGTAAAAGATTTAAGATAACAGGCTTAATTTTCCGAAAAAGTAAAAATATAAGACTTAACAGGTCCCAAAGAATATATTTCTTTGGGCCTTTTCATGTTAGAATAATAATGGTTTAAAAGTGTTTTAAGAAAAGCAGGTCAGTATATGGATAAAAACCCTAAAAGAATCAATCACCCGATCCCGCCCGTATATGACGAAAATTCAGAAATACTGATTTTAGGAAGTTTTCCTTCAGTTAAGTCGAGGGAGCAGGGATTCTTTTACGGTCACCCGCAAAACAGGTTCTGGAAAGTCACGGCAGCAGTCTTTGGCGAAGAGGTGCCAAAAAGCATAGAAGAAAAGAAAGAGTTTCTTTTACGAAATCATATCGCAGTCTGGGATGTGATTGAGTCCTGCGAGATTTTAGGCTCATCAGATTCGAGCATAAAGAACGTAAAAGCCAACGATTTGACCAAACTTCTAGAAAATACCCGTATTTCTCTACTGTTTGTAAATGGAAAAACTGCGGAGAAAATGTATAATAAATATGTATTCCCGATTTTAGGAAGAGAATGCATATGCCTTCCTTCCACGAGCCCCGCGAATGCGGCCTGGAATACGGAGAAACTTATCAGCGAATGGAAAGTAATAAATGGAACCAGGTAAAAAAGACCCGCTTGAGTGGGAAGAGATAAAAACGGAACATATCATTGAGGATGAATGGATTGATTTCAGAAAATCCACCTACCGTTTTCCCGACGGAAGAATCTTCGAACCGTACTACAGCTACTCAAGAAGAGACTATGTTGTAATCGTGGCTACGGACATCGAAGGAAATTACATATGTGTCCGCCAGTTCAGACAGGGCATCAGAAAAGTTACCACGGAATTTCCCGCGGGCGGAATCGAAAGAAAAGGCGGCAGAGAATATAATTGCGAGGATTCCAGGGAAGCCGAGGATGCTCTTGAAGCGGCAAAGCGAGAGCTTAAAGAAGAAACCGGCCATGAATCCGATGAATGGGAGTTTATTTTAAAAATCCCTTCGAATGCAACGATAGCGGATAATTATGCATATCTTTTTAAAGCGAAAAACTGCAGAAAAGTCTCGGGACAGTCACTTGATGAAACCGAGTATCTGAACGCACAGAAATACACCGAAGCAGAAATTGAAGAGATGATAAAAAGCGGCGAATTCGCACAGGCAGTGCACATCCTGGCATGGGCACTTAAAGATAATAAAAATTTTTAAAGTGGGAGACAGACATGACAGGAAAAAAATTAAGAATTATTAACAGAACGGCAGCATTGATTTTATCGGCAGCACTGCTTTCGGTATACGGCTGCAATAATAAAGGAAAGACCATCGATCCGGACTTTTATCCCACAGCAGAGGTGATTGAAGAGACAGAGATCGTAAAAGAAGAGCAGACGACAGAAAATAAAACAACCGAAACCGTGGTTGAAGAAATGTCAGAGGAAGGCATTCTTGTTCCCGAGAAAAATACGTTCAGAGAAGGTAAGTATGTTTACAATCCCGTGGTAATACCGGAATGGGTACTGAAAACATATGAGAATAATCCGAAGATTATCAGAGTTGCAAAAATGGCTCTCTGGGCAATTGATAACTGTGCAACCGAAATTGTTATAGATGAGGAGACATCTTTAACCGAAGAAGAATTGGAACAGGTTTATTATGTTTTATTTTTATCAAATCCCCTTACTTCCGTAGTAGGTGTTTATGAAACCGAAGAAAAGAATGTATACAGGCTTTCGTATTTTCCTCAATATGATCTGGAAGAAGGGAATTATACAGGAGAAAGCGATCCCGAAGAAGCCAGAAAACAGATTGAAGATTTTAAAGATTATGTTACGGAAACAATCAACAACAATCTGACTTCTGACATGAGCGACACAGAAATAGCAGCGATTTTATATAAACAAATTGTATCAGACATAAAACTGGAAGTTCCGGATTCAGCTTCTCTTGAGATAAATACTGAGGAAAGTGCAGCTACAGGAGAGATAATAAAAGGTATTTCTAATAAGAAGTATTCTACAGGACTGGAATTTTCCCGTTTGTATGCTTTCTTTCTGACACAGCTTCATATTGAATGCAGAAACGTAGTGGGCACCAGCGGATTTTTCACGAATGACATAAAAGACGAGTTAGCTGAATTAACACCGATTTCGTATTACTGGGATTGGCAGGTATTACTGTTGGACGGAGAATATTACAATTGCGATATTGCTCTTGAAGCAGCGGTATTTGCAAAAAGATACCTGGGAGCGGAAGGCGCCGAGCCGGATATGGAATTTTTCGGAATGAGTGATAAGAAAAGAAACGAATCATACAAAGTCGGAAAAACTTCTGTATACTTTGAAGATACATTGGATTATTCAGCTCCAAACGAAACAGTTCCGAACTGTCCGACAGATTTGGATTTTCATTAATAGTTAAAGAAAAGTTAATATTTATGATATAAAATGTTAAAGGTTTGAGATTATCCTTAATTCGAACCTTGGAAACGGAGGAAAGAATGCAGTTAGTTAATCTTAAATGCCCGAGCTGTGGCGGAGATATTGAAAGAGACGGGGATAAGTATTTTTGCAAGTCATGCGGTGCAGCATTTGCGGTAAATTATGACGAAGCCGACGTAGAGCATGAAAAACTTCAGAATTACGATGAGATTTCAAGAATTGAGCACGAGCATGAAAAGGAAATGGAAGAACTCCGTTTCAAGCAGAACGAGAAAGCCCGCAGAGCTGCAGAAAGACGCGAGAGCGTACGAAAGGCAGGCCGTGAATTCAGAGCAAAAATATATGGACTTATCTTTCTTATCATTTTCTTTAGTATAGGACCCCTTTGCTGGTGGTTTATGGCAAAGCAGGGACTCATGCCTTCTTTTCAGGATATTATCGCTGAGTCGCAGGCTTCATACAAAGATGTTTACGCCATCTCCATGGATAACTTTACGGATGATGTGATTGACAACATGATTGACGCTGCAATTCAGAAGAAGAAAAAAGACAGAGACGAAAATCCTGTTAAAGAATTTAAGGGCGGCGAAACGATTGAATATATCTTAAGCGAAGTCGAATATGACAGCGCATATTTAATTACCGGCGCCAGCGAAGGAAAAAACAGAGTAGTAGTAATCTTAAAACTTAAATATACATCCGATGCAGAGGAAAAAGAAACATACGACGCATTTTTCTTTGAAAACCTTAAACTCTCGGAAAACGATACCATTGTGTCAGACTATAATCCCAAAAATATTTCAAGAAGCGATCTGGCATGGAGAAGAGATTCTTATGAGAACAGGGATCAGTGTTACAGAGAAAATGTCCTTGCATTCGGAGGGACTGTTACGGAAATAAAGAAATAATACACATTTTCATGTGAATTAGGGCTTACAGAGGGGAGGATAACTTTATGAAAGTTGTATTGCTGGCCTTAATTTGTTATCTGATTGGTTGTATTAATCCGGCTTACATTATCGGAAAAATCAAGGGATTTGATATCCGATCGAAAGGCTCCATGAATGCAGGAGCTTCGAACGTTGTAATCAATGTCGGAAAAAGAGCCGGTGTGGCAACAGCACTTTTTGATATTTTCAAAGCATTCTTCTGTGTAAAAATGTCGGGAGTATTACTTGGAGACATGCCGACTGCGGTAGTTTTCTGCTCGGTCTGCTGTGTACTCGGACATATTTTCCCGTTTTACCTTAAGTTTAAGGGCGGAAAGGGATTTGCTTCTCTCGGAGGACTGGTACTCGGATTTAACTTTAAAGTATTCTTTTTGATGCTCGCGTGTGCGATACTTCTTGTACTTGCCATCGATTACCTTTGCATTATAACCACTCTTACATGTGTAAGCTTTCCGGTTATTTACGGAACGACGACAGGAGATTATATCGGAGGACTGATTCTTTTAGGATTGGGACTGATAATCATATCCAAGCATATTCCGAATTTTAAAAGAATTAAGTTGGGAACGGAAGCGCGTTTCTCCGGAATGTGGCACAGGGATGAGGAAGAAGAAAGAATTCGTCAGAACTTAGCCAAGCAGGGAGAAAAAGAGTTAAATATTTATAAAAATGAATAATAAAGAATAAGGATAACGAGAGGTGAAAAAAGCCTCTCGTTATTTTTTTGCCCTCGTTTTTGTGCAAAATAGAGAAAAATCATAAAATATATAAAATTGTTTTGACATTTCATACAAACAAGACTAATATTTTAATCACTTCACAAAATTTTATGATAAGAAAGGAGAATGATTCTTGAAAAACAATTTAATACTGCTTAAACGATTTTTTTCGTTTATCTGTGTGGTACTGATTTTCATATCGGTATTTTCAGGCACAGGACTGACGGCGAGTGCAGCCATGGTAACAAGGGGAGAAACGATCAACTATTCGTCGTACATTCCGGGCGGAACATGGCAGACTCACAGATACTATGTTGACGGTAATTTAGCGTACTGCATTCAGTCGGAGCTTGCACAGGTAAACGACGGAGATTACGGAACGATTATTGAGACCTTTGACTCATATCCTCTTTTATGCAAGGTTCTCTTTTACGGGTACGGTGGCCCGGCTTATAAAATGGGCGAGTTCTTCTCGGGGTACGGAATTACGCTTACTGAAGAGCAGGCCTATCTTTACACACACATAGCCGCGAATTACGCGTACGGAGGAAATGTATGGTACGGCCTGGATGAGTCGACGGCGGCTTCCTTACATCTGACGGACTGGATTATTTACTGCAGCAACAATGTCTGCCTGCCGGAAAACAAGCATTTAACCGGCGGAATCGTAAAAATAGCAACACCCGAAGGAGCCCAGAGGGTAGCATATCTCGATTCGTACACTTTCGTTCCGATAACCGTAAGCCTTGAGGTCAAAATCAATTTTGACAAGTTAAAAAACACTTACGGCGATGCAACCACACACAATGCAGTTTACGGAATGTTCGATTCCGCAGACACAGAACTTCAAAGAATAACTCTTACAATCCCGGCCGGATCTACAACGGCAAGCGGAAATTTCACATATACATTTGATACCGACGGTACATATTATGTGAAAGAAATCACCGCACCAACGGGCTATACCCTTGATACAAATAAATATTATTTTACGGTGGATACTTCGGGACAGAACGTATCTTTTACGGATAATCATTTTACTTCTGTAAATTCCAAAGAATTCACGTTTACACAAAACAATGAAATACCTTATATCGGACGTTTCACGTTTAACAAAAAAGATTCGTCAGGCAATCCGTTAGCGGGCGCGGGCTTTGATGTGTATTTAAAATCATCGCTTACAATGAACGGAGGAAAGTATGATTTTTCATCCGCGACTCCGATCTGTACCGGGCTTACTTCAGATGCTTCGGGAGTTGTAATATCGCCTGAGCTTGAATACGGTGTTTACGTTGTTCATGAGTCTAAAGTTCCTGAAGGGAAGCTGCCTTTAGACGATTTTGAAGTGGATATTCTGACAAGCGGTACCGTTAGTCTGGGAGATAAAACGGATAATACCATCCGCGGAAAATTTACATTCAAAAAGACTGACGTTGACGGAAATCCTCTTTCGGGAGCAGGGTTTGATATATATCTTAAATCAACATTGACCAAAGTCGGCGGCGAGTGGGACTTCTCATCCGCAACTCCCGTCGGTTCGAGATTAACCTCAGATTCAAGCGGCATTATTACATCAGGGCTCCTGGATTACGGTACTTATGTTGTGCACGAGGCGGTCGTTCCGAAGGGAAAACTTGCGGTGGATGATTTTGAAGTATCGATTGTTAACGACCAAGAAACCGTTAAGGTGAAAGATAAAAAAGACAAGACTATTCAGGGAAGATTTTCTCTTAAAAAAACCGGTGATGACGGACTCCCCATAAAAGGAGCAGGCTTCAGCGTTTATAAGAAAAACTCTCTGACTGTGAACTCAGACGGTACATATGATTTTTCTTCAGCCACGCCCGTTGGCAAGTTGTTAAAGACCGATGCAAACGGTAAAGTTACAAGCGGACTTTTGAACTATGGTACATATGTTGTCTGCGAATCCGTGGTGCCCAAGGGCTACAAAGCATGTGAACCTTTTGAGGTAAAAATCAAAAACCACAATGTAACGGTCGATGTCGGTAATATCACGGATACGATTGTTCCGGCGAAGTTTAGGATTATAAAAAAGGACTCAGAGTCCGGCGAGATTATCTTAAAAGGCGGAGCGAAATTTAAAATCTATGATGTCAAAAATGATGCGTATGTTTCCGTCGGTGGTGAAGATACTTTCACGACCGATGATACGGGAATTATTACAACATCTGTGCCTCTCCCGATAGGCAGTTACAGAATCGAAGAGATTGAAGCTCCCGAAGGATATCTTCTGGATTCCACGGCGGTTGAAATTGTCTTCGACAGCACATGGCCTTTTACGATGGAAGGGACGGATAAAATAATCACCGCTGAATTTAAAAACACTCCTAAAAGAGGCAGGATTGAAATCACAAAAACAGGCAAAGGATTAACAGGTTTCGTTAATAACAGATTTGTCTGGACAGATGTTAATCTTCCTGATGCTGTGTATGAAATTCATGCGGACGAGGATATCTATTCACCCGACAATCATGGAACTCTGATTCATGCGAAGGATGATTTGATCGGTACATTAACCACCGATGCGTCCGGTCATGCGGCGATGGATAATCTCTATCTCGGAAAATATTATCTCGTAGAAGTTACAGCTCCCTTAGGATATGTAATAGATACAACTCATAAAAATTTCGAGCTTTCTTACAACAATTCTTCGGCGGCGCCGATTGTTTCCACTAATTTCTTTTATGATGAAAAACAGAATATAGTTTTAAATCTTTCAAAGACTGATGCAGAAACAAAGAAACCTCTTGCGGGTGCAGAGTTCGGTATTTATGCGGATGAGGATATTAGTGCGTTTGACAAAACAGTGCTTGTTTCTGATGGTGAACTTATTGCAACAGCTCTTTCCGATGAAAACGGAAAGATTGATTTCGGGCTTGATCTGCCGTACGCGAAACTAAAAGTAAAAGAAATAAATGCGCCGGCAAACTATGTACTTAATCCGACGGAATATTCTTTTGCGGCGGTTTATCCTGCGAGCGATGTGGGGGAAGTTTCTTTTATGAACTCATGGGAGAATACGCCTGTCCGCGGTTCTCTGGAAATAACAAAAACTGGTGAAACTCTGACTGATTTTAAGGACGGAAAATTTATATGGGAAAATAAACCGCTTAAGGGTGCTGCGTTTAATGTGATTGCAAAGGAAGATATTTGCACATATGACAATGCTTTGGATGCAAACGGAAAGAGGACGCTTTATTATGCGAAGAATCAGATTGTCGAGACGATTGAAACCGGTGAAAACGGAAAGGCAAAGACCTCGAATCTGCCTATAGGAAAATATTATCTCGTTGAGACGGCCGCACCTTACGGAATGATAATCGATACGGCTCCGATTGAGTTTTCCATAGACTATAAGGATCAGAACACGGCGTTAGTTTTGACGCAGAAAAGCATTATAAATGAGCGACAGAAAATCACTTTGAATGTAAGTAAGTCTGAATTAGGTAGCGGTAAAAGTCTTTCGGGCGGTCAATTTAATCTCTATGCGGATGCAGATATTAAGAATTACAAAGGCGAGGTAATTGCGCCAAAAGGAACTCTTATTTCCAAGACAGAAGCTGTCGACGGAGTAATTGATTTTGCGCTCGACCTTCCTCATTCGGTTTATAAAATAACCGAGGAAAAGGCGCCTGCAGATTACTATGAAAACGACGAAGAATATGTAATAGATTTAAGTTACACCGATTCAGCCGTTAAAAATCTGACTGCGGATTTAAGCATATTCGATACGAGACTCCCGCATTTTGCAAAGGTGATGATGAGGGTGAAACCGGCGTTTAAGTCGAAGAGCAAAAGCAATTATATTACCGAAGATTACGGCGAAGGCGGATATTCCGTTCTGCTTATTTCAGACGGTCCCACATTTCCTGTCGGCGCGACGTTTAATATGTGGTTTTGCATTTTTGCATCCTCAATACTGCTTCTTGCAGGCGGCTTTTTAACCATATTTGTTTTGATAAAAAAGAGAAAGGAGAAAGCATGAATAAGAAAATTATTATAAGAATCAGTTGTATAGTTGCATCTTTTCTCGTTGTTATTCCGTTAAGTGCGTATTTTTTGCTGAGAGACGGAGATATTCCCGAAAGAGAGGAAACCGCCGAAACCCTGGCGGAAGTGCCTTCGGACACCATACAGATTGCTTCGGCAGCGAAAGATGAAAAAATAGAAGAAGGAAAGAGCGACGAGAATTTAATAAACGTGGATTATTTCTTTTATACGGAAAATCCCGAAGAAAAAAATTATAACGTTCCGGAGACAACTAAAAGAAACGGCAAAACTTACGAGTACACCGGAAAGTCTGAATACAGTATTTCGGAAACGATTGAAAGCATCGCAATCAGCCTCGAGCTAGAGGTTGAAGATATAAATGATGCGGAGGAATCGATTGTTTATATCTCGCCTGAAACAGGCATCCGTTATGTTCTTTCCGCAGAATCATTTAACTGGGGAGATCTGACTGAAATCAAGAAGAGAGTCTCGGAAAGAGATGATTATACACAGTGTATGAATGAGCCGGATATTCCGAATGTTAAGACCATTGCATACATTAACAAAGACACCGACAAAGAAGAAAAGACCGAAGGAACACTCGTAAAAAAAGGCTTTTCGGAAGAATACTGGGCAAAGGCAGCAGAGCCGATTACGGGAACTTTTGAAAGAGATGCCTCAGACTATGTGAACTTTGGAACAGGCATTATGGAGGGTAACGAAGAATGGACTGTAAGGGTTGATCTGGACAACACCTACCCTTCCTGGGAAGGCTATGAAAAAGATGTCTTAAAAATCGCAGGTATTCCCGAAGGGGAAATTGATAATTACCGTATTACCGGCGCAGACTGGTCGGGCGATAAATACTATGATGTTACTGTCTTTAATGACAAGGAAACGGTCGTTGAAAGAAGAGACGCGACCTATTCCTACGAGGCAAAGTGCAGGGATTATTATGCGGAGTACGAAGGATACGGTGAGTCACTTGGCTATAAGACTTTTGTAACTTATTTTACGGATATCGATGAAGCCCTTGAGGCTTTGCGAAAGAAGGATGAGACTGCTACAAAAGACCTCATAAAAGATGACATCAAAACCGTCTATAAGATGAAAGTCACAGCAACTTACCAAGAAACTTCTTCGCCTAAAGAGACCGTAAAAAAATCAGTCACAGACCGAAAACGCGCCAGGGTCGAAAAGGCAGATATGAAACTGCTTGAAAAATACAAAGCATACAACGAAGACTGTGTCGGAATTATATCGATTGAAGATACCGTTTTAAATCATCCTCTGATGGTAAGTGTTTATGATGAGGATTTTTATCTCACACATGATTTAAATAAAAACTCCAACAGCTACGGAGTTCCTTTTCTGACGCTTTCATCAGACCTGGCGAGAGATACTGGAAACAATATTATTTACGGTCATAATATCCGTATTAACGAGCGAGATGTTTTCGCAGATCTTGTCTTTTATGAGGATATCGATTTTTATAAAGAGCATTCTCTAATCAAACTGGTGACGGATGAAGGGACCGATTACTACATTATTTTCGCTTATTATTTGATAGACACTGAGGACAATGAATTTGTTTACTGGGATAAGACTGCGTGGGAAAGCGAGTCGGATTATCTTACTTACATGGCGGAGGTGGATAAAAGAAACTGGCTTGAGACTGAAATCCCCTGTAGTATAAATGATAAATATCTGACCCTTTCTTCCTGCAGCGTTGAGCTGGCCCATTCGGGAACTAACAGAATGGTTGTAATGGCAAGGAAGCTAAAGCAGGAAGAAGATTACAGAAACTATTCAGTTGGAGCATCCTTAAAAAACAACCCGCTTTTGCCTGAGAAATTGAGATAAGGAGAAACAATATAACTAAATTATGTAAAAAGATACTATTACAACAATGTGTTTTGCTGTAAAATTAACATGTGAATTATGTTGCAAAATCGACTAAAGAGCATTAAAATTTTAATTAAGAATAAATGCAAATAATTGTTAGGAGGGAAAGAATATGCCTAATATTATGCCGATTTCGGAACTGAGAAATTATACAAATGTTGTTAATAGTGTAAAATATGGAAGCCGTGTGTACTTAACGAAAAACGGACATGGTTATATCGCAATGATTAATATGAAGGAACTTGATGAAATGGAAAAAGAGCTAGCCTTGTATCGGTTAAAAATGGAAATGGAAAAGGGTGAAAAGTCAATTCTCGAAGAGGGAACAATTTCATCAGACGACTTAAAGAAAGAACTTGGTCTTTAGTAAATGAACAAACTTGAATTTGCGCCCCTTGTAAAAAAGAAACTAATTATTCTGAAAAAGTTACTGTAGTTCAAATGTTTAATGAAAAAGAAGATTTTATATTGAAGCTATTTGGTATATCGGGAAGGACTCAAGAATCAATAGAATACTGGGGCGAATAAAAACGAAAGAAAAAGGTCCGAAGAATATATTTCTTCGGGCCTTTTCGTGTTAGAATAGGAATGTGTGAAAATTTCGAATTAGGAGCGCAAATGGTAAACATCAGAAAAGCAAAAACAGAAGATCTCGCACTCCTCGAAGAACTGTACAGAGAACTCGAAGAGGATGCGGTTCTTTATCAGCCCGAGCATTTTGTATTCAGTCCTGCGGGTACGCGTAGTGAACAGATGAAAGACTTCTTAGACAGTGATACCCAGGCAATGTTTGTGGCAGAAGATGATGGCGAGGTAATTGGATTTGCGCACGTTGTACTCATAAAAGCAAAAAAAGTTCCGTGCTTAAAGCCCGAAACTTCCCTGTATCTTCAGGACCTTGTGGTTACCGCAGAATACAGAAGCAGGGGAATCGGAACGATTCTTTTAAACGAAGCAAAGAAATACGGTAAAGATAACGGAGCCGATTTTTTCCGAACCCAGGTCTTTCCG
>JAEEGH010011282.1_pt1 | contig 20302 bp, 12 predicted proteins | sample 9134181 | NCBI WGS metagenome assembly JAEEGH01 (sample SAMN16246544, study PRJNA631951) | gut metagenome | biome: gut microbiome; feature: rumen; material: DP-attached | host: Bos | place: Iran: Karaj | collected 2018-10
CCTTGGATACCTTCTGTACATGACGCATGGAGGAAAGATATCGGCTGATGGTTTTGGTAGAAACTCCATATCTCTCGGACAACTGTCTGCAGGTCTGCTTCCCTTCCACGTAATCCGTGATGACCTGGGACTTTTCGATTCGAGTCCCTCCTCTGAACTTCCTCCCGCAATCATTGCATTTATACAATTGAAATCGGCCTCTCAGGCCATTCCTGACCACATTTGCAGAACCGCAAAAAAAGCATTTTTTTTAGCATATCAATGATAATTTCTGCAAATATATGTATTTCAGTGGATTACAAGGATTTCATCCCTCAAAATGTCTATTAGCCCAATTTTTTCGGTGCAAAATTGAGACTTAATATATCTAAACCAATATGCCAAAAGGGGAGTCTGCAACAGAGCAAACTCCCCTCGGCGTTAAATATTAAGGTTATGTAGATGGTGCAAAATTAGTCTTCGACAGCTGCCTGGGCGGCGGCCAAACGGGCGATAGGTACGCGGAATGGCGAACAACTTACATAGTTGAGGCCGGCGCGGTGGCAGAACTTCACTGAACTTGGTTCACCACCATGCTCACCGCAAATACCGCATTTGAGACTGTGGCGTACGGAACGACCCTTATCGACAGCCATCTTGATGAGCTGGCCGACACCCTTCTGGTCGAGCACCTGGAATGGATCGACCTTGAGGATCTTCTTCTCCAGATAGACAGGCAGGAACGAAGCAATATCGTCACGCGAGTAACCGAAGGTCATCTGAGTCAAGTCGTTAGTACCGAACGAGAAGTACTCGGCACGGGCAGCCACGGCATCAGCGGTCAAGGCTGCACGAGGAATCTCGATCATCGTACCAACCTTGAAGTCAATTGGTTCGACGCCCTCCTGCTTGAAGAGTTCAGCTGCGGTGCGGCGGATAATCTCTTCCTGCTGCTCGAACTCGGTGTGCTTACCGACCAATGGAACCATAATCTCCGGATGTGGGTCGAGACCCTCCTTGCGGAGTTGGATGGCAGCACCGATGATGGCGCGTGTCTGCATCTCAGTAATCTCCGGATAGGTATTGCCCAGACGGCAACCACGGTGACCCAACATTGGGTTGTTCTCGCTCATCGAAGCAACACGGCCCTTGATATATTCGAGGGTAACACCCATGGCATCGGCCATCTCCTGCTGACCCTTCAGGTCATGTGGCACGAACTCGTGGAGAGGTGGATCGAGCAGACGAATGTTGACTGGCAGACCATCCATGGCCTTGAGAATGCCGTAGAAGTCCTTGGTCTGGTAAGGCAACAACTTGGCCAATGCCTTTTCGCGACCGGCCTTGTCCTCGGCCAAAATCATCTCGCGCATAGCCTTGATCTTCTCACCCTCGAAGAACATGTGCTCGGTACGGCACAGACCTACACCCACAGCACCGAACTGACGAGCCACGGTAGCATCATGTGGCGTGTCGGCATTGGTGCGAACCACGAGTTTGGTGTATTTGTTGCAGAGGTCCATGAGCTCGGCGAAGTCGCCCGAAATCTCGGCAGCCTTGGTCTCGACCTTGCCCAACAATACCTGACCCGTTGAACCGTTGATCGAGATATAGTCGCCCTCCTTGAGCGTCACATCCTCAATCTTGACCGTCTTCTTGACATAGTCAACCTGGAGAGCGCCGGCACCCGAGACGCAGCACTTACCCATACCACGGGCAACGACAGCAGCGTGCGAGGTCATACCGCCACGGCAAGTGAGGATACCCTCGGCAGCAGCCATACCGGCCAAATCCTCAGGCGAAGTCTCGATACGGACCATCACAACCTGATGACCGTTCTTGTGCCATGCCTCGGCATCGTCGGCATTGAAGACAATCTGACCGCAGGCGGCACCAGGCGAAGCTGGCAGACCAGTGGTGAGCACACGTGCTTTCTTCAAGGCATCCTTGTCGAAGACTGGGTGCAGGAGTTCGTCCAACTTCTGAGGTTCGCAACGCTCCAGGGCGGTCTTCTCGTCGATGAGACCCTCGTGCATCAAGTCCATGGCAATCTTGACCATAGCTGTGCCGGTACGCTTACCGTTACGGGTCTGGAGGAACCAAAGTTTGCCCTCCTGGACGGTGAACTCCATATCCTGCATATCGTGGTAGTGGTTCTCGAGCTTGTTCTGCAACTCGTTGAGCTGCTTGTAAATCTCGGGCATAGCCTCCTCCATCGAAGGATATTTAGCCAGACGCTCCTCCTCGCTGATTTCGGCACGCTTGGCCCAGCGCTGAGAACCCTCCTTGGTAATCTGCTGTGGCGTACGGATACCAGCGACGACATCCTCACCCTGTGCATTGACGAGCCACTCACCGTTGAAGATGTTCTCGCCCGTAGCAGCATCGCGGCTGAAGCAAACGCCCGTAGCCGAAGTGTTGCCCATGTTGCCGAACACCATCGCCATGACCGAAACGGCGGTACCCCATTCAGCAGGGATGCCCTCCATCTTGCGATACAGGATAGCGCGCTCGTTCATCCAAGAGTCGAACACGGCACAGATAGCACCCCACAACTGCTCATAGACGTCGGTTGGGAAAGGTTTGCCGGTACGCTCCTTGATCATGGTCTTGAACTTCTTGACCAATTCCTGAAGGCCCTCCACAGGGATATCCTTGTCGAGCACAACGTTATATTGTTTCTTGATCTCCTCGATGATAGCCTCGAATGGATCGATGTCGGTCTTGTTGACAGGCTTCAGACCCATCACGACGTCGCCATACATCTGTACGAAACGACGGTAAGAGTCCCACGCAAAACGGGGGTTATTGGTCTTCTTGGCCAATCCCTCGACCACCTCATCGTTCAGACCGAGGTTCAGGATGGTATCCATCATGCCAGGCATAGAGGCACGGGCACCCGAACGGACGCTGACCAACAAGGGGTTCTTGGCATCGCCAAAGGTAGAGTTCATCAACGTCTCGATATGCTTTACTGCTGCAAGGACGTCCTCTTTCAAGACTTCGATGGTCTTCTCCTTACCAATCTGATAGTATTCGTTACAAACGTCAGTAGTAATCGTAAATCCAGGAGGAACGGGCACACCGATAAGGTTCATTTCGGCACAGTTGGCACCTTTTCCACCCAGTTCATTACGCATTTGAGCATTGCCTTCGGCTTTACCGTTACCGAAGCGATAGACTCGTTTCTTGTTCTCCATAATGGTTTTTGAATGGTTATTAAAGATTATGTGATAAGTTAATTTATTTCTTGTATTAGATAGTTCCTAAAAAATGTCATGTTGAGCGCAGCCGAAACATCTCTGATGCCCATCGCTTTTCTCCAGATGACAACCCTTAGAAGGTATCTTTAGAATTTTGCGTCGGCAAAGATACCCAAAAAAAGTGCAAAATCCAAATTTCTGCACAGAGAAAATTGAATATTTGCACTATAAAATCGGTTGCACAAATCGGCAATATGTTTTACAGCAGAATTTCCGATGCCTTCTGTAGGGATTCTACCTTTCCGCAATCCACCCAACGGCAGCCCGTTGGTAATTCGATTGCGCGCAAGTCGATGCTGTTGCATACATGAAGGTAGAAATCCATGATGGGAAACGGCTCGTTGTTGCCACGAAATGCATTTATATATTGCGCGAGCGCGGGCGCAACAACATGGATGCCCGAGAAGGCCCGACGACGGGGTGCCTCGACTCCCTTCACCTCGCCCGTCTGCACATTGGTCCAACCGCGCAGCAACATCTGGTCGTCGAAGAGCAAGTAGCGACTGGTCTCGCGCTGGTTCACCACCAACGTGGCCAACTGACTGCCCTGCGCCGCCTCGCGGTAGAGTTGGGCAACGTCGGCATCGCACACGATATCCACGTTGTGCACCAAGACAGGCGCATTGTCCGTGAACATCGGCAAGGCCTTGCGCAACCCGCCACCCGTATCGAGCAAGCGGTCACGCTCGTCGCTCACCCGAATGTCGATGCCGAAGTTCTGGTGGGCCTCCAGAAATTGGATGATCTGTTCGCCGAAGTGATGCACATTGACGACGATATGATTGAAGCCTGCCGCCTTCAGTTTCAAGAGGTTATGCTCCAACAGGGGACGACCGTTCACCTCCACCAACGCCTTGGGGCGGTCGTTGGTCAAGGGTCTGAGGCGCGTGCCTAATCCAGCTGCAAAGATAAGTGCGTTCAAAGTCTAAAAGGAAATTAAGGGAAGTGACAGAGAAGTGACAAAGAAGTGACAGAGAAGTGACAAGAACAATACTCCCTTGACAGTCTATCGCGGTATCAATCGGGTAACTATCGGGTATCGATTGGGTAACTATTGAGCAATGATTATTGTAAGATTAAATCGAACGATAATTCTAAGCCAATAGCGACCCCTTAAAAACCGGACAAAAACCGCGGGGTAGGATGGTAATAGTTACTTGCCTTCGGCCAAAGCAGTCTCGGAGGTAGATGGGCGGTCGAAGTCCTTGCGGTGGAAGATGAAGCTCTGGCCCAGGTACTTCTGCTTGACGAGTGGATTGCTTGCCAACTCCTCCGAGGTACCCTGGAAGAGGATCTTGCCCTCGAACAACAGGTAAGCACGGTCCACGATGGTCAGGGTCTCATTGGCATTGTGGTCGGTAATGAGGATGCCGATATTCTTCTCCTTGAGCTTATAGACAATGTATTGGATATCCTCGACGGCAATAGGATCGACGCCGGCGAAAGGTTCGTCGAGCATGATGAACTTGGGCGAAATAGCCAGGCATCGGGCAATCTCCACACGACGACGTTCACCGCCACTCAGTCGGTCGCCCAGGTTCTGGCGCACCTTCTGGAGACGGAACTCGGCAATGAGGCTCTCTAACTTTTCCTGCTGCTGGTCGGGGGTAAGCGTGGTCATCTGGAGGGTGGCGAGCAGGTTGTCCTCGACCGTCATCTTGCGATAGACCGATGCCTCCTGGGCCAGATAACCGATGCCGGCCTGGGCGCGTTTATAGACAGGATATTTGGTGATGTCCTTGTCGTCCAGGAAGATGCGCCCTTCGTTGGGCACCACCAGTCCCGTGGTCATGTAGAAAGTGGTGGTCTTGCCGGCTCCGTTCGGACCCAACAGACCCACAATCTCACCTTGCTTCACGTCGATGGAGACATGGTTGGCAACGGTACGAGGGCCATATCTTTTCACCAGATTATCGGTGCGGAGTACACTTTTATGCTCTTCCATATAGAAAATTTTTTCGCAAAGATAACGTTTTTTTCTTTTACATAGTGGAATTTTACATATTTTTATACCAAAATGGGCACAATATCAATAAAAAGGAGTATATTTGCAGACATTATATTCGGAAGAGACATGATTATTGCCAGCGCTTTAGAGACCTTGGGAAGCTACATCCTGCTGATGCGGCGCGTGTTGTCGAAGCCCGACAACTGGTCGATGTTCGGACGCCAGTTCATCTACGAGGCGCACAAACTGGTGCTCGACTCCATCGGCATTGTCTGCCTCATCTCGGTCTTCATCGGAGCGGTCTGTGTCTTGCAGATTGTGCTCAACATGGGCGATGCCATCCTGCCCCGTTACATCATCGGCTACACGACGCGCGAGATCATGATGCTCGAATTCTCGTCGGCCATCATGAGTCTGATCCTGGCGGGTAAGGTAGGGTCGAACATCGCCTCCGAGATTGGCACCATGCGCATCACGGAACAGATTGATGCTATGGAGATTATGGGTGTCAACTCGGCCAACTACATCATCCTCCCGAAGATTGTGGCGTTGGTCATCTTCATGCCCATCCTGGTCATCCTGAGTATTGCCACGGGCCTCATCGGCGCCTGCATTGTCACTTGGATAACGGGAGAACCTTCGCCCGACGCTTTCATCGACGGCCTCCAGACGCTCTTCGACCCCTACCACATTTATTACAGCATCGAGAAGGGGTGGTGCTTTGCCTTCCTCATTGCCTCCATCGCCAGCTATTGTGGCTACACGGTCAAGGGCGGTGCCATCGATGTGGGTCGCGCCGCCACCAAGGCGGTGGTCACTTCGTCGGTCCTCATCTTGTTGTGCGATGTGATTCTGACCCAGTTATTGCTGTAATGACCCCCTCCCGTCCTCCCCGAGGGGAGGGGATTGTAAGTTACAACCATTGGTCATTATTCTATTCCGGATTGAATTAACAATTAGCTTAGGGGCAGACCCCTCCCCTCGGGGAGGCTGGGAGGGGGTCGGTCCTTCTTCTTTATATGATCACTATCAAGAACCTCAATAAATCGTTCGACCAGCAACACGTGTTGCACGACATCAACTGCCAGTTCTATCCAGGCAAGAACAACCTGATCATCGGACTGAGCGGTTCGGGTAAGACTGTATTGTTGAAGTGCCTCATCGGACTGCTTCAGCCCGACAGCGGCGAGATATGTTACGAGGACCGTAACATCTTGGAATACACGGCTCGACAGATGAAACGGGTGCGCCGCGAGATTGGTGTCCTCTTTCAGGGCAGCGCCTTGTTCGACTCCATGAACGTGGCCGACAACGTAGCTTTCCCGTTGCGTATGTTCGGTCACATGAACCGCGCCAAGATTGAGGAACGCGTGCAATTCTGCCTCAACCGCGTGGGGCTCAAGGATGCCCTTTTCAAGATGCCCAGCGAACTGTCGGGCGGTATGCAGAAGCGCGTTGCCATTGCCCGCGCCATTGCCCTTAAGCCCAAGTACCTCTTCTGCGACGAACCCAACTCGGGTCTGGACCCGCAGACCTCCATCCGCATCGACCAACTCATTGACGACATCACCAAGGAGTACAACATCACCACCATCGTCAATACGCACGACATGAACTCCGTCCTCGGCATCGGCGACCACATCACCTACCTCTACCAAGGTCACATCGGTTGGACGGGCAACAAGGACAACATTCTCCAGACCGATTGCCAGCCCCTCCGCGACTTCCTTTTCTCCTCCCCCATCATCCGTGGGCTGTATAAGGAGGAAGAATCATTATAGGGGACTTCTATAACCGACAGGGTCGACAAGCGACGGCGCCGATACTTTCTTTCAAAGTATCGGCGCCGCTATTTATACTGAGTATGTACTCACACAATCAGTCCATGGTTCTGCCCTCTTCATCGACTCCTCCAATAGAGATGGAGTTTCCACCCATATGGACTTTGACCGTGCACAAGACGCTTTTGCCAGTAGGCTGCAATCCGAGGTCATAGCCTTCATTGCCAATCGTTCTAACCAGGTCGCCCTTCGTATATTCGGAACCATCCTGCGTATATTCATAAATTGAATACGACATGGAGTACTCCACATCCAAAGGCATGACTAAGATTTGCAATGGAGTTTCGTCCGGCACGTCCCTATTGAGCAACAACGTATAATCATTGTTGTTTGTTGACGAAGGCACGCCCAAACCGTAATCGGCGCCCGAACCATCAGATGCATATATGTAATAGCCTTCTTTGTCCGTCATTACGCCCTCTGCCAAAAAGTAGCCGCCCTGGTCTTCCATATATTGTTCCAATGCTTCTTCTCCATACTTAGCTTCGAATGCATCCATGACACCTTGTTCATAGGCATAATAATTCACCCACTTGTCCTCGCTGGTATCCGTTGGAGAGAAATAATAAGCACCGACTGGATAAGCCATTGCAGAGATGGCTTCCAACTCGTAGTAATACCTCGTATCACTCATTTTCACCGCCGTACGGATAGCCGTGAGTGCATGTTGGAAGTTGAGGGTCACCACGCCACCACTACACTGAGATTTGCTTACGATGCTGTGAGCTACCAAGAGGTCCTTAAAATCACTATCGCCACTATGGACGGTGCACAAGAAATAATCGTGCGACAGAGAAGCATAATCATAAGTATCATTCAGGTCCACAGACAACGGAGAGTACAATCTCTCATGATAGAATATGCCAATGACATTGACCTTCTCATTCTTATCCTCCGGCCATTCCAGCGTCTCGCCTTCTTCCAAGTTTGCCAACGTGATGACTCCATCGGTCACATTGGCCCATCCATCATAAATGGAAGTTCCGCTTGCCGATGTCACTCGCAACCAGAAACCATCAGTGATTTCCGTATAAGTTGCCGTCGAATAGCACGTTCTTGTGGCTACCGACAGGTTGAAAGTCATCGGATTCCGTTCTTCGTTTTGGGATTCCGGCTTGTCCTCCTCCTTGCAACCCGTTGTCGCAAAGAGCAGAGCAAACAAACCCACGACGGCAGACAAATATCTCATATTCTTCATCGAACCAACACTTTCTTTAAGTTGTTAATAAATAATCCACGAGGCTGTTCCTCCTCTATCCTACGACCCGACAAGTCGAAGAGCAAAGGTGCCCTACTTGCCTTTTCTTCTTCCAGGGTGCAAATGCCCGTAACTACGTCAATGTCAATCGGGTCCTTAATCTCCAGACGGAAGGGTGCTGCTCCGTAAGGGCCAATGGGACCACCGCCGATATTGACACCGTCGCCATCGCCACCGCCACTAACAGGCACATTCCAATAACATCTATAAGGATAACCGACAACCTTCTTTTGGGAATCAATCCAGACGGCATCGCCCGACAGGAACATGTTGATTGTATTCTCTGGCACGGACAAGGCCTCACCAGTGGAATTATTGCAAGCGATGTACTTGTATCCCACCGAAACCGTATCGGAATGATTAGTGATGACATTAGTTACGACTGCATTCTCGGCAGTCAACAAAAAGTAATCATCCATATCGGGCTTATAAAGAAATCCCGGCGTCCATGCCGGCAACGTACTCGTTTGCGTCAATGAGATAACACCCGTTTCTGGATTCTGTTCCTCGCTCATTACGAAGAATTTATATTCGTAATTTTCAGATGCTTGAACGGCGAATGGCAACCATAGCGTATGCCACTGGGTACCTGGAGTAACGGTCCTATAATATTGTACCTCACCGAACTGCTGAGAAAACTCCATCGGGTAATCCTCTCCCGTATAAGAAGGCAAATTCATGTCGTCCGATATCATCGTAAATGCATAATCTGCCACCCCATCTTCATTCTTGTTATAAAAGATAAAGATATTCCGTCCTGGAGCATAGACACGCTCGTTATTAGCAATCACCCCTTCTCCCTTAGGCTTCGGATATCTGACATCATAATCGTTCAACCGCTGCCCCCAGTAAGGGTCTCCACTTTCTGCTCCGTTCAACATGAGGCAGCACAACCCTGAACGTTCCGCACTTACCGAGGCACGATACAATCCGTTCTCGTCCGCGGACACATGCGCGTCATTTGTCAAATAGAAGCATAATTCATTCGTTCCTCCAGCTTGATTATCTCCAAAGATTGCGGCTTCTTCTGGCAGGTTCTTATACGTCCGGACATAACATCTCTTTAAAGTCGTTCCTCTGGACATACTCCCCACCAAGCCGCCCGTTCTGGTAGGATTCTTAGCCACTTGTATTTCTGATACCAAACAATTCTCAACAGTACCGCCATCCATTCGTCCGACGATACCGCCTATGTAGCTTGTCTCTTCACTGAAATCTGAGTGGACAATGACATCTTCTGCCGAACAGAGAGCAATTACCGTATTGTTGGAAGCCTCGGCCACGATAGTTCCGACGCTGCCACTGGCATACGACGCACAAGTTTTCATGTGCAAGCAGCGGATAATCGCTCCATCGGTATAACCGAACAGACCGAAAACGTCCAGAATGCCATGATCCTGTGAATTGGGCGCAAAGCATAAATTTTTGATAGTATGGCCATTACCTTCAAACCTTCCTGAATAAGGATGCTCGCGGGTGCCAATTGGAGTCCAATCTATAGAACCATAATCCTCCTGATTATTAAAGTCCAGATACCCGCTACCCTCCCAAAGCCAAGGTCCGACAATAGAATTGCTGAGCCAATCCATGAACTCGATATCATTCATCAATCGGGCATTGATACTGGTATTTCCGTCGTTTACCTGCTGAGCCAACCAAAACAACTCGCCCAACGTGGAAATGTTATAATACCCTGTTGACTCATCCAATTCAGGCTCTGAAGAATCTGGATTTTCAGCCACGACGGGTGCGCTCACCAGACACAGGAGAGCAGAGAGGGCAATGGAAAGTAATGATTTACGTGTGTTCATATCTGTTTAGACCTAATTGACCCAAAAAAGATTTTTCCTATTCTCTATAAAATCGTTGCAAATATACACATTTAACTTTATTATCCAACGAAATAGGTCATTTATTTTACAATTTGATACCAAACACCCGCTTTTACCTTAATTTTCAATCTTTCGCATAGCAAAATAGCGTATTGACAAAAAAAGGAGGACTTGCGCCCTCCTTTTAAATAGTTTTCATACGACAGCCCCTTAGAATTGACGGATAGCGCGCACATTGAACGTAGATGTATAGCCTGCCATAGCCCCCATGCTTCCATTATAGTACGAGAACGGCAAGCCATCGGTGTCAAGGGTGGATGTCCAATAATTGCCATCTATGCCGGCACCTCCGGCAGCCTGTAGTGCGTTGCTGACCACCGTCTTATTGCTCATCAGGGTCGAAACCTCATCCTTAGCAGGAAAATACCAACCTGTCCGATACTCCGATGTCAAGTTGTCAGAACTATAGTTGATAGCCCAGTTCCAAGCAGGATAGTAAGTCATCTCGTCTGTGATGGAATAGTTGTTCAACGAACCATCCGAGTCGCTGCTTTCTGCTGCCAATATTTGTGCAAAATTATTGTCACTATAAATGACAGCATCCGCCGTTGCCCATTTCATTCCAGTACCCTGCACCAGACCTACACCTTTCTTCGCACTGGCATCGAAAATCACGGCGACAGCTGCTGCCTTTTGTGTATCTGAGAGGCTCATGGTAGAACTGTATGGCATCGACGAACCATCGTTGAATACGACATCTCCGACAGACAATGTCGCACCAGGCTGTTGCGTTCCAATGTAAGATGGAGTTCCGTTGCCGTTACCACTTCCATTACGAACAACGCGGAAGCCCATGTCAGCCGAACGGTTGATGGCGTACATTTCCTCGTTGGTAGGAGTATGTTCCGATGCCTTGTACCAAACTCGCCGATAGTCATAGAAATAATTATGACACCACTCGTTATAGCTACCAGTAATCAAGTCTGGATTTTTCTCAAGAATCCAGATGTATTCAGACGATGTGGGCAGGCGATAACCATCGGCCGACAAATCGTAATTGAAAGCCCCCGCATCCAAATCCCAACTTGAAGTGGCATCATAATTATCTGGGATGACGTCGTAATAATATTTGTTGTTCGCATCTTTGGCAACATTGTAATACGCCGTCCATGGGCTGCCAGCAGCAGTGGGGTCTGTTTCATCCTGAATAGAATAGACCGGAGTCAACCCTTCTGCCAAACTGCGTAGATTGCAATAGATGATGGCATCAACCCATGAAACATAGTAGGCAGGAGTGTTCTGTTTTGCCGATTCGCTCGTTTCTGTGGGTTTGTACGTAGCGTATTCACTATTCACTGCGCCATAATAGGTCATCAGTTGCTCATATTCGTACTGGGTGACCAACTGGGAGCTAACCAGCAAATCGGGAATGATGATTTCGGTTTGGGTATGGTCATTTTCCATCGTTCCGACGTAGTAGTCACTCTCATAAGGAAGTGTACCGCCGTTCACAGTCACAAAGCCTTGGGCACCATTACCTCCACTCGCATTCGGGTCGTAGTTATACACCCAAGTGACTTGCGAGGACGAAACGATTGCATCCTGTATATCCATGGCAGCGTGTTGTGCTTCCGTACCCATATAGTAGATTGTCGAGAGGGATGAACAACCCCAGAAGGCATCCTGCTCAATAGTTGCAAGCCCTGCTGGCAAAACGACAGACACAAGCGATTCACAACTTTGGAAAAGATCCTTAGGAAGTTTTACCACGCCCGAAGGAATGGTACAAGACGTCAATCCGCATGTACCGAACGAATAATTACTTAATTTCGTAACCGTAGAAGGTATGGTCAATGATGTAAGACTCTCACAACCCTCAAACCAAGAACCGATAGAATCCAATCCCTCGGGCAAGGTAACAGACGCAAGGGATGAACAACTATAAAATATTTCAGTTCCCAAAGTATCAACACTAGAAGGTATCGATATAGCAGTCAATGAAATGTCATTATAAAAAACACCATCTCCAATATAGGTCAAAGTGGAAGGAAGGCTAATCTCCTCCAACTTGGAGCATACCAAAAAGGCACCTGAGTCAAGTTTTTTGACGCCCTCTGGAATTACGATACCCTGCAGAGCCACACATTCTCTGAAAGCATCCTCTCCAATAGTCGTTATGCCCATCACGCCCGACATATCCAACTTCACCAACACGCTTTGATTTTCGTCGTGCAACGTTTTCAAGGCCTCACTAATGGCTTCAATGAGTGCATCTGGCTCATTTGCATATCCCGAAATAGACACCGTTCCACTCTCGGTCATAGAGGTAATTTGCGAGACAACGCCGTCTATATCGATAGCTGCATAGTACACACCATCCTGATTGATGATACCCGTATTCCCCGAAATGGCGAACTTCGTGTAGTTCGCGGCTACCGTAGTGGTGGCATCCACCCAATTGCCATCGACATAAAACTGGCCAGTGGTGAGCACAGTCGGAAGGTCGGCCACATTATCACCAAGCGTGATGGTAGCAACAGGAGCCTCGGCTGTCAACAGGCTTCCGATGTAGATTTTGGCATTGTTGGCTTCGCCATCCAGATAAACGTCATTTTCGGAAGCGATGCGAGCCGCGCCGCCCATGGTGATAGCAGTTCCTTCCTGAGCATAGACACCCTTTCCATGAGAATTACCAGCAATGAGACTGTTCGTGTAGATTGTACCTCCTGTCATAACCAATTGGGCACCACCGTAATCGCTATCATCTTCCAAGTATACGCCGCCACCATAATTGAGAGCGTTATTATCTGTTATTTCGGCATCATCACTCATTATCAACATTGAAGCTTCCAGAAGTGCAACGCCGCCGCCTTTATCCACACAGTAATTGCGGTTAACATTGGCGCTACCTGACAACATCACTGGTTGCCCACAATAACCGTCCAAACAGATACCGCCTCCATACGAATCCGCCACATTTAGACTAATTTTGACCGTACCTCCTATACTTACTTTGAATCTATCGTCGAACAGATCGACGAAGATACCACCACCCCAAGAGGCAGTATCCCTACTGATAGTTCCACCCGTAACCGTTAGATTACCATTGGCATAGATGCCACCACCTTTCTCTTCAGCGAGGCAATCGCGGATGATGGTACCGTCCTCTACAGTCACATCGGCACTATAATCATTGATATAGATTCCTGCGCCATTCTGCGCACGGCCGTTGATGAGCATGATATTCTGGAATGTAACGGGCACATTGGACTGAATCTTAACCACACTTCCACTTCGGTTGCCATCGAGGGTATCTTGCGGCACGTTGTAGTTGGTAGGATCAAGGCCATTGGCACCCTTGATGGTGACACTCTTGGCTTTTTCGAGCGTAAAGTTTGAGGCTATGGTCTGTGATCCAATCACTTTACCATCAATGAAGATGGTGTAGTCGGCATCGGGGTTGTTCATCTTGGCAATAGCGCCAGCGATGGTGGCCAATGGGGAGTCCTTCTTGCCCGTGTTGGAGTCATTGCCGGAGGCGCTCACATAGAACGAGTTGGTCGAGAGGGTGGCATCGGTGTTGAAGGTGACGTTCCAGACATAGAACTTGCCTTTCTCGAAGGCAATCTCCGAAGGAACATCGAACTTAAATGTGCGATTGCCATCGTTCGGCAAGAGTACGGTGATGCTCCGGGTTTCCGAAGTCGAACCTTCTGCATCGGGCACAACGATAGCCGCTGCCGTGGCCGTAGTAGCATTCTCTTCATGCGTGACATTGAACGAGATGCTGTCTTGGTTCATGGGACCAAATGACAGTTCGCCTGTCTTCAGGTCGAAAAGGGTCAGGAAATTTTTGCCCGAAAGCTTGACCTTCATGCCCACAAGGCTATCGGCCGTAAGCGAAGATGCCTCGGTGTCGATGGTGAAGTTAATCTGCACGCGGCTGAACTGGTGCGCGAACTGGAGACTGACGTCCGCGTCATAGGCCGTAATCACACTCTTGGATGTCCAAAGCAGGTCAAGACGAGAGAGGTCACTCTGGTCGGCCCAATCGTTGATGACATAGGCAGGCTCATAAGACGTCCCTCCGCCTGGTTGGTCCACCCCCTGAACAGGAATATTCTGCACATAGGTTGTCGAATAGGGATAATAGGCCACGACGGAGTAGGTCTCGTCATTCGAGAGCCAGATGGTGCTGTCGGCATGCGCCGCCGTACAACTATTGTTCTGGGGATTGACGAGGAAGCGCACATTGGCGTTGACGTCACTGACCAACGCCCCCTCATTATTATATGCAAAGACGCCAATCTGGTCTCCCGTCTCCCAGGTGGTACCATTCAAGCGGGTACCACCCTCGCAGCCAGCTACAGGACAAAATGGAACGCGACCGTCAACAGACTTGACCACATCCTCATCCTTACAGGCCGTAAGGAAGCAGATATTGGCAACACAAAAAACAGACAAAATAGCCTTACAAATGTCTCCTCTATTCATAATAGTATAGTGTGTCTCAGTTCAATGGAACATAATCCGCTGCAAAGTTAATGCATTTTGTTTAATTGTCCAAATTTTCGGGACTTAAAATTGTACTTATTCCGAAATCAACAGGCGCAGTTATAGCTCATACACATTTCTTCCCCCCCCTAAAGAATCGAATCAGCACAACTTCGTCTTTCTGTTGTGCACAACAACCCATTTTATTCTTTCCCAACACTTTCCTCCCGTCGAAACTGGGTTATATCTCTAACTGCGAGTCTATTCCTTCAATAGATAATCAATAAACTCTTGTGGTTCAAAGACAGGAACCGAAGCCGCCTTAAAGTCTTTTTTATTTCGAGTCACAATATAGTCAACACTTTCACGCATAGCCGAGAAATATTGCATTGCATCCTCGAAATCTTCAAACTCAGAACGGAGGCTACTATCTATGACCTCAGAATCCACAGGAGTAGCAACCGTGATTTTCGAGAACTTTGCCAACTCTCGGATTACATCAATCGGCTTGTTATTGCGCGAAAGGATATAACTGGCTGTCGCATAGGACAATGCAGAGACACAAACCCGAAGCATCCCTCGATCGGCAAGGCTCATGATTTGGAGAGACGGGGCGCAAAACTGCTGCCTCCGCCCAATGATGTCTATCATGATATTAGTATCGAAGAATACCGTTTTCATCCGTACTTCTGCATTAAGTATTCCTGCTTGGCCTTATCGTAGTCAAAATCTTCGGGCAAAGCATTAAGTCCCTGACCTATAGTCTCCACAAAAGGGGTTATCGCCAAGTCCTCACGAGTGATGCTTGGCTTTTTGCTGCTTGCGGCAGACTTTGTTTCAGCAACTGGTGCAACCAACGACGCACTGAGCAAGGAAATCAGTGCCAGCTTAGCCTGTCGGCTTGCACCTTTCACTTGCTCCCAATAAGTCGTAGTCTCAGGGGTCAAAGTTACAGAATCCATAAGTCCAAAATTATAAATCTCGCTGCAAAGATACAGACTTTTTATCAAACAGGCAAGTTTTCGCACTAAAAAGTCAAACAATCGGTTCCAATTTACTCATAAAGCGAAATCGTCATTTTCCTGATTTCTATAATCTTCTTTCAGCCCTGAATATTAAGCAAATACCATATCTATAACCCATATATTTCCTCCCAGGACTTAGAAATTATTGTTTTTATCTCTACGATACTGTGTCTTTTCGCCAATTTTCAAATCTAACTTTCTTCACCCTCCATAGCCTTATTATTCACCAACAATTTCCCAATGGCCGCCTTTGTCTGGACCAATGCGTCGGATAATGCCTTGTGTTTGAAGTTTGCGCAGATGCTCCTGTACGTTCCGTGGTGCGATGCCTACCACTTCGGAAATAGATTGAGCTGAGGCATAGGGATTCTTCCACACTATTTTTACTATACGCCCACGCATCGTAGATAATTTTTCTACGATGCTTTCTACGATGTTTTCTGCGACTTTTACTACGATGCCATCTGCGACATTTACGGCGACATTATCTGCGACATCTCGCACTTCTGCAGAGTTTGGCTTTGACAGGTTCACATTGTTCCTTTGGAACGTAACCAAGACTCCTCCTTGGGTTGACTCAATGGTTGGCTTAGGCAGACCTGCGGCTTGAAAACCATCGCATATTTTCTGCCAACCACGTCCCCAAGACTCAATGAAACCAGCTTTGTAGAAAACATATGCCAAATTCTTATTGCGAGGATAGGAAGCATGACATTTTTTTCGTTATTCGAAGGAAACTTGTCTCCTCTTTTATGATTGATCCAGTTTCTTTAATAGTTCCAGTCCTTTCTCTGTCAAATAGTAAGACTGATCAGGACGGTTGTCTGATTCGGGATATAGTTTTGACACATATCCCTCTGTAATTGACGGCTCCAAGTAATTAATGCGGAAATTGTATCTACCTTTCAGTGACAATTTATCCATGATTTCCTTACGAGCAAGCGTTTGCTTCCCTATAGCTAACACCAAACGTCGAATGCTATCTTTTACTTGGCTCGTTACTTGGCTCGTTACTTGGCTCGTTACTTGGCTCGTTACTTGGTCGGTCACCTCATTAACATCATTGTTTTGAGTTCTCCAAATAATGGTCAGGAAGTCATCGTCCTGAATAAATTCAGGCTTCCGCAAACCATAGTTCTCACACTGCTCAATGATATCCGTCGTTCCCGTACCCATTTGCTCAATATACCCAGTCAAATAAACGGGGTTGGCCAATACAGGATTTACGGGCTGAGAATTATGTCTGCCATTCAGCTTCTCAATTGTCATTCCATGGGGCAACTTGCCAGGATTCCAAATTTCCAAACGGTCTTTGAACAACATCACCTGAACACTACCCGTATTTGTATAGTCTCGATGTACAACTGCATTGACAATAGCCTCCGTTACTGCCTGTGCTGGTAGTTCTGGAGTAACATCCACCTCAGCTGAAAGGATGCGCTCTCCTACTCTTTGGTCAATTCGTGACATAACGAAACTAACTGCCATGTCCACCTGTTCAAACACACTGCCGCCATAAATCTGCAATGATGCAATTGGCTTTTGCATCTTAGTTCCATAAAACTGGGCGCACTTAATAGTCGCGGAAACGAACCATTTCTGCACATCCTTGGCAAAAAGCAACAAGGCAGCGTTTTTCAATTGACCATCATCCGTCATCAAATGAAGACTATTCAGTATATAAGGTATATCTTCCTCGGAATACTGCAATGGAAACTGTCGTTTCTCTCGTGCCAAACCTACAAAACGACGAATCTTCTCCTTATCTAAATCCTCCAATCGCGCCTCTGGTTGTATAGAAGCATCAAAAGGTCCCTGACGAAGGATAAGATGCGTAGTCATATACTCTACCAAAGATGCATACACGCCACTCTGCAATTCCTCATAAGTATTAAACACATTGCGAATGACATCCTGGTCTATCTTCTGCTTGAACGCATCTTCTTTATGTTCTCTCTTGGATACAGACTTAAAGAAAGCTATACGATAAACATGATTAGAAGTTGCCGTATCGTATTCTCGTTCGGTTGGAGATACCCCTTCAGCATCTTGGTAGCCATAACGTTCTCCAACCAACAAGAGATAAACCTCCGATTTTGCAGCTTGTTCGAGGTATGCACCTTGTGCAGACACATCTTGTGCCGGCAATTCTTCGAACAGAAACGGTTCGAAGTAACGAGAAAAAAGAGCATCCTGTCGGATATATTCTGCCAAGCGCTTTCTTTCTTCCACGAACTCCGACTGAACGCTGCTGATAAAGATATGTTTCCTCTCCATCTTGTTTTCTCAACTATTTATGTCTTTCAATGGCGGCAAATATACGAACTTTTCACCAAACAGCCAAGATTTCGTCTTAAAAAGTCAACCAATCAATTCCAATTTACTCTAAGGCAAGAGTTTTTAATCTTGGCATCATATCGATATATGGAAAAATCAAAGCTATCCACATTCATAACCCATATATTTTTTCCCAAGACTTAGAAATAATATTCCTAAAAGGCTCTTTTTCACATCGTGGTATAAAATTCCCTGCATTTTCAGAATAATGCTTATAGTTACCACACAAAGGACAATACTTGCTGTATTGCTTAAACAGCTCACTTTCAGTCAATTCTAAAAATGACCTCATACCCGTATGTTCGTCCAACACTCTGGCGATGCTTCCACACACCGCACAAGCGAAATATCCTCTTGAATTTAGTAGTATGCCACAATATTCTGCAACCCAACAGGCTTTACTATAATCCGCATTATTAAACTTTTCATCATCTATAGGGGCATCGTTAAATGGGGTAAAATACTCCACATTATTGCTCGTCTTATAAGAACCATAGTCAATCACCACATTCTTGAACAAAGTCTTAGCTTGCTCACATAAATTGCGTGATTTCTCTGATATACCATTGGAAACCACTTGTATAACTGTACTTGGAGAGTAGGTCTCAACATAATTCTGCAACAATTCTAAAATAGCAAGAAAATCCTTATGCAGAGTAGGCTCACCCCCTAATACATTTATCAATTTCCATTGCTTATTGCGCATAATGCTTTCCTTGATAAAGCCTTCTATAGCAGATATTTCAAGTTGCTCTTTAGTAGGCTTTTGCGCACAAGAACGATTGCACCCAAAGCATTTCAAATTACAATCATAAGTAATATCTATCTCTATCTTATCAAATGTCGGCCGAAATTTCTTTCTTCCTCGAAAAACATCTTTAGGGCACAATGCTGGCTTACTCAATATTTCGGCGATACATTGCTCCTTGAGTTCTCCGCTCCCAGCCATTTCTTCTCTATCTTTTTCTTTAAAATAACCAATAGATTCCAACTGCATTGGATTCCGAGACATTTCAACAATTGGAATCATAATGGCATAATCTTCATACGACTCAATCCATGGAAGCTTATACAATTTTGTTCCTACTGATGAATTTATTATTGTTTTAAAATATGGCAAAGGAATTGAGTCAAAAAGATATTTTTTGAATGACTTCAAATCCTGCCAAACATTTCCTCCTTCAGCATTTCTTGGGAGGACAAAATTAACTGGAAAATCATAATATGGAGATAAGGTATTCTTTTGCCAAACTTTTCCGACGGCAACGTCGATATCCCAACTCGAATATTTTTCATATAAATCTCTTAGAGCATCCTTACCAATCAAGGCATCATCACCATCCACGATTGCTATAACACTATCATCGTTATTGCAGAAATAATGAATAGCTTGATAAATGCATTGCATTTTTGTAAAATTAGTTTTACAACTAACAAAAGTCACTCTGTCTTCAACTTCACGAATAAGGGTTCTAATCAACCTCGGGAGTCCATTATCAGAACAATCGTCAAATAGTACGACACCAAAGTCTTGAAAGGACTGACTCATCAAAGAACACCAAAAACGCAAGAAGCGAGGTATGGAAACATTTCTAAAGCAAGAAATGACAACCATCTTCTCATTTCTCTTCGGCGAACACCATTCACAGAAAGAACCTTCACAATCAAAGCCCCCATATTGCACATTAGGAATTTGCAATTGTTCCACACGGTCCACCACCGTAAGCCAAGAATAGGATTCTGTCTTTCTATAATTCTGAGGATGAACATAGAAGCTTCTTTGGTCTCCTCCCCGAACTGAACAATAGCCAGTTCTTTCTTGGAATCGTTCTATTGCACGATACCAAGACAACTTTAACCGATTCTGTTCATCCAATTCATTTGAATATGGACGCAAAGAAAACAATCGTTTTTTATCAAACAATCCCAGTCGGACTTCTGGGACAAACCCTCCATTTTCAAAACCGAAATAGTCCTTCGATTCTTTGTTATAAATATTGAATCCTACAGAAATAACATTCTGATTTTGTTCGAGTTGTGCTATCATATCCGTCAAAAAAGAATGTCCAAAATCTTTTCTTCCAATGATAACGTCACAATCCATTTGCAAAATGTAATCCCCTTTACATTGTTCAAAAGCATATAAGGTTGAACTTACAATACATTTCTTAGATGTACAAGCATATTTTGATGGGATTCCAAACCATCGTCTATTTATTTCTTCGGTTTGAGAATTGTCATACAAAAAATATCTGTCTATTATGCCGTCTTTTACCAAACCTTCAATTATGTCTGTGACCCCTTTGACACTTCCCTTGGAATTGT
>JAEEGH010011283.1_pt1 | contig 20301 bp, 15 predicted proteins | sample 9134181 | NCBI WGS metagenome assembly JAEEGH01 (sample SAMN16246544, study PRJNA631951) | gut metagenome | biome: gut microbiome; feature: rumen; material: DP-attached | host: Bos | place: Iran: Karaj | collected 2018-10
TCCGGCAGATTCAGAGAATTCAAGAACGTCTGATGGACGTTGTCGAAATAATCGCGAGCATAGCAGATGCGGTCTTGGAATTCCGTCAGAAATTCAACGGCGTATTCGGGATCACGGCTCAAGGCAAGATTGCCAGAGCCTGCCGAAATGTCGCAATACAGATTAGGATACTTCCGCAACAGTTTTGGAATGCGGCCTTCGCGCACGACAGGCGTGCCTGGCTTCGGATAACGAGCCGTTTTCCAGATGTCGTCGTCGGAAATATGGACCCAGAAGCCTGGAGCATGACCCAAAAACGTCGTGTCAGGGCATGCTTTCAGAACGTTTTCCAGTGTGTCGATGTTGCCGCCCCACCATTCCGTGCGCGGATGGTTCAGCGTCGGCTGGAAGTCGTAGTCGAAATGAAGCGTGACAGGCATGCCCAAATCGCCCGCCGTGCGGAACAGACGCAGGCAGTCCGGATTATCGTACATGACGCGGCATTTGACTTCACCGCAGCACTTTGCGCCATAGATGTCATGGGCGGCTTTTAGCTTGCGAGAGGCCTGTGGATCGCGTGCGTCAGGAGCGTAGCCGAGAATAAAGCGTTCGGGAGCGCGTTCCACATAGGAAAGGCAACGTGCGAAAGGAATCGGGCCCGTCGTCGTGCCCAAAACTGGCGCGGGAATCACAGCTTCCGTTGATTCCGAATATTCGTTCCGTTCGCATTCCCAGCTGAAAAGCCATGTCTTGGAAATGCCGTATTGGTCCATGTTGGCCAGAAAACGCTCCAAATTATGGCCGTGCCAGTCCGGATGATTGTGTGCGTCAATAATCTTCATCGTCATTCTCCTTAAAACATTTTTGCTTTTTTATTGAAAACTGCTGTTCACATTCTAGATTATCCCAAACTTTGTCTTTCGCAAGAAATTCAACCAATAAAATATGGAGTACTGCCATGTCATTCTGCGATCTTCACTGGTTTAGCAACGTTCTCGGCAAAGCCGTCAACACATGGGTCCTTTTGCCTGACACGGATGTCAAAGGACCGTATCCGGTCTTCTATCTCCTCCACGGCCTGTCTGACGACAATACTATTTGGTTACGCCGCACGCGTATCGAGTGCTATGTTTCCGGACTGCCGCTCATCGTCGTCATGCCCGACGGTGGCCGTGGTTTCTACTGCGACCACGCCAACGGCCCGCATTGGGGCGAACACATCGCCAAAGAGCTGCCGGATTTCATTGAAAAGACCTTCCATGCCCGCACGGACGGCGCAGGCCGCGCCATTGGCGGTCTCTCCATGGGCGGCTACGGCGCGTTGCGTCTTGCCATGGGCAATCCGGGTCGTTATTGCTCCGTCAACTGCCATTCCGGCTGCCTGACGTACGCCCACGTGAAATATGAATTCAGCACGCCCGGCCGTGAAGCAGAATACAGGGCGATGGTCGGTGAAAAGGACACAGGCGGCCCGTTCGACCTGTTCACCGCAACGGAAGAATGCCTGAAGACAGGCCTCGTTCCGAAAATCAAAATCGACCACGGTACGGAAGACTGGTTGCTTCCGCAGGCCCGCGAATATTCCGCCTTCCTCAAGAAGCTCGGCATCGAGCATGAATACAACGAATATCCGGGCAACCACAACTGGGACTTCTGGGATACCCATATCCGAGAAGCACTTGAATTCCATGCCAAAAACCTTGGCATTGCCAAGGGCTAAAAGCTTAAAGCTTAAAGCTTAAAGCAAATTCTAGTCTCTCCAGAACATCCAAAATATCCAGAATATCCAGTTTTTCCAGTATGAACTTCACCTACGCCTCATTAGATCCAGTTCCCGTCACGAAACCGGGCCCACATGCCGCCGCCGAACTCCGCACTCATCAGGGCATTCCAAGCATGGAACGCACCGCCAATGGACGTCTCTTCGCCGTCTGGTACGCGGGCGGAACGACGGAATGCCGTGACAATTACGTCATGATGGTCGTCAGCGACGACGACGGCAGGACATGGTCGGACGCCGTCGCCGTCGTCGATCCGCCCCATCCGGACGTCCGCGCCTTCGATTCAAATTTGTGGATCGCGCCAAACGGCAAATTCTTCTGGATCTGGGGACAGGGCTGTGGCGGCGAAAGCGGTAGCTGGGACGTTTGGGACGGCATCGTCGGAACATGGATTTCCGAACTCGAAAATCCAGACGACGATCCCGCGAACTTCCGCTTCACGCCGCCACGACGCATCTCCAATGGCGTCATGATGGACAAACCGACCGTTCTCTCCGATGGCACATGGGCCTTCCCGTGCTCCGTCTGGACGGGTGATAAATATCGCAGGCATGAGTCGCTGAACGTCGTGCAGGGCGCGTGGATGGTTGTTTCCACCGATGAAGGCAAGTCGTTCCAATATCGTGGTTTCGTGGATATGCATCATATTGAGGGCGGCGCAACCGCGACATTTGACGAACACATCTATGTCGAACACAACGATGGCAGTCTCGCCTGCTATCTGCGCGTCCACAAAGGCGTCGCCGTCAGCCGTTCGTACGACAAAGGCTTCACATGGTCGAAACCTGTCCTTTCCAATATCAAAGGGCCTGATTCGCGCTTCTTCATCCGCCGTCTCCAATCGGGCAACCTCCTGCTCGTCAACAACGACAGCGATACAAAACGTGCGAAAATGACCGCCTGGCTGTCAAAAGACGATGGCAAGTCATGGCCCTATGCCTTGACGTTAGATCCTGTCGATCACGACGTCGCCTATCCGGACGGCAAGCAGGCGCCAGACGGCTCCATCTACATCATCCACGATTTCGCGCGGCGCGAAGGCGGCTACGTCTTCATGCACCGCATCACGGAAGACGATATCATCGCCGGAAAGATCGTCACGCCAACATCTTGGCTCAGACGGCTCGTCGGCCAGTCCAAGCCTGTCACAGGCGAGACTCATTTCAGTCTGTGATTTTCCCATCATCATTTTTTTCAAAAAAAATCAGAGGATGAATTTGCATTTTTAAAAACACTGTTTATTTTTATTCGCAGTTTTCAAATAACACCGAAAAAATCATAATGAACATCCACTTCACAATCAATACGCAAGCTTGGTGGTGGCGTGACCTTCGAAGGCCAACGCCGCGTTACCTTGTGGTTTGATCATGTGCAGGTGAAATAAACTCAAAACAAGTGTAGAAGACGGATTGGCCTATGCCAGTCCGTCTTTTTTTGTGTCAAAATCATATCAACAGGAGAAAGAGCATGATGAGGAAAACAGATTTCGAGAGATTTGAGAAGTTGGCGGAAAACGGTGTGATCGTGCCTGTATTCCAGGAACTTCCGGCAGACATGGAGACGCCCGTGTCCGTGTTGGAACGATTTGTGGACGATGAAAATGTCTGCCTGATGGAAAGCGTGGAGAACAGTGAAAAATTCGGCCGATATTCGTTTTTGGGAGTCCATCCGCATGGGATGTTCATTGTGGAGGGCGGAGAGCCATTCATGCTTGTCGCAGGCCAGCGACTACGACTAAAATACGATAAATATCCATTGGATGCTCTCCGTGCATTAGTCTCCGGCAAGAAAGTCGTTCGTGATCCGTTGCTGCCGCCACTGCCTGGCGGAGCCATCGGCTATTGTTGTTATGAAGCCATCGGCATGTTTGAGAAATTGCCTGAACCAAAGCCTGGTCTGAACATGCCAGTTTGTGCATTCATGCTGACGGATGAAATCATCGCCTTCGATAACATGCGGCACACGATGATGGTCATCGTCAATGTCCATTTAGACAATTTCGCCAACCATCGCGCAGCTTTCACTGCCGCTGAAAAACGTCTTACAGCACTTGTTGAACGCATCCAAACACCTGTTGCGCAACATATTAGATTGGATAAAGAAGAAAAAGTCCAACTGATTCCCGAAATGACTCGTGAGTATTTTGAACAGATGGTTGAAAAAGCCAGACAGTACATTACAGAAGGTGAAATCATCCAAGTTGTTCCGTCGCAGAGCTTTTGTGCGGAGACAAACATTCCACCTTTTTTGATGTATCGTGCTCTCCGTCTGGTCAATCCGTCGCCATACATGTTTTACCTTAAATTAGGGGAAGAGACATTGGTCGGTTCGTCGCCTGAGACGCTTGTTAAATTGGAAAATGGCCGTAGCACCGTCCGTCCGATTGCGGGAACACGTAAACGTGGCGCGACACCTGCGGAAGACCGCCGTCTCATGGACGAATTGCTCCATGACGAAAAAGAATGTGCAGAACATCTCATGCTCGTTGATTTGGCCCGAAATGATGTTGGCCGCACGGCTGTCATCGGTAGCGTGCAGGTCAAATCGTTCATGGCTGTTGAAAAATATTCGCATGTCATGCACATCGTTAGCGATGTGGAAGGCATGCTTGATCCGAAATACGACGCCTTCGATCTTTTGGCCACCACCTTCCCCGCTGGAACACTCTCGGGCGCGCCGAAAATCCGTGCCATGGAAATCATCCATGAATTGGAACCGAAGCCACGTGGAGCATATGGTGGAAGTGTCGGTTATATCAGCTACGATGGCAACATGGACATGGCCATTACAATCCGTACATTGGAAGCCCGAAATGGCAAGATTCGTGTGCAGGCAGGAGCGGGCATCGTCTATGATTCCATACCCGCCAACGAATATCAGGAAACTATCAACAAAGCAGCAGCCCTTTTCAAAAGCGTTGAATTCGCAGGGAGGAACCTCAAATGATTTTCGTTCTAGACAATTATGATTCATTTACTTACAATCTCGTCCATCTGATGGGTTCTCTTGGTGCGGAAATGGTGGTGGAACGCAATCGTGAGACATCCGTTGCCGCCATCATGGCCATGCGACCAGACGGCATTCTACTTTCGCCTGGTCCGAGCCGCCCTGAAAATGCAGGCTGCATGTTGGATTTGATTCATGCAGCTGCGGGACGCATTCCCATGCTCGGCGTCTGCCTCGGCCATCAGGCCATCGGCCATGCTTTCGGTGCAAAAGTCATTTCCGCAGGACGTATCATGCATGGCAAGCTGTCCACAATTCACCATGACAGCCAAGGCATTTTCCAAAATGTCCCGCAGGATTTCAAAGCCGTCCGCTACCATTCGCTCGCCTTGGAGGAGGCCACACTGCCAGACTGCCTTGAAATCACAGCCCGTTCAGAAGATGGTGAAATCATGGGCGTCCGTCACAAGGAATTGCCTGTGGAAGGCATTCAGTATCATCCGGAATCCATCATGACGGAAGCTGGCCGCCAGCAGCTGATGAATTTCCTTAATTGTTGCCGTGGAGAGTATTAAAATATCAAATGAGATTGTAAAAGGAGATAAAAGCATGAAAGATTTATTGAAGAAAGTCATGAACGGGCAAGATTTGACCGAAGAAGAATCCGCTACCATGCTCGATAAAATGGCCAATACCGATAATTATGCGCAGGCGGGCGCTCTTCTTTCCGCTTTGGAAATGAAAGGCGAAAGTGTTTCCGAGCTCATTGGAGCTGCACAATATTTACGAAAACATGCTGACAAGATTCATGTCGCCAAACCATGCGTGGATGTCGTCGGCACAGGCGGTGACGGTGGCGCGTCATTCAATGTTTCCACCACAGCCGCTTTTGTGGCGGCGGGCGCAGGTGTGACAGTTGCAAAGCACGGTAACCGAGCGGTTTCCGGTAAGAGTGGTGCGGCGGATGTATTGGCTGAATTAGGCTACAATCTGGATATGCCACGCGATGCCGTCGAACATGCTATCGACGATGACGGCATTGGTTTCCTTTTCGCACGCACGCTCCATCCCGTGATGGGCAAAGTCGCACCGTTGCGCAAGGCCATTGGTGTCCATACCATATTCAATATGCTCGGTCCGTTATCCAATCCCGCAAATGCTGAAGGCATCGTGCTTGGCGTGTGGGACGCACGGCTCGTTCCGCTGTTCGCGGAAGCATTGCGTGGCCTTGGCATGAAGCGTGCGTTGGTCGTCCATAGCCGTGATGGATTGGACGAAATTTCCGCCACCGTGCCAACGGATTATGCACAGCTTGATGGTGATACAATCACCTATGGCGTCATTGAACCAGCCAATCTGCTGCCTACTGAAGAGACGGAAGGCGACACGGCGGGCGGTACTCCTGCCGAAAACGCCCACATCTTGCGTGACATTCTCGATGGAATCGACCATACGGCCAGACGCGGCATGGTTGTGTTGAACGCCGCCGCCACTTGCCTTGTCGCAGGGCTCGGAAACTGTTTGAAAGACTGTATCCCATTGGCGGAACGTTCCATAGACACGAAGGCAGCTCTCCACAAACTAGAGACGCTAGTGGGGGCCAGTCACGCATGAACATTCTCGCCGAAATCGTTGAAAAGCTGAAGCCAAGGCTGGAAAATCGCAAACGCACCCTGCCAATGGAAGTATTGGCGGAACAAGCCGCACAGGCTCCTACAAGACCGAAATTTGCGGCGGCCTTCTGTGGTGATGGGCTGCATATCATTGCAGAACTGAAAAAGGCATCACCTTCCAAAGGACTCATTCGCAGCAACTTCGATGTTCAATCACTGGCTGTTGAATTGGCAGAAAATGGTGCGACGGCATTGTCTGTTCTGACGGAGCCTTACTATTTTCTCGGTGGTGAAGAGAATCTGTCAATGGCAGCTCAAGCTGTCTCCATTCCGTTGCTACGCAAGGATTTCATCTTTGATGAATACCAGATTCTTGAAGCAAAAGTTTTAGGAGCATCCTGCGTTCTGCTTATCGCCGCCATGTTGCCTGCCGAACGGTTTATTCAATTACTGAATTTTGCTCATGATCAAGGACTTGATGTTCTTGGCGAAGCACATTCGGAAGAAGAGCTGGAAACGGCGGTGACAGCGGATTTGGTCGGTGTCAACGCCCGTGATCTCCGTACATTCGGAACATCGCTTGAGCGTTCAGCAGAACTGATCCACACGATTCCAAAAAATCGTGTCGCCATTGCGGAAAGCGCTGTCCGATCTCGTGCGGATATGGACATGATGACGGCAGCAGGAGCGAAAGGTTTTCTCATCGGTGAAACGCTCATGCGAGCGGAACATCCGGGCCTGAAATTGAAGGAGTTGTTGCAATGTTGTTGAAAATCTGCGGCATTACACGGGAGGAGGATGCACGATGCGCGGCATTATGTGGCGTCGATTTCATCGGTGTCATTCATGTGGAATCTTCCAAACGGTTCGTCACCGTTGAGCAGGCCAAGAATATTTTTGCTGTTGCGAAACCAGCTAAAACCGTTCTTGTCGTGAGGGATATGGAATTAGAAAAGCTTCAGGCCATCATCCACGATATTCATCCATACGCCGTGCAATTGCATGGCCATGAATCGCCTGAATATGCCATGAGCTTGAAGGATGTAAAAGTCTGGAAGGCATTCAATCTGAACACATTGAATGACCTTCAAGAAGCGGTGGTTTTTCCGGCGGAATTCATTGTCGCCGATTCTGGTGGCGGAACAGGCAAGACATGCGATTGGACACGAGCTGCTGAATTGGCCCGCCGCCGTCCTGTTCTGTTGGCAGGTGGTATCACGCCGGACAATGTTTGTAAAGCCGTCGCCGCCGTTCATCCCGTCGGCATCGATGTGGCGGGCGGTGTGGAATCCGCACCAGGCATTAAAGATCATGACAAAATTCATCAATTATGTATAAAAAGGAAAAGTTAGTATGAACATGCATTATGGAATCTACGGTGGACAGTATGTGCCCGAAACGTTGACGGGAGCGTTGCGTGAACTGACACAAACATATCTGGAAGCGAAGGATGATCCAACCTTCCGTGCGGAATTGGACGATTTGCTAAAACATTATGTTGGCCGCGAATCGCCGCTCTACTATGCCAAACGGCTTTCAGAGCATCTTGGTGGTTCACGCATCTATCTGAAACGAGAGGACTTAAATCATACAGGAGCGCACAAGATTAACAACACAATGGGACAGGCCCTGCTGGCTCGTCGCATGGGCAAGAAACGCCTCATCGCTGAAACGGGCGCAGGCATGCATGGTGTCGCTACGGCCACTGTCGCAGCGCTTTTCGGCATGGAATGTGAAATCTTCATGGGATCTGTTGATGTGGCGCGGCAGGCTCCGAATGTCGATCGAATGCATGCTCTTGGTGCGAAAGTCCGTTCCATCACGGAAGGCGGTGCCACGTTGAAAGATGCTATGAACGCTGCGCTACGCGAATGGGCCTCCTGTAGCGATCATACATTCTATCTGATTGGAACGGCGGCTGGCCCATATCCTTACCCTATGTTAGTTAAGGACTTCCAATCTGTCATCGGTAAGGAGACGCGCCGTCAATGTCTGGAAATGTGTGGTCGTCTGCCGGATGAAGTCGTCGCCTGTGTCGGCGGTGGCTCCAACGCCATCGGCATGTTTGCGGGATTCGAAGATACGCCGCAAGTTCGTCGTGTAGGCGTCGAAGCGGGCGGCATGGGCATTGCCACAGGACAGCATGCCGCCTCCATCAACGGTGGCAGAGTTGGCATCCTCCATGGCATGAAAGCGTATTTCCTCCAAAACGAAAATGGCCAAATGCTTGATACTTACTCTGTTTCAGCAGGGTTGGATTATCCGGGCGTCGGCCCTGAGCACTGCCTGTTGGCGGATGAAAAATTAGCCACTTATGAAGTCGCCAACGACGATGAAGCCGTCGCTGCCTTCGACACACTTTGCCGTTTTGAAGGCATCATTCCCGCCCTCGAAAGTTCCCACGCATTGGCCTACGCCATCCGCGAGGCACCGAAACACGGCAATGACCATATCATCGTCGTAAATCTTTCGGGCCGTGGTGATAAAGACATGGATAACATCAAACAATACAAGGAAAATCATGGACAGAATCGCTAACATCTTCGTAGCTCGCAAGCCGCTCGTCATCTTTACCAGTGTTGGTTATCCCACGGAGGAACAGAACGAACAAGCCGTTTGTGCCGCCATTGAAAAAGGTGCGGACATCATTGAACTGGGTGTTCCATTTTCTGATCCAATGGCGGATGGGCCAGTCATTTCCGCCGCTTCACAAGTCGCCATAAAAAATGGCATGACGCTACAGAAAACCATCGCTTTCGCCGCCCGTATTCGGGCAAAATATCCACAGATTGGGCTGATTCTTTTCAGTTACATGAATCCGCTTCTGCATATTGGCTATGACACGGTCTGTCAACAACTTGCTGATGCAGGCGTCGATGGGATTCTGCCTGTTGACCTACCGTTGGAGGAGCGGGATGAACTGCTCGTTCCTGCCCGTGCACATGGTCTTCACATCATCCCGCTCGTCTCGCCGCTGACGCCTGAAGATCGTGTTGAAAAAATCGTCGAAGGCATGACGGGATTTGTCTATTACATTAATGTAGCGGGTGTTACGGGAGCACGGGACACATTGCCGCCAGAAGTCGCGGAACGCATTGCGATGATCAAACGACACACCGCACTGCCTGTCGCCGCTGGCTTCGGCATCGCTTCCGCCGCGGCTGCCAAAGCCGCTGCAAATGCCGCTGATGGCGTCATTTCCGGTAGCGGATTCGTCAAAGCAACCGCCGTCTCGCCGCAAGCGGCAGCGGATTTCACAGTCGAACTCCTGCATGGAATGGGACGTTGATGGTAACGACGGTGTCTCACCGTTGGTTGTCATCGACGGTGGGACACTGTGTTACCTTCATCACATGGCGTTAAATGGTCGGTCCCGCAGGAGTGGGACCCTCCCATCATTTCCACTTCGACAGGGCGGATTTGACGGCATCGTCCAATTCCTTTTCCGCCTTATCGCGATCAAAGGCCCATTCCACGCTCCACAGACGGAACATGTTCCAACCCAATCCTTTGAGAACGGATTGACGCGTCTGATCACGGTCGCGGGCCGTCGCCTGACGGGCGTATGACGGCCCGTCGCATTCGATGCCTAAAACATACCGTGTTTCGTCGTTGGGATCCGTCACCGCCAGATCGATCTTGTAGGCGGAGCAACCGATATCGCGATGGACGCGGTAGCCTTGCTTCGTCAGATGGTCGTATGCCGCTTGGACGACGCCTGCGCTCCGCTTGGCGTCGCTGCCGCCCTTTGCCTTCGCAGCTGCGCCGCTTTCCGCATATTTCAGGAACGCACGTAGATGCGCGGCGCCGATGGAACTCGTGCGGCTCATGTCAATCTGCTCCGCATGGACGGACGACACGACGATGACCTGCTCTTTCGCGCGCGTAATCGCCACGTTCAGGCGGCGTTCGCCGCCTGAACGATTCAACGGACCGAAATTCATGGCGAACTTACCGTCCTTATCGGGCGCGTAACCGATGGAGAAGATGATGACGTCGCGTTCGTCGCCCTGCACGTTTTCCAAATTCTTTACGAACAGCGGTTCCTCCAGAGTGTCGCTGAAGAACGGCTCCAGATCGGGATGCTCGCGGCGGAAATCGTCCATCAAATCGTCGATCAAATCCTTTTGGGCTTGGCTGAACGTTACGACGCCGATGCTCTTCTTGTTAAGTTGCGGATTTTCAAGGCGTTCCTGTATGAGTTTGATGAGAGCTTCGGCTTCGGCGCGGTTCGTTCTGCTTGCGCGGCGATCGTACATGCCGCCTTCCACGAACTTGAAAGAGACGCCGAGATTCGCGCCATTGCTCGCCGCAGGGAATGTGAACAGACGATTGTCGTAGTAATGTTCGTTCGAGAAAGCGATGAGCGATTCGTGGCGGCTGCGGTAGTGCCAGTTGAGGAACGTGGAATGGAGGCCAGCCGCAAGGCATTCGTCCAGAATGCTTTCCAAGTCTTCACCAACACCTTCGTCATCATCGTCGTCTGCCGCTGTGTCGCCTTTCTGGAAGAAGTTGGTCGGCGGCATCTGCTTCGGGTCGCCGACGACGATCAGTTGCTTGCCGCGGGCGATCACGCCGATGGCATCCCACACGGGAATCTGCGACGCTTCATCGAACACGACCAAATCAAACGATGAATCCGGCGGCAAATATTGCGCGACGGACAGCGGGCTCATGAGGAAGCATGGCTTCAGCACAGGAGCCAACGTTGGAAGTCCTTCCAGCAGAATGCGTACGGGTTTGTGACGCATCTTTTTTTCGCATTCGCGTTTCAGCAGGCCGAGCTCGCTGTTCTTCGGGCTGGATTCCTCCTGTTTCGGCAACCGTTCGGACAGTTTGGAGAAAACGATTTTCTTCGTCAAATCCATGTATTTTTCATCCAATTCACAGAATTGATGAATCAACTCTTCATGCGATTTGCCGCTGAAATGCGCCAATGCAGGTGATTCCGCCAAAATTTGATAGAGCATATCGCGATAATACGCTGTATCAACGGCTTCCGATGCTTCCGACGAATTGAGCGAATGGTCTTCCAAAGCCGTAATCAATCCAGCCAGACCATAGCCTTCGACCGTCTCGCGACGTTGTTTCCAAATGACGACATGGCGCAATTCGGACATCATAGGTAGTGCCGCTTCGATCTTGTCTATCAACGACTTCGGATAGCTTAAATCTGCTGGCTCCTCGAATTTCGCGGCGGCTTGCTTTGCCGATTCGCGGAACGCATTCCAAGCATCTTCTAACGCCTTGAACGACTGATGGATGGCCGTGTCTGCCTTGAAGGAGACCGTCGCCGTCGGTAGGTAGTTCGACAAAGCGTTGAGCATGGCGATGCGAGCGGCTTCGTCGTTGTTGCAGAGCTTCTCCATCGTGACTAGAATGCCGTGAGTCGCGTCCAACGTCGTGGAGACGCGTGTCCAGTCCGTCTTCTCCGCTTGCCATAGATCGCCGAGCAGAGCGGCGCCCGCAGGCGACTGCTCATCCGTCAGCTTCTTGTATTTAAGGTATTCTTCGAACAACGGCAGATTTTTTGTCAATTCCGTCATCGTCAGTTCGGTGCTGCCAAGCCGTTTGATGCCCGCCAGTTCCTTCAGCAACTTTTTATTTGCGAAGTATTTGCCGATGAAGAACTTGTTGTTGTTCTCATGAATGCGTTTCTGCAGTCCTTCGATATCCAGCTGGCCGACGTTGTCCAAATTATAGGCGGTCAATTTGGCCGCGCTTTCGTTCAGCTTGATCGTGTTGTTTGCGAAATCAACGATGAAATCCATCTGCTTGCCGAACTCAGCCGTCAAAAATGCCGCCGGTATGTCTGGTGACGACGATAGCCGTTTCGTGAATTCCATGACGTTCATGATGGCTTCGTTCGTCTCGAAACAACTTGCGGGAATCGCCAGCGGCTGTGCAACGCCGTCGAACGCCGCCCGCAGCACTTTCAAGCTCTCCAGCAGTTTCTTGCAGGACGCTTCCAATTCATTCTGCGCCAACGGATTCCATTCCTTCAACGACAGACATTCCAAGGCGTTGCGACTCTCATCTGTCGTCTCGTCGAAAGCGATGACGAGTTCCGTCACGGCTTTCCGCATGGCGTCGTAATCTTCCTTCGATTGCGTCAACGTATCGATTTTCATCAATCCGTCCCGCGCCTTGCCGCGATCAACCTGTTGCGTAAAGCACTGGTAGGCAGTGAGACCGTTCGGATAGGGCTTGTGCAACTGTTGGACGTAGTCGTTCAACGCATTTCGCGTGTTCGACAAATCCGCTACCAGTTTGTCCCATGTGGAGGATGGTTTCTGTTCCGCAACTTGCAGCGTTTCAGCAAATTGCGCCAAAACTTCCTTCTTGCCCGCTTTGTTGGAATGAAGCTCTAGGCAGAATGGTTTCAAGCCGACTTTCGTCAGTCGTCTGTGGACGACGTCCAAAGCCGCCTTCTTTTCGGAAACGAACAGCACACGCCGCCCGATGGCCAGATTATGCGCGATGATGTTCGTAATCGTTTGTGATTTGCCCGTTCCAGGCGGCCCGTGCAGGACAAAGCTCTTTCCGAGTTCCGAATACAACACTGCCGCCATCTGCGATGAATCAGCATTCATCGGGCAATACAAGTGCATCAAATCCAGATGCTTGTAGATTTCGCTAATGGGAAAAACATCCACGCCGTCGTCGAACAAACCACCGCCTTTCACAAGATGATCGACGATTTTGTTCTGCCGCAATTCATTCGCCCGCGCCGTCATGTCGTTCCACATGATGAACTTGCCGAATGAAAATTGACCGACTTTCACGATATCGAGAACTTCCCAGCCATCCATGACTTTGATGGCTTCACGGAAATTGTTCAGAATGGCGGCGACATCAATGCCCGATTCGTCCGTGGGCAATGGATCCAGCCCGTCGATGGTCATTCGGAACATCTGCTTCAGCAATTCCAACAGCGTGACATTGATGATGGTTTCTTCATCCGATTTGGTGATGAAAATGCCTTCACGCAACGTCTTGCGCACCATGCGTAACGGCATGAGAATCAACGGCGCGATGTAGAATTTCCCTTTGTATGACGGATCGTTCCATTTTAGATAGCCGATGGTCAGATACAGTGTGTTGACGCCGCCATCCTCCATATCGGCATGCGTCTGACGGTAGATTTTCAGCTGCCGTTTCTGAAATTCCTTTTCTGTTGAAAGCGCATACAACTGCTTGGAATCCAGTTTCTTATCCAATCCTTCGAGCACTTGGTCCGCCGTGCCGTCTGGATTAATCGGCAATTTGGAATACGCCTCTTCACCAATCGCCGTCTCCAATGACTGTATTTTCAGTGAGCCATTGTTTGCCAGCGTGTCCTCCAGCTTTGTGATATCTTCGCAAATCAGCGGGATGACGAACTGATTATCGCGCACGTTGAGCAGGCGGTTTCGCAACGACAAATCCAGCAGTTTCTGCCGCCACCGTTCCAGCCTGTCTTTTCCAACCTGTGCTTCTACCTGCGTATTATTAACAGCTTCTGAATTATTAACAGCTTCTGACATGATTATTTTTTTTTGCAACGATTCAGATTCACTTCATGGGACTTATGAGACTGCTCACGTAATTATTGTCCCAGAAGTCCCAGTTGTCCCAATTGTCCCAATTGCCCCAGAAGTCCCAGTTGTCCCAGTTGTCCCAGATATTCCATTAAGCCTTTAGCCATAAGCCATTAGCTATAAGCCATAAGCATAAGCCTTTAGGCTTATTCCAGTACAATCATCTTCGCTTCGTAACCGGCGAATTGCAAGGCCAGTTTGTTGCCGTCCAATGTCACGCCGCCTTTCGTTTCAATGATGTTGGAAGCATTCGCAAATGCTTTGTCCATCGCGACTTCCGCCGCGACATCCTTCTTTGTGCTGTTCACGGCCAGAAGATACGTCTTGCCTTCGTAGTTCCAGACGCGGATATCGACGCCATCGCCTTTCACAAGCTTCGCTGACGGAGCGGCTTCGATCGACAAAATGACGGGAATGAACTGTTTAATTTCTGCCGCCACACGGCTGACGCGACCGAAGCTTTCTTCGAATGGAATCTTCACCATTGGTTTCTTCAAATCAAAGAAGGAGTAATAGATAAGGCCGTTCGAACCATTGACGATGGCCTGCCATGACATCGTGCGGATTTCGTCTTCCGTCGGTGGCTGCGCCTTTTTGCGCTCTTCCTCCGTCTTGCGGTAGCAGGCCCAGTCGAACGCCTGCGGGACTTGCCAGAAGGCGCGCATACCGTAGGTCTGTTCACGCACGGTGCGGGCCTGCTCCGCCGCCTTGCCCGGATCGCCCGGAATCGGATACGGATCCGTTCCAATGACATCGAAGCTGTCCATGTATTCGCGAACTTCCCTGTACTGATAGAGAACGACCCACGTAGGATGGTCGGCATCAAGCTCTTCCATCAATTTCTGACGATCGGCCAGCCGTTTGATCATGCTGGCGGGCAGTTCGTCATTGATGTACCAAGCGAGCAAGGCGGGATGGTTTTTGAATTGATCGACCTTCTGTTTGACGAAAGCCGCCTCGCTTTCTTCCGACGTGATTGATTTCGGGCACCATGTCGTGCCGTAGTAAGCATCTTTAATGGAATAGATGATTTTCAGGCCTAAGTCGTTGATTTTGTCCAACATCGCGGTGTCATTCGGTGAACCATATGGCATCAGCGTGTTGAACGGCGTCTTCGCATAGAATTCCAGATCTTTTTCATTCACACCGCTCCAATACATGCCCAGCGGGAAAAACGGTTTACCGTCAACGATCAGACGGTTGTGTTCATCAATGTAGTTCTTTCTTTCCGGCAGTTTCGCGACTTTTTCGAACCAACGTTCGCTTGTGCCTTTATGCGTGCCGTCTTTCAGCGAGAAGTCCGCCACCACACGATACTTACCGAGCTTCAATTTGGAGGAATCGATGGATGCCGCGCCATACGTGTCGGCGATTTCTTTCGGAGCGATTTTCGTGACAAGATTGCCGTCGGCGTCATAAATATCGAAGCTGCCACGCACGTCAGCGGGCTTATGTTTCCAAGTGGTGATGTTCAGGCCGACGCGGAATTCAACCGTGCCTTCCGCCACGAGCCCGCGGTACAGGTTGTCCGTCACAAAACGCACGAGCGGCGGGTTATAGCGGTAACAGCTCACATCGTCGAACCACGCCTTGCCCGTCATGCCTTTGCGGACATAGACGACAATATGCGTGCTCGTGGCGCTTGTAGGAATCTGCCAACGTGATTTGATGAGTGTCCAATCCTTTGTCCCTTTGATGCCAGATGGATAACCGCCGCCCAGATAGCCGCCTTGTTCATTCTTCTCGCCAGAGCTTTCGATGCAGATGGTCGCGCCCGTGTCGTCACCTTTGATATCTTCCGTTTTCACCCAGCAGGAGAATTCGTACATCATGCCCGGTTCGCAATCGACGGAAATCGAGCAAAGCTGGTAGTTCTTCGGATCATTGTTCGTGTAGCTCATGCATTTGCCGCCGTTACGGCCACCATCGACGACTTTGTAAATCGCCGCATTTCCTTTCCAAAGCTTTGCGGCGCCGTTTTCGTCAACGTCTTCGAAGCCAGCGTTTTTCACAAGATTCGGACCGACAATCTGGCCGAAGGCCGCTAACGCCATCAGACTCAGGCATGTAATCATCTTTTTCATCTTCTGATCTCCTTTGTTATTCAAATCAAGTATCTTGTCTATCGTCTATTGCATGTTTCACTGTTAGGAGGCGCAGGCGGGACGCACGCGCCACTCCCTAGGCGCAGGCGGGACGCACGCGCCACTCCCTAGGCGCAAGCGGGACGCACGCGCCACTCCCTCATGAATTCCGAATACGTCGGGCAGACACAGCCGATGTCCGCCAATTTTTGCATCTGTTCCGTGAAATGCTCCACGGAGACGTTGCACCACGGATGTTCCACGTCTGGAATTCCATGATACGTCAGAATGACGGATTTTCCTTCTTTCAACGCTGATAAGGCTTCATCGAAGCGATCTGGACAGTCATCGCTAAACAGATACGACGGCATGTCGTACGGATTCAATGCCGCCAGATCCAGCGGACGGTTGCCGCCTGTTCGCGCGGCAATGTAACCCATCGACTTGACAGCTGTCGCCGCAGGCTCCGCATACGGACCTCCTGGATACGCATAGACCTTAGGCGCAGGGACTTCCAACTCTTTGAAGATATCTTCGATATACGCCACCTGCGCTTTGTTCTCCTCTACGGAAAGAGACGCGGGATTCGCATGGTCCTTCGTGTGGTTGCCAAGTTCGAACTCCAAAAAGTGCAATGTCTTAAGATCAGCCATGTACATTCCTTGCTTCAACGCATGGACGCGTGAATCACAGAACCAGTCGCAGACGAAAAACGTCGCCTTGAAGCCATGATTCTGCAAAACAGGCACGGCATTTTCAAGTTGCGAACGAACGACATCATCAAATGTAATCACCGCTGTCGGCATATTGATTCCTTTTTGTGGTTTTCCTATTAATTATAATACACCATTTACCAATTTATACGTCTTCTGCCGACTTTCAATTGATTTCGATGGCTCATCGGCTAAATTCTGCTTGAACCATCCATCAACTGTTTTCAATCCGTCCATTTATGAACATCGAAAAACGTGAACATGCCTTCGAACCCGTCTTCAGCGCGACCTCGACGCGGCTTGTGCTCGGCACTATGCCGTCGCCCCAATCCGTGAAGCACGGTTTCTATTACTCCCACCCGCAGAACCGTTTCTGGCCGCTCATGGCTGAACTGTTCAACGCGCCAAAACCGACGACGCCCGAAGAGAAAAAGCAATTCGTCCTTCAACGGGACATCGCCCTGTGGGATGTGCTCGCCGTCTGCGACATCGCGGGAGCTTCCGACGCATCCATCCGCAATGCCGTCCCAAACGACATCCCATGGATGCTCTGCCAGACACGCATCACACGCATTTACGCGACAGGCAAGACGGCTTTCAATTTCTATGAAAAACTCGTTTTTCCCAAGACGGGCATTCATGCCGTCTGCCTGCCTTCCACCAGCCCCGCCAACCAGGCCCTTTTCCCATGGCCGAAATTGGTGGAGGAATGGAAAAAGCTGTTTGTTTAGAACACTTTAACGGGAGGGACGCGCTCCTGCGCGTCCGGTCACGCAGGAGCGTGACCCTCCCAGATGCCGCCATCGGCGGCTTAATACCATGGCGCTATGCAATTCGTGGGAATGTAATCTACTTTTAACTCCACCATCTTCTTGATATTCGGCAGTTTATCTCCTGCCCGCAAACAATAGCGCACACCGCGGCGATGCGTCTCTTCCAGCAGTTCCACAGGAGCGTCCCATGGATTTGGATAATTGTACGACAGACTGCTGTTGCCAAGTTCCGCCAATTCCTCCATCAGCTCAGGCGTGCTGAAAATATGGTGGATGAAAATCTCTTTATTCAAACGACGCGCCTCGCGAATATGGTCGATAATAATCGACGAAAACACCGTCTCGCCAATCATCTTCCGTTCTTCCAGCCGTTTGATGACGTCCGCTACGACTTCGCCCTTTGTCTCCAAAAATGGCACGCTGTGGAAACGTTGGCAGATGTCGAGATATTCGTCAAATGTCGGAATACGAAGCAGTTCCAACGGCCATTTGTCCAGACCGTTTCCTTTTTGGAATGTCTGTCGGCGCAGTTCCGCCCAATCGGTCTCTTCGACTTTCAACGGCACGCCGAACATGCGCGCAAGCGATGCGTCATGGCAGCAGACCAAGACGCCGTCTTTCGTCTTGCGAATGTCCGTTTCTATCCCCCAATAGCCAAGACGTCCCGCCGCCGTGAACGACGCCAATGAATTTTCCGGAGCGACTGGTGTGAAGCCGCGATGGCTGAAAAGCCGTGGATTTTTCGTCTCTTCAAACATTCCCATGATTTTTCCTCGCTCAATTGTTGCTTTTATTCTTAACGTATAGGACATATCGTGCTATATTAGCAGAAAGCCGTCAGCGGGAATCGTAGAGATTCCAGCGAAAGCGTATTCTAATATACGTCTTTCTTGTGAAAATTGTTCATCCAACCATGCTTTTTTTGTGAAATCTTCAACTGTCCATATCATGAAAGGCTTGCTCTGCGGCCTGATCGCGACCATGTTCTGGGGCGGATTCTATCCCGTCTCACGGTTGCTGTTCGGCTATGAGGGCGATTCCGTCGAACCGATGAATTTCACGTTCATCCGTTTCGCTCTCGCCGCGCTTTTCCTCTTGCCGATTTTCGTGAAAAAAGACAATCGCGACAAGCTCAAGATATTAATTAAAAAAGACTTGCACTATCTGGCGATGCTGTCGCTCGTCGGTATCGTCGGCGAAGGCATGCTCGTTTTCTGCGCGTTGAAATACACGACGGCCGCCCGCGCTTCCCTCATGGCCAACGCCTCGCCTATCTCCACGCTGATCATTTCATGGCTGGCGGGAAAAGAACTGCTGACGGGAAAGAAAATCACGGGCATGCTGCTTGGTTTCATAGGGCTTGTCATCGCATTTCTCGGCAATGGCGACGACCAGTTCGCCACAGGAGCTTCCATGTTCAAAGGCGACTTCATGGCTTTCGCAAGCGGCGTCTGTTGGGCGCTTTACACCGTCTATGGCGATCGCGTCTCCAACGAATACGGCGGATTGCTTTGCGGTGAAGTCATGTTCGTCATCGCGTTGATCGTCCTGCTGCCTGTCACCTTATGGATCAACAAAAAAATTATTCTCGATTTGCCGTGGCAGACATGGGCTGGAGCCGTTTATTTGGGCATGCTTTCCTACGGACTCGCCAATAGCCTGTGGATTTGCGCTCTCAAATACTTGAAACCAGGCCAGTTGGGATCATTTGGCTATCTTTCCGCCGCCATCGCCATGACTTGTTCTGCCATTTTTGTCAATGAAAAATTCACCATTACATTTTTCATCGCCATAGCTCTTGTGCTTATCGGTGTCGCCTTGATGCTCCATCAGTCAAAACCAACCACGGAATCCAAGCCATGAACAATCCAGAACTTCCTTTCCAAATCCTCTCCGAACTCGCAGGGCAGGAGGAACCAACTCCCGCGACGCTTGCGGACATCACCGCCGCTGCGGATATTCTCGATGAAACAGACTGCCGTGAACCTTCTGAAGACCGCCTGAAGGCGCTCAATGTCATCAAGGCCGCGCAAGATCGCATCACGCCAAAGGTTTACACGGATTTCTGTCTGGCGGGGCTGACGCTTTCGCCTGAAGAGCTTCCAGCCATCTATGAAGAATATCCCGCGCTCTACTGGTATGACCGTACATTCTCCAAAGTCCTCGCTGGCGTAAAAGAAGAGGTTGTTCCAGAAGGAAGAACCGTCCTATGGCACGTCTATAACATGGGTTATGTCATCAAGACGTCGAAGCATTGCTTTGCCGTCGACCTCCATCACCGCCGTTCAGAGGAGCTTGTTCCGTATCTCGATTTCGCGGCTGTCACCCACAATCATGACGATCATTACACAGAAAATTTCATCAAAGCCATGAACCGCGCCGCAAAGCCAGTCCTGACCAATTTCTTCCCGAATACCGGCTATACCGCAACCGACAACGACAGCGGCTATTTCAAAGGTCCTGAACGTACGTTCGAATTAGGCGACATCACGATTTCCACTTATGAATCCGATCACAATCCGAAACTCCGCCGCTTCATGCAGCCTGTCGAATTTGTCTGTGGAACAGAGCCAAATGCTTGCGTTATCTTCTCCAGTGGAGATACTTGCAACGCGCAGCAACTGCATTGCCATTCGTCGAAAATCGACTTCTATATCGTCCACCCCTACGTTGGCCTGAAGGTCGATGAAGCGGCAAATCTTCTGAATCCGAACGTCACGCTCGTCAGCCATCTGGAGGAATTCCACCATCGCATCGACCAATGGCGGTGGACATGGCGGCAGGGCTATGAAGCCGCCCGCAAAATCTGGAATACAGGCCACGACGCCATCG
>JAEEGH010011286.1_pt1 | contig 20296 bp, 8 predicted proteins | sample 9134181 | NCBI WGS metagenome assembly JAEEGH01 (sample SAMN16246544, study PRJNA631951) | gut metagenome | biome: gut microbiome; feature: rumen; material: DP-attached | host: Bos | place: Iran: Karaj | collected 2018-10
ATCCGGTGCAGAGCAGAACACTTGGCGCAGACAGTGTGCGTCCGTCCTTAACGGTGACTTTCCACATGCTGCCTTCCGGCTCCACCTTGACGGCCTCTGCCACGGTCATCAGTGTCACATCGGATGAGGCACAGTCGTCTTCAAGCTGTTTTTTTAGCATTTTGGCATCATAAAAGTCGGGAAAAAGTTTATCCCATTTGTTCAGTTTTCCCCCGACGGTTTCCTCTTTTTCCAGAACCGTCGCATGGTATCCTGCCTGTGCCAGACGACCAGCTGCCTGTAGTCCAGCCGGTCCGCCTCCGATGATTATGCAATCTGCCGCTTGTGTCATAGATGTTCCAATTCAAAGCGCAAAGATAGATAAAAAAGACATATCTTTTCTGCTGTAAATATGTGGTATCTTTATATTTTCTTGTATAACAATATATTAATACTTTTATTTTTTATTTGGTCTCCAAAGCGTCCACAATCCGGATATGTTTTGTCACCAGATGAGACGGCAGCAGCAGGAAGCAGAAACTGACAAGCAGGATGAGCAGGTTGACACCGGCCACATGCTGCCATTGGCACATCATCGGCACATAATCCATGAAATAGTTTTTCGGATCCAGCCGCAGCATATGGGTCCGCTGCTGCAGGTGACATACCGCCAGTGCAATGACATTGCCGAAAATCATCCCTTTCAGCAGGATGTTCCCGCTGATGCAGAGGAATATGTTACGGATGTCATTGGCTGTGCTGCCGAGAGTCTGCAGCATGCCGATTGTCGGAATCTGCTCCAGAGTGATGGTGAGCTGTGTGGAAATCAGTGTTATGCATACAACTAATGTTATCAGTATGACCAAAATTGTGACATTCTGGTCAAACAGTCCGATCCATTCGAACATGTCCGGGTTCAGTGTCCGCGCACTTTCTGCAGTCAAGTTGTATGGCAGTCTCCTCTGGATGGCGGTGCAGGTCTCATCCATGCTGTCAAAGTCATGCAGCAAAATTTCTATGGCGTCCGCGCTGTCTTCCGTCCAGTTGTTCAGTTTCCGTATGTGGCGTATGTCGCAGATTGCGTATGTTTCGTCATAGGAGCCCAAACCTGTGTCGTAGATGCCTGCGATGTTGAAAACGCGCTGTCGTACAGGATTCTGTATGAAATATACACGGATTTTTCCGCCGGTGTCCAGTTGGAGCCGGTCTGCGATGTGGGCTGAAATCAGGATGCTGTTCGCCTCCTTTTCCTGCCGGTAGTCAGGGAAGCGGCCCCGTATCAGGTGGTGCGTGAAAAACTCTGTGTCATAGGTGCTGTCAATTCCCTTGAAATATACACCCTCCATTTCCGTGTCGGTCTGCATCACACCTGCCTTTCCGGCGCAGCACTGCACGTGGCGCACGTTGGGAAGGCTCCCGATGGCCGCAATGGTGGCGCTGTCAATGGCGAAAGGCTCTCTTTCGTAAGACTGGTTATTGTCAAAACGGTGGATGACAATATGTGAACCGAAACCGACCACCTTGTCCCTGATTTCCTTGCGGAAACCGTTTGTAATGGCGAAGGCCCAAATCATCACACAAATGCCCAACCAGACGCTGACAGTGGCTATCCGCAGTATGGGTCTCGAGAAACGCTTCCCTTTGCGGGGAAGCAGTCTGTTCGCGATAAACCAGTTGGTGTTCAAGAGGATCTGATGTTAAATCCGATCGAATCCGGTGTATGGTTGCAGCACTTCCGGCACAATAATCTCCTGGTTTTCGGTCTGGTTGTCCTCAAGTATGGCGGCAACCACGCGGGGCAGTGCCAGTGCGCTTCCGTTCAGTGTGTGAAGCAGTGTCGGTTTCCCTTCCTGGTTTTTGTAGCGCAGTTTCATGCGGTTGGCCTGGAAATTCTCAAAATTGGAGACCGAACTAACCTCCAGCCATTTGTCCTGACCTTTGGCATACACTTCAAAATCGAAGGTTAGGGCGGAGGTGAAGCTGATGTCGCCGCCGCAGAGCCGGATCATCCGGTAGGGGAGACCCAGTTTTTGCAGCAGACCGCCAACGTGCTGTTTCATCTCCTCCAGCACTTGATAGGAGACCTCCGGTTCCACAATCTGCACAATTTCAACCTTGTCAAACTGGTGCAGCCGGTTCAGTCCGCGCACATCCTTGCCGTAGGAGCCCGCCTCCCTGCGGAAGCATGCGGAATAGGCGCAATGGCGGATCGGCAGGTCTGTGACCTTCAGCAGACAGTTGCGGTAAATGTTGGTGATGGGGACTTCGGCCGTGGGAATCAGATACATCTTATCCTCATTGACAAAATACATCTGTCCCTCCTTGTCGGGGAGCTGTCCGGTGGCGTAGGCGGAATCGCCGTTGACCATGTAAGGGACCTGCACCTCAGTGTAGCCGGCACGTGTCGCCTCATCCAGGAAGAAGTTGATGAGAGCCCTTTGCAGTTTTGCCGCCTTTTCGCGATATAGCGGAAATCCTGCGCCGGTCAGCTTGCAGCCGGTTTCAAAGTCAATCAGGTTCTTGCTAGCGCAAATGTCCCAGTGGGGCAGGAAGGTGTGAGCCTTTTCAAAGTCACCCCAGCGGTATTCCTCCACGTTGTCATCGGCGGTTTTCCCTTCCGGCACCGAATCGTGAGGAATGTTGGGCAGGAGCACCAGTGTTTGGCTAATTTTCTCATCCCATTCGTTGAGAGTGCTTTCCAATGTCTTTGCAGCCTCTTTCAGTTCGGCGGTGCGTTTTTTTGAGGCCTCAGCCTCTTCCCGTCTGCCCTCCTTGAAGAGCTGCCCTATGCTTTTTGCAATCCGGTTTTGTTCGGCATAGTTGTCGTCCAGCTGTTTCTGGCATTCCCTTTTCTTTTTGTCGCAGTCCAGAATTTCAGCAACTTGTGCCTGTGCGTCGTAATGTTTGGTCTTAAGCCGTTCCACGACCCATTCCGGGCGTTCCCTTAAAATTGTTAATGGAATCATCTTTTTTTGTTATTGCTTTGTAATACGATTATCTGTCCTTTAAATAACGAGGCGTTTCTTTCCAACTGGTTCATGGTCATGATGCTGCTCATCCGGCATCCGTATCTCTGGCAGATGTCCCGGAGCGTTTCGGAATCGGATGTGACAGTGTGCTGTTTGTAGTCGTTAGAGTATTTCGCCTTTTTCTCAATGTATACCCATTCCCCCTCCTTGGGTTCATAGTTTCTGGAAAGCAGGTCGTTGTATTTCCGTATGCGGAACAATGGCTGCTGGACTGAGATGGCTATGTCCAGATAGGTCTCGTCTTTCTGCGCTATGACAAAATAGGTCCCGTTATGGGCATATACCGGACGTTTGGTGTAGGGGTAGCTCACCTGCTTCGGCATTCCTGGCGTAATTATTGTGTCAATGCGTATCACCGGCATCGGTTGTGCGCTGTCCCTATCGCCTGTAAGGGCGAGAGTGTCAAAACGTGCAAGCCTGTATTTTTCAATGATGCTTGTCAGCCGTTCCGGATATGTCGGGCTGGTTGCGTAACCGCATTCCTTCAGCCCTTCAGCCCAGCCTTTGTAATCGGTCTGCGACAAGGCGAAAAGCTTTTCATACCGTTTGGCTTTCAAAAAGTTGGAATGGTCGTTGTAGGAGTCCTCGGCCTTGGGGTATTTCCTGAAGCATTCGTCAGCGGCGTCATCGCTCTTGTAATATGTCTCCCCTTTCCAGTCCGAATGGCATTTTATTCCGAAATGGTTGTTCGCGTTGACGGCCAGGTCGCTGGTTCCGGCTGCGGACTCAAGGATGCCTTGTGCCAGGGTGATGCTGGCGGGGATGCCGCAGTTGCGCATCTTCTCCATTGCCAGCGTGTGGTAGCGGTCGATGTAGTTGAAGATGTCGTTTTCAGTGTATTGTGCCTGTGCCGGACGAAAAGCCATGCAAAGCATGCAGAGGAGTATCCCTCCCATTTTTCCGGTATGTTTTCCTATTTGCTTCATGTTGTCTGCTTTTATTTTCATTTACAACTGGTTCCTGATTTTTTGCTCAATGCGCGATGTGGAACATCCTGGAGTCAGTGGAATGCAGTGGATTTCACCTCCGTCTGATTTTACAATTCCGGCTCCCACAATGGTTTCCTCCGTATAGTCGCCGCCTTTGACCAGCACATCCGGACGGATTTCACTGATCAGCCGCAGCGGGGTCTCCTCGTCAAAAAGTATGACGGCGTCCACGCATTCCAGCGCTGCTATCAGCAGCTGGCGGGAGGTTTCGTCAATGATAGGGCGGTGAGGCCCTTTCAGTTGTGAGACGGAGCGGTCGCTGTTGATGCCCACGATCAGCCTGTCACCAAGGTCGGCGGCTGCCGACAGATATTCCACATGCCCGCGGTGGACAATGTCGAAGCATCCGTTGGTGAAGACTATCCGTCCGCCTTCGTCGCGCCATTGCCGCAGCTGACCTGCCAATGCCGGCATGTCCATGATTTTTTTCCGGATGTTATTCAGATGTTTCACCGTTCTCTATGCTGTTTTTCGGATTTTTCCTTAATGCGGTATATATCAATGTGATTAAACCGCCTGCGATATATACGAAGGTTTCGTTTGCCCAAATCACCCATCCGATAGCCAACCCTGTCTCGTATTGCACCCCATATAGCAGCAGCACTTGTGAGACAAGCAGAGGGTATGCGCCCAAACCGCCCTGGGCGATGACGAATCCGAAGGTGCCGACCACAACGCTTGACAGTGTTGCGGCCCAAATCGGATTGCCGAGATGCAACATCTCAGGGAAGGCGAAGCTTCCGATCATGAACATGAAGTACCAGCAGATCCATATCAGGATGGAATGTGCGATGAACCATCCGGGCCTTTTCAGTCTGGTGATGGAGAGCAGGCCTTGCCAGAAACCAAGCAGCACCTCCTTGATCTTCTTCATGAATTTTGTCTTTCTAAGCAGCCTGCCCAAAAGCATTAGCAGCAGGATTCCGGCTGCAATCGCCAGAATGAAGACAATCCATTTCCCGAAGCTGAAGCCGGCGAACTTGTCGCCGAGGTGGTCAAGGCCGAACAGGGGTACCAGCTTTTCCGCCTCTGCAACGACGGCCACCACAAACAGCAGACCCAGCAGCAGCATGTCAACAATCCTTTCAGTGATGACGGTGCCAAGGTTTTTCTGGAAGGGTACCTTCTCGTAGGTTTGCAGATATGTGCATCTGAGCAGTTCTCCCAAACGTGGAACCGCCACGTTGGCGATGTAGCATATCATCACAGAGTGGTAGGCGTTCGAACGTGAGACTTTGTAGCCCATTGGCTCCAGCAGGATGATTGAACGTAATCCCCTAAGGTATACGCTAATCACCCCGAGAACCATTCCGGCTATCAGGAACAGCCACCGGTATCCGGTGAACACGCCCTTCATGTCATTCATGATGCTGGTCCGCTGTTCCGGTGTGAGGTCCTTTACCGAAAACCAGATAAAGAAGGCCCCCAACCCCAAAAACAGGATCAGCTTCAGCGCTTTTTTCAGTTTTTCTCCCATAATGTGCATTTTATCGTCTCGGATACCATATTAACGGCAGTCATCCTCCGCTTATTGCCATATTGCGGTATCCTTTTGCAAAAATACTACAGTTTGGCTTTCCTTCGGTAGAAAGCGCCAACTTTTTTCTTGCTTATATAATAAATTAAATGTATAAACTAAGACGTTTTTTTAGACAAAATGCAGTTGTTGAAAAAAAAATTGATTGAAAAATAAAAATTGTATTTGTTTTTAGTGTAATTTTGCAAGTTCAGGATAGTATGTTTGAATAATAGACTGAAATATATAATAATTTAAAAATTAAAACTTTAAAAGTATGAAGTGGTTTAAATTCACACTGTTGATGGTTGGAATCCTTCTATTTGGTTCCATCCACGGGCAGACACCTCCTAAACTGAGTATGCAGGTGCAGAAAGGGATAGGTTTTGGTGCTGACCCCGATTTGTATCGGATTCTCGATACAAATGTCATTGACATCTCGGTCAATCCGGGGAGTTATGGCGACAAGGTCGTCTCCTTGAGTTATGTCATCAAGAAGGACGGCCAGGTGATTAACAATCTTGCCGACTATGGTTCGGTGGACTTGAATCTGCCTGGAGTTCCCAACTACTCTCCCAACTACGACCCGTGGAGCGTCTTTGATGACACTACCTTTAGGGTAAAAAATGCTCAAGGGGATATCCCCAGCATGAATTTCTGCTATCAAGACTATCAGAGACTCTGGCCGGACGGATTGTCCCTGCGTCTGCTTGTCAGCCGCAAACTGCAACTTCGCATTGTCTGGAAAGTGCCGGGCACCTACACTATCGAGTGGGTCTTGAATGAGCGTGATTCCGCCTTTGATAACAGGGGCCGTCTGGTTTCCCAGTTTATCCGCTTGACCCCCTACATCTATGAGACCTTCAATACGAAAAAGGGAGCCGCTCTTATGAAAGACACCATGACCATGGTGCTCAGGGCTCCTGCAATGTCATATGTGTTCCCCGACACTATAGACACGTATGACAGTACTGTACGTCCTTTGGATATTAAAGCCTACAGTTATGTGGACCAGAAAGGCTTTGTTGCCTATCAGGTCGATCGCGCCAATCTTGGCTCTACCGCATACCAGACTATTTCCAGCAATTCCGGTCTCTACCCTTACGGAAATATCTGCATTTCCAGCACGGATGCACATGGCATCGAGAACACCCAATATTCCACATGCCTTAGCGGCATCGGACTATTCGGAGGTTCCGGCAACCATGCCTTCGGCAGCATCGGCAAACTGGATACATTAAATAATATGGTATATACCGAAATGTACCAGGAGGGCAACTACCGCATCTTCCTGTGGATGGTTCATGAATACAATGGAGCCTATGACACCCTTGTGACCGACACCGTCTACTTTGTGGTCAAAAAGAAAATCCGCCCGATTGTACATTTCCTGCCTGAAGTGCCTGTCAGACTTTCCGTCGGAGCTGAGTTCTTCGGTTCGGTTGAGTTCAAGGCTAACGATTTCGCCGACACTACCGGCAAAATCTCCTTTGTCGTCAAGAAGGACGGTGTGGAGATTCCGACTTCCCAGTTGGCACAGTACGGTTATCTGCAGATTGGTGACAAGGTCCTCTCTGACGGAAAGACTGCCTATCCCACCAACTCCACCATTCTTTTGGGCCGTTGCGACACCACTTTGCGCATCGATGCAAAATGGAAAGTGACCGGCAGCTACACGATTGAGGCCTACGAGGACCACTATGTCAATGGCGCCTTCCGCCGTCATCTGGCGGGTGACACCCTGACACTGAATGTGGATGGCCGCCGCCTCCCGTTCCTGGTTCTCTATCCTTACAGATATCCTGACACCGTTATCAACTACACCAAGGATGCCTATTACTGGTTTGACCTGATGAAGGAGAACGGTTGGGATTACCGTAATGAATGGGTTGACCTGAAATATGAGATTGCCTATTCCAACGACGGCACCAATTGGGACACCACCACCTACAACTTTGACGAACTTGGATTCATGTTGGTGAAGCCGAGACTCAATGGCGGTACCATCGTGGAGAACGATACCATACATTATTATAATGGTATGTTCCCCTTCACCAAGGTCGGCAACAATGAAGATGCTGTGATTCGTTTGGGTTCGTTGGATACTGCCACGCGGGTTGACATCCAGTTCAGGAAAGCCGGTTTCTATCGGATTGTCTATTCCTTCGAACAGTGGCTCTATCCGCAAATGGGACCGAATACATTCATTGGCGGACAATACCGTTACAACTCGATGCCGGTTGCATGGATTTCCCATGACACCACCATTTTCCACATCAAGGATTCCGTCCTCCCGAAAGGCGAGCTGGTCCCGAGTGTGGTGAATTTGGGAACGGATATTGATTTCCACGTTGGTGTGCGCATGGATGCCGGTAGCTACCAGTATTCCAACTATACTGTTCCTACATACATCAACTATGAGCTTGCCAAGAAGGATGCCAATGGCGTTTATCGTACGGTGACCAATGTGAACGATTACGGTTATTTCTCCATGACCTACCGTGGTCAGACGATTTCCGGAAAGGGCAAGGGTCGTATTCCGCAGCCGCATCTGAGCACCTATCTGCTGGATGTGCTCCACAACGACACCCTGCACATTGACTTCCGCTGCAACCACGATCAGGCTGGCGACTACAGCATGCGTATCCAGATCATGCAGTTCGACACCCACCGTTACGAGTATCCTGATACCATCCGTCACGGTCTGCTGCATGACACCACCTTCTATTTCACTTTTGACAGTCTTAAGCTTCCGACCCTGACGGTCAACCCCAACAATTGGGATCCCTATTGCGTCGGTGCTGACTACTTCCATGAGATCACGCTGCGTGCCAATGGCTATGCCAACATGATTTCCGACATTGAATACGAAATCTTCCGCAACGGTGTTCCTGTCACCAACGTGAACGATTACGCCACCTTCCATATCGGTGACCTCAACATCACCCAGGGCAAGGGTGTGATTCCTTTCAATCCTGTCAAGATGGGTCTGCTTGACACTGCCATCATGTCAATAGTGACATGGGATTCCACCGGTCTCTACGAAGTGGCATACAAGCTTCGCGGCTATGTGGACGGTGTCCAGATTGTTGAATTCCTCCGCGACACCTTCAGGGCTCGTGTCATCAGCCGTCCTCTTCCGTTCCTGGTGCTGTATCCCTACAAGTATCCTGACAAAATCATCAACTACACCAAGGATGCCTATTACTGGTTTGACCTGATGAAGGAGAACGGTTGGGAGTTCCGTCGCGAATATGTCGACCTGCACTATGACATCGCCTATTCCACCGACAGCGTCAGGTGGGATACCGCCGGACTGGTGTTTGACGACCACGGTTACATGATTGTTGTTCCGAAACTGAATTCTCCTGCCGGTGTGTCCATTCCTGAGTATGACACGCTGCATACCTGGGCTGGCAGGTTCCCGATGAAAGATACTCTTCAGGACAGACTGATCCGTTTGGGAGCACTTGACACCTGCACCAGGGTTGACATCCAGTTCAAGAAGGCCGGATACTATCGGATTATTTATAACTTCAGACTGTACAACTACCCGGTGATGGGACCGAACAGCTTTGTCGGTAACCTTTCCAACCATCCCGAGGTCCGTATGATTGCACTTCTTTCGCACGACACGACCATCTTCCACGTCAAGGATTCCGTCCTTCCGAAAGGCGAGCTGGTTCCGAATATGCTGACAATGGGTACCGAAGTCCAATACCATGTCGGTATGAAGATGGACGCCGGCAGCTACCAGTATTCTGAGTACACCTGCCCGGTCTACATCAACTATGAACTTTCCAAGAAAGATGGTAATGGCGTTTATCAGACAGTGACCAATGTCGCCGACTACGGCTACTTCTCCATGTCCTATGATGGCAAGAGCCTCGTCGGAAAGGCAAAAGGCCGTATTCCTGAGCCGCATCTGAGCACCTATCTGCTGGATGTGCTTCACAACGACACCCTGCACATCAGATTCATGTGCAAGGAGGGTCAGGCCGGTGACTACAGCATGCGTATCCAAATTATCCAATTCGATACCCACCGCTACCGTTATCCGGACACCATCCGTCACGGTCTGCTGCATGACTCCATCTACTACTTCACATTTGAAGAACTTGAGCGTCCTACTGTAACTCTTGATCCGGATCCTGAAAATGAGCGTTGCCTCATCAAGGGTGCCGACTACACCATGGATGCCATTATTGATGCGAAGGACTACAAGGACAGCACTGTCAATGTGGCCTACTCCATCTACTTCAAGGGACCGAACGACAACCAGTATTCTCTTGTCACCAATGTTTCTGACTATGGTAAGTTGAGCGTCAACAATATTCCGGTTGTCAGCGGTACGGGCATGATTCCCACCAACCCGTTCGTGCTCCAGCAGAACATGACCTTCCCGGTTGAAATGAACTGGAAGGAAGAGGGTGACTATCGCTTTGTGTATGAACTGAAGGGTTATGTCAGTGGCATGCCTGTCATGTCCTTCTACACCGACACCTTCTCGATTTCGGTCTGCGAATATGCTCTTCCGAGTTTCGTGATTCTTCCGGATCCTATCTATAGCAACGATTCCAACGGATTCGGTGACAACTTCGACTATCATTTCGTCAGCAGAGCGAATGCAGGCGACCTTGGTAATGAGCCGATGTGGCTGATTACTGACTGGTCGTTTGAGGATCTCACTACAGGCACCATCACTCCGATGGCCAAGCTGTCCGACCAGAATGCCGCCGCCACCATCACCTATAAGGGTGTCACCCATACTGTGGTGAACGGTAAGGACACTCTGGGAAGCGCATCCCAGCCTATGTCCTTCTGGACGACTGATAACATCTATCCTGTCCTGCTGTTCGGAAATATCGGCAACTATCATCTGAACATGAAACTCTACACCATCCGTTACGGAAAAGCTTTCGCAAAGGTGCTGGACACCACTCTGGTGATCCGTGCCCGCGACGTGGACAGCGTGACCTTCAATGCGGATGAGATCCAGAATCATGTCGACACTGTCGATCCTTATGTGACCCATGTGGATTCCACATTCAAGATCAACTTCCTGACGAGCGACCGTTATGCTGACACCATCGATCCTTACGTCTCAGTTGACTACCGTGTCATCTACACTTCACTTGACAGCTCTATTGTTGACTCCGTTATCACTGGTGATTTCTCAGATTTCGGTCATCTGAAACTGAAATGGAAGAACCAGACTCTGACCTTTGCCAACGGTTGCGGCAGCATTCCTGGCGACGCTGCAGAATCCGCAATGTTCTCTTCGCTCCGCCTGAGAGACCTGCTCAAGGATACGCTCGACTTCGTGCCGAATGTGCATCCGATGGGCTACTATACCTTTGAGTTTGTCGCAAGGGAATGGAGAGACACTGCAGGTCTTCCTCCTTACGTGCTCCCGAACGGTGCCTCCGCTTTGACGAAAGCCCAGAGCATGCAGGTGGCCACTGTCTCCAGAACATTCAGCTTCACGGTTGAATACAGGGCCAAATATCCTACGGTTGACATGATTGCCACCAACGAGGATTCCATCATCCATACCAGCTTCGACATCGAGTGCGGTCAGGAATACAAACCCAACACGGTCTACACCTTCGACTTCATCTGCCACCCGAACAGCTTCCCGGATTCTTTGGCCGGCCTGTTCTTCCAGGTGTACAAGGATGGTGTCAAGATGCTCACCGCTGCGGAACTGGCCCAGTGTGTCGATTCCCTGAGCTTCACCTTCCGTAACCATACGGTCAACATCACAGTTCCTGTCGGCAACCTGGCACATCTGTTCACGGGTGTGGACAGCCTGATGCTCGGACGGGTCTATGATCCTGTGACGGGTGACATCACTCCGATCACCATGACGGTGAGATGGAAGGAGAACGCCTCCGGCAACTACATGATCACAGGTCTGTTGTTGGAGTATGTCAATGGTGTAAGGTCTAACATCGGCTTGTCACACACCACCTGCTACTTCGTGGTGAAGGACAATCCTGCGGTTACCATCACTACCGCTTCCATCCTGAACGATCCTACAGTCCGTGTCATCAATAACGACACCAATTACTATCCGGCGTACGACACGCTTGTCTTCGACATCAACATTGATCCGAAGGCTTATGCTAACGACTACACCTCCCTGGATCTGACTGTTTACTATCAGAAGGACAGCAACAGCACACCGGTGGTTGTCGACACTCTTTCCAAGATTGGTCTTTCCGCCGACTTTGTGATGGATATGCTTGGTCGTTCCACTGTGGCTCCCAAGACCTATGTCATGGATGCCGTGAACGCTATCCCGACCGCCTTCAGCCAGGAGGTAGTGGGTGTCAAGGATTCCTTGAATTCTTTGATGCTGAAATATCTTGGTGGAAACACCATCCAATTCCGTCCGTTTGTGACCGACCCCGGTCTCTACACCTTCGACTTCACGTTGCGCGCTTGGAACGAGGTTACCAAGAAGGTTGCCGTTGAGAATGTATTGGCCGGTGCCAATGACGGTCAGGTCTGTACTGATCTCTGGAACGGCCAAATCAACATTGCCATCGAGGAACCGACCATCAATGTCGATCCTGTCTTCCCGCAGGTGACCAACTTTGCGGACAGTGTTGATTATCCTTTCTTCATTAAGACTACCAAGGGCAGCTACCTCTACACTGACGGTTATGTCCACTACAAGGTGTACCACATGGCCGACTCCAACGGCAATGTCGTTGACACCGCCATCACCGATCTTGGCAAATATGGTAAGATGAACTTCATCCATCCGATTCTCGGAACCATGTACTATGCTCCCAACTCCGGTGAAGGCACTGTGCCGACTCTTGACACCCTGTACAAACTGAAAACTATCCTCACCAACATCATGTGGTATGTTCCTGGAACCTACCGGATCGTCTACGACCTTGATATCGTCCGCAACTCTGTTGACATTCCCAAGGCATACGACACTCTGGATATGGTTGTGAGAAGCAAAATCAAACCTGAACTTATTCTTTCCGGTTTCGATTCCTCATTCCGCTATCCGACCAACATCGATCAGGATTTCGACCTGCGTCTGATTTCCCACGACTATCTGTTTGATTATGGTGCAATGTTCTACTGCATGTACCACAATGACACAGCCATCGATGACCAGATGCTCAACAGTGTCTATGGTGATCTGAGTATCGACATTTCCAATGTCAACCTCTGCAACATTCCTTTCGACGGTAACATTCCGATGCATGCATACGGATGGATTCCTGGCAAACGCAATGGTTTGGATTATATCCGGTTGGGTATCTTCGATCCTGCCATTATGAACATCAACGCCAACTTCAAGGAGCCGGGTGAATACAAGATTGTCTTCAATCTGTATCTCTGGGATACCGCGAATTCAACGGTTGCATGTGAAGATCCGATTGGTCTTGTGAACGCCGGTTCGAAGGGTATGCCTACCATCATCATCACCCGCGATTCCCTGATTATCCATGTCGTTGAGAGACCTAATGTTCCTGTTGTCACTGTCACTCCGCAGCCTTGCGATCCTGATGTCGCAGTTCCGACATCCGTCGAGCAGGTGTATGACGTTAATGTCTCTGCCGGTGACTACAAAGATGTGAACGCTACCATCCGTTATGAAATCTTGCGTAACGGTGTTCCTATGACCAACTTGGCTCCTTACGGCACGATGCAGGTTTCCAAGAACGGCATTGTCGGCCAGGTGACGGCTGCAAGCGGTTTCCTGAATGTCGGCGGTGTGACCAACGTTCCTCTGTCCGTGCTTGAGAGCTCCGTATTGAAGACCATGCTCACTTTCGACAGTGTCGGTCGTTACACGATGATCTACTCCATCTACGGTTGGGGTAACACCATCAACGCTCCTGCTGCCTATCTGAGCACTGACACTATCAACATCAATGTTGTTGACAGGGTTATGCCTACCACCCAGACCACACTCACCACTGTCGCCCGTCCTCTGCATGCACTGGATACCTTCAAGGTCTACATGCACGCTGCCGAGTACGAGTATGTCATGGGTCGTGTCGCAGTCAAACTGTACTACAGTCCTGACAGCGGTAGGACAATGACTCCGATTAACAATGTGAGCGACTTCGGTGCCACCTCCGTGCTTCTGAACGGTTCTGGTATGGGTTACAACATGATGGGTTACACGCCTCTCACCACACACATGGATACCATTCCTTCCAGCCGCTTCGTCCGTTTGGGCGCTGCCGCAGGTATGCCGGTTGAAGTGATTTCCCAGTGGGACAGCGTCGGTACCTATATCTACACCTATGAAATCCTGCAATGGGACTGCTACGATTCCACCAAGCTTGATCAGACGACATATCAGCATCGTCCTATCTACGGTGAAATCAGCCAGGCCGGTGGCCATGCCGTCAACGTGCTCTATCGCGACACTCTGATGATGCATGTCTATCCGCAGTACCTGTTTGTGGAAGATTCCATTAAGCTTTGCGCCAATGAGCTTCCGTATCAGTACAACGACCAGTACATGATTTCCAACTCCATCATCAAGGATGCCTCCGGTGCCACCATCCAGGGCACCGTCAGAGACACCCTGGTGCTCCCGATGAAGTCCGTACACGGTTTGGACAGCATTGTCTATCTGTATGTCCAAGTCAATCCTGTGTATGAAATCACTCTGTATGACACTGTGAACACTTTGGGTGCCTACACCAGACACGGCTTTAACGAGACCTTCTACATGCAGGGCAACTATGTGCTGCGTCAGGTCAAGCAGACTGTTAAAGGATGCGACAGCGTTGTTATCGACTCCGTACTGGTCGCCCCCAGCTTTGTGTTCAACGACACTATCACAATCTGCAGCGATGCAATGCCTTATCCTTGGCGTAACCAGAATCTGGCCACTGCCGGTATGCATTACGATTCTCTGAAGACCATCTATGGCGCTGACAGTGTCTACACGTTGCTCCTGAATGTTGATCCTACATATTATTATTATGACACCATCAATGTTCCGATGTGGAACACCGCTTCTGTGTACAGCAACATTCCTACTGTTACATTGCCTTACACTTATGCGAAGCACATGGGTGCCACCTATGTGTGCGATTCCATCGGTGACTTTGAATTCCACTTTAAGACTGTCAATGGCTGCGACAGCATCGCCTATGTGAACGTTAACGCCTATCCGATGATGCGGACCATCGCCGACCTGAACGGCAACCGCTCCAACAAGCAGATCTACTGCTACGGAGACACCGTTAACCTGAACATCGCCGTTGACAACACCTATGGAGCTGGTGGAATTGTGTATGCCTTTGCCAACACCAATCCGAACATTGGCCTTGCCACTGTCGGAACAGGCAGCACGACCCAGTTCGTTGCGTTGAACAATACGAACATTCCTCAGGAAGCCACTCTGATCATGGGTGCTATCGTGAAGCACATGGGAAGCCGTAGCGTCGATGTGTTCGAAACCTACACGAACACTCTGTACTCGACCGAGGTTCTGTTAGACTCCTGCATGGATGTCGCCCGTCCTGACACAATTCATGTGATGGTGATGCCGAAGTATGAGTACTTCGACACGGCGATCGTCTGCAGCAATGAACTGGCTAACTTCCAGTGGCAGGGCATGTACATGCTCGCTGCCGGTGACTACGACACCACCTATGCCAGCGTGATTGGCGGATGCGACAGCACCTACCATCTCCACCTGATTGTAAATCCTGCCTATCTGCACCAGACCGACCATGTTGAGCTTTGCGCCAACCAGCTGCCGTATGAATACAACAACAGCGGCCGCTACATCACCGACGCAATCCTCACCAATGCAGTTCCTGGTTTCGATGTGAGGGATACCGTGATCTTCAACTTCCAGACTGTTGAAGGCTGCGACAGTATCATCTATGTCGGTGTGACGGTCCATCCGTTGTTCACCACCACCATGAAGGACACTGTCTGCGGTCTCGGCACCTATGCGAAGAACGGCTTCAACGAGACCTTCACAGAGGTTGGCGTGCATGTGATCAGCCGCGTGGATACGACTGTCTACGGCTGTGACAGCACCATCATCGACACTGTGATTGTTTCCGCTCCGTTTGTCCAGTATGACACTATGAGCATCTGCTCCAGCATGCTGCCGTACACATGGCACGGACGTAGCCTGAACAACATGGGAACACATTACGACTCGCTGACCAACAGGTATGGTTGCGACAGTGTGTATGTCCTGACTCTGATCAGCTTCCCGACCTACTTGAACCAGTGGGATTCCGTTGAACTGTGCGCCACCGCAATTCCTTACAACTTCAGGAATTCCGGCCGCTACATCACGGCTACTCCGAGAATCCAGCTGGGCATCATGCAGAACACGGATGCTATTGACACCTTCAAGTTCCATTACTACACGGTTCACGGCTGCGACAGTATCGTCTATGTGCGTGCTCTGGTCCACCCGACCTACATGACCATCCTGACTGATACCGCCTGCATCGGCAACTACAACAAGCATGGATTCAACGAGGTGATCACAACTCCGGGCTTCAAGCAGTTCAGCAAGAAGTACTATACCGTCAACGGTTGCGACAGTGTGGTCAACCTGACTGTCTATGTTGCTCCGAACTACTACTTCAAGGTCTCTGAGTCCATCTGCGCCGGTGTTCCTTATCTGAACCATGGCCTCAGCTTCGTGAAAGACACGGCTGGTGACTATATGGTCCGGTACAATGGCCGCACCGTGCTTGGCTGCGACAGTATCATTGACATCAAGCTGACGGTCTATCCTTCCTACAGCAAACCTTCCGCTTGGACACACCTGTATCCTTCGGTCTGCAGAGGTGAGACCTATTCCTTGAACGGCTTCTATGTTGCCACGCGCAACCTGCCCGCCAACAAGCACGTCCATAACGACACCAACATCTACAAGACTGTGAACGGTTGCGACAGTGTCGTCCACCTGCAGCTGACCATCAACGACTCGGTGGTGAAACGCTACAGCGCCTCCATCTGCCTTGGTGATCGCTATATGGCCAACGGCTTCTCCGCACAGCCCACTTCCGCCGGTGTGTTTGTCTACACGAATGCCCGTATCGGTAAGAACGGTTGCGACAGTACGGCTATCCTGACCCTGACGGTCGGACAGACCTACAACACCACCTTCTACGATGAGGTGTGCGAAGGCGAGCTCTATCAGAAGCATGGTTTCAGCACCATCGTGACTACCAACGGAACCCGTCTGACCCACAACTACAAATCGCAGCGTCTGAACGGCTGTGACAGTATCATCACTGTGGTTCTGACAGTCCATCCGAAGGGTGTTGCTCCTATTATCAATGATTACATCTGCAGAGAAGAGGGTGTGTACAACAAGAACGGTTTCAGCGTTGTGCTTCCTGCCGGTCTGAAGAGCATTGCAGTGAATGACACTCTGCACACTGTCTTCGGTTGCGACAGTATCCGCTCCCTGCATCTGGACATCTACGACGGTAAGGACACGAATATCGTAGCCAGCGTCTGCGAAGGCGAACGCTATCACACCTACGGATTCGACACCACCATCTATGTGCCGGGCGTGTATCACTTCAAACATTCCTTGAAGACGACCCACGGTTGCGACAGCAACATCACTCTCACCTTGACGGTCAAGCCGACTTACACCAGCTATCTGACTGTCAACATCTGCCAGGGTGATTCCATCAACTATGGTGGCAAGTTCTACGGTGCCGGCACGCACAAGATTGTGTACGCCCATACCGCCAATGTTTGCGACAGCATCCTCTGGCTGACGGTCAACGCCAATCCTTTGATGCGTGAGACCCAGAATGTGAGAATCTGCCGCAATGTCCAGGGTTACTACACGTTCAAGGGCCAGAATCTGACTCAGTCCGGTGTCTACTACGATACCATTCCGTACAACGGCTGCTACAAGATTATCACCCTGAACCTGACCTTCATCGATACGGCATCCCGTCCGACCTACATCAACGGTCCGATGAACATCTACAACGCTGGTAACTACAACTACACCTGCGACACTGTTCCTTACAATGTCACTGGCGGTATTCCTGCGGTGGATGCCTATCTGTGGGAGACTTCTGACACCACTTGGACTGTGGTCACCTCCAACATGGAAAATGCCACGATCAACATTCCGAAACCGGGTAGCGGATTCATCTATGTCTCCGTCCACAACGAGTGCGGCTATTCCTCCAAGACTTCCTTGAAGGTCTTCGCCAAAGTCAGCGTGGTTGACGCCGAATCGGACAATGCCGATGTCAATATCTTCCCGAACCCGACCAACGCCGACTACAGCATCCGCATCAACGGCATGGAGGGCAAGACTCAGATCAGCATCGCCGACCTGACCGGAAGAATCATCATGCGTGACAATGTTGAGGTCTCTGTGATGGACAACACGTTCCACTACAGTGCCGAGAACTACCCGAAGGGTGTCTACCTGATTTCGATCCTCAACGGTGACAAGACCGTGGTGAAGAAACTGGTTGTCCAGTAAACCCGAATAACTCTTCAAATTTAAGAGGGTACTCCGGTACCCTCTTTTTTTTATTTTCCGGCATCGAAAAAAATTGCCGTTTAGGTGTATAGATGCCTAAATATTTTGTACCTTTGCAAATTCGATTCTTATGTTGAACCGAACCTTGAACCTAATACGATTGCTCATGAAACGAATTGTGTTATTAATGTGTATCTGTTTCTCAGCCTTGCAGTTGTGTTTTTCACAAGTGTCTGAGATCGGTCTTTGTGTCGGTGGTTCCTTTTACTTAGGAGACTTGAATCCGTCGGGGATGTTTGCCAAACTGCAGCCTGCAGGGGGAGCCATGTACCGGTATAACTTCAGTCCGCGTTGGGCGTTCAAGTCCACAGTGCTCTTTGGCAGCATGGAGGCCAGTGATGCGGAGACCAACGGAGGTGATCCCCGCGGCTTGAGTTTCCGCTCCCCGCTGTCTGAGATTGCCGCTGAATTTGAATTGAATTTCCTGAAATTGTATAACGAACCCGGAAAGAACTATTTTTCTCCATATCTGTTTGCCGGTGTTTCGCTCTTTTCCTTTAACCCTCAGGCCAAGTACAAGGACAAATGGTACGACTTGCAGCCGCTTGGCACAGAAGGGCAGGGGTTGGACGGATACAACCGCGACCGTTATGCGCTGACTGGCATCGCTATCCCGTTTGGTCTGGGCTTTCGGTTCAATTTCCTATACTATTATTCCATCGGTTTTGAATGGGGTATGCGGAAAACATTCACCGACTACCTGGACGATGTCAGCACCACCTATGTCAACCATATCCGTCTTAACACGGAACGTTCGCCTTTGGTGGAGTACTTCTCGGATCCGGCCGCCACGAACGATGGACGTGAATACCATGAGGAGGGGACAGCGCGCGGCAATGACCAGACAACAGACTGGTATTCTTTTGCCAACCTGACTTTCTCATTCAAGTTCAATTACAACCACGGCTGCAATTATTTGTCCAAATCCCCGAAATTGAAGGTTGGGAAGAAAAAATAACCGTGATGTCCTTGCGTGAAATCATATTACAGAAACCGGTGCCGCAGCATATTGCGATCATCATGGACGGTAACCGGCGTTGGGCTGAGCTGCATAATCTGCCGCGTGTTGAGGGCCACGAGCAGGGATATAAGGCGATTCACGATATTGTGGACACCTGTGATTCCATTGGGGTGAAATATCTCACCATATATGCCTTTTCCACCGAAAACTGGTCCCGTTCCAAAGATGAGGTTGAGGCTCTGATGCGTCTTTTCATAGACGCGTGCCGTTGGGAGATTGAGGAGCTGCACGCAAAGAATGTCAAGGTGAATTTTCTTGGCGATTTTGACGCCTTGAGCGAGGAATGCCGCAGTGAGTTCCAAAAGACCATCGATGTAACATGCAACAACACCGGCATAACCTTCAACATAGCGATAAGTTATGGCTCCCGCTGGGAAATTGCTCGGGCGGCGCGCAGGTTGGCCATGCAGGTCAAAGAGGGATTGATCGATCCTGAATCAATAGATGAGCAGGCTCTCTCCGGACAGCTTCAGACTGCTGGGATGCCGGATCCGGATTTGCTGATCCGTACCAGCAATGAATTGCGCATCAGCAATTTTTTGCTTTGGCAGCTTGCTTATTCCGAAATGTATTTCACCGATGTGCTCTGGCCTGACTTCACTCCGGAGGAGCTGTTCAAGGCTATAGATGCCTACCAGCATCGTCAGCGCCGGTTCGGTAAACGTATTTGAGCATGGTTTTTGCAAAAGGGTACAAGGTGAAATCTTTGGTGTTGAAATTGATTGGGATATTTTTCCTTGCGCTTCTTCCTAATGTGGCGCTCTTTTCCCAGGTCCGTCTGGGAGAAGAGGGGGAGGTGGTTTCACTTAACTACCTTAATCCTGCCGAATATGAGGTGGGCGGCATCACTTTCAGCGGCGCTTCATGCGATGTGCGGAACCTTGCATTCGCGGTCGGCGATGTCATAAAGGTGCCGGGCGAGAAAATAACCAAAACAATCCAGCGTCTTTCCAAACTTGGCGTATATCAGGACAACATCCGCATAAGTGCGACAAAGGTGCTTGGCAAGGTCATCTTTCTGGACATATATCTGGAGGAGATGCCGCGGTTGAAAGGTTTTTCCTACAAGGGGGTCAAGCGTGGTGACATAGAGGAGTTTGAGAAGAAGATTTCCCTTTCCCAAGGAAAGGTGGTTAATGAGAATCTGAAGAATGTCATCCGTAACATTATCACCGACTATTATGTGGACAAGGGCTTCAACCATGTTGA
>JAEEGH010011287.1_pt1 | contig 20295 bp, 9 predicted proteins | sample 9134181 | NCBI WGS metagenome assembly JAEEGH01 (sample SAMN16246544, study PRJNA631951) | gut metagenome | biome: gut microbiome; feature: rumen; material: DP-attached | host: Bos | place: Iran: Karaj | collected 2018-10
TATAATTCATAATGGAGAATTGAAAATTGAGAATTATGATATGACACAAGATAATACTGCTGCGAATAAAAGTAATCATAATTCTCAATTCTCAATTCTCAATTCTCAATTAGTTAAAGACCTTCGCATCAGCGACCACAACCAGTGGCGTCGCGTACATTGGAATGCCCTGCAGAGTGCCTATAGCGAAAGCCCGTTCTTTGAATACTATGCAGACGATCTGCATCCCTTCTTCGAGCAAAAATACGACTATCTATTTGATTTCAACGAGGCTATCCGACAGAAAGTCTGCGAACTCATCGATATCCATCCTAACGTAGAATATACCACAAAGTATCAGCCCTCAGCCCTCAACCCTCAGCCCTCAACCCTCACCGACTTCCGTGACGTCATCAACGCCAAGCATCCTCAGCCTGATGAAGGGTTCACACCTAAAGAATATTGGCAGGTATTCCAGCATAAACATGGTTTCCTGCCTAACCTCTCGATACTCGACCTTCTCTTTAACATGGGACCAGAATCTGTTTTTTTTCTATAAACCCAATTATTAATTTTTAAAATCAAAACATTATGAAGAAAATTAGTTTGAAAGTGGCTGTATGCCTCCTCGCAGGAAGTTTCCTGTTCAGTTCATGTTTCGTTGGTAAGTATGGCCTCTGGAACAAGTACATCAACTGGCAGAACCACATGACCAGCAGCAAGTTCGTCAATGCCATCGTAGGCTTTATCCTGGTACCCATCGTTGGTGGTATTTGCCAGTTAGTCGACATTCTGGTACTGAACACCATCGAGTTTTGGTCTGGTTCTAACCCTGTTCAGGCCAACATTGGCAAGACTCAGCAGGTTCTTGGTCAGGATGGTCGCTACTATGCCGTTACCACACTGAAGAATGGTTATGAGGTGAAGGCTCCTACTGGTGAGATTACCTATTTCTACCACAACGATGAGGACGACTCTTGGTCAATGGTTCAGGATGGCGTCACAAAGGAACTCTTCCGCTTCAACAAAGACGGTAAGACTATCCAGGCTAACATCAACGGTCAGACCAAAGACCTCACTTTGGACGAGGCTGGTGTCTATCAGGCACGCATGATGGCTAACGATGGCACATTCTTTGCCATGAACTAATAACTACAACGGGAATATATTTTACTACAACTGGGACAACTCATAACAACTTAAACAACTATTTCTAAATAAAAGAATGTTGTCTTGGTTGTCTAAAGTTGTCTTAGTTGTAGTCTTTTGATGGCGTTCGAATTACTCATGTACGTAAAGCTGCCAGCCGAGATAAGTCTCGATGGCCTCGTTCAGAATGTCAACCACATCGGTACGACACATGGCCACATGATGCTCGAAGCCGTTCTTGCAGATGTACTTCATCAGCTTCTGCAGGTTGTCGACCTTCGTCACAGCGATACAGCCGTCCATGCCGTAGTGGTCGTTGGTAATCTGGCCCTTGCCTAAGTAGGCCTTGATGCAGCCCTTGGGGTCGTCGGTCGAGATACGGAAGAAGGTGAAGGGTCCTTCGCTGACCTTGGCATACACAGCACCAAAGGTATTAATCTTACCTAACGTACGACCTAATACGCCCAAAGGACCTAACTTCAGGTCGCCATTGCCCACAAACTGTTTGGGGAAGTTGCCGCAGTGGGTGCAGACGCACTTGTTTCGATCCTCTGCAAAGTTGTTGTTCCAGTCGAGCAGGGCAGGTGCATTCTGCGAAGCCAACGAGAGGGCATACATCGAGATGGCACCAGCGAGGTCGGTCTCACAAGCAGCAGGAATCAGTTTTTCGCTGAGCATCGACATCGTAACACAGGGTGCACAACCATAGTTCTGCTCCAAGGAATCCCAGCACTGGATGGCCACAGCCTGTACGTCGTTAGCCTCTATCCAGTTCTCGACAGCCACGCTGAACTTGGCCTGCAAGCCTAACTTCTCCTTGTAGTTGTCAGGCACTTTGGCATAGTTGCAAGTACGGTTGCACATCTCAATGAACTTCGGGTCATCGTCCTGAATCTTCTGGGCTGCATAGAGAATCTCGCTGAGGTCGGCAGGTACAACGGTAATACCGCTGCGCTGCAACAGCTTTTCGCTGGCACGACAAGTGTTGAAGCCCAACGGACGTGTACCAATCTGGCCCAAACGACAGTGGCGTAGACCATTGACCACGCGACAGATAGCTGCAAACTTGTCAATATCTTGCTTCAGCAATGGATCGTAGATGCTATAGGTATGCAGGGTTGTGTCCGTAAAAGGGATGCCATACTGATAGAGGTTGTTGCATACGCTAATCTTGCCACAGAAGGCATCACGACGCGAGTCAAGATCGACCTTGTCATTCTCGTCATCACAAGCTTGTACCAGGATGGGCACGTTCAGATCGGCATCACTGATGGCATTGATGATACCAATTTCGAAACCGAAGTTAGGCAACGACACGATGATGCCGTCTATCTCGTCGCGATGTGCACGGAACTGCTTCGAGACCTTCAGTCCGTCCTCACGTGTCTCAATGCTCGAACTGCCCGTGGGCGTAGCGTCTTCAGGCAGAACGACGTATTCGTAACCACTCTCGTCCAGCGTCTTCAACAGTTGTTTACGAACATCCTTTGCCAATTCCGAGTTAAAATAGGCGCGCGTTCCGATAATCACGCCAAAACATGTCTTTCCGTTTTTCATAAAGTCTTTAGTCTTATATTGTTTCCACTTTCAAGAAAGACGTACAAGCCGACTATTTGACCTCAAAGCCATCTAAAAAACGCCCGTCTTGTCATACCCCTCATTTCCTCTTAACTTCCGACGGCAGTATGCCAAACTCCCGCTTGAAAGTCTCGCGGAAGTGAGCCATTTGGTTGAAGCCCGTCATAGAGGCCGCTTGGTTCACGTTATAGTCGCCGCTTTCCAGCAGTTGGTAGCAGTAACGCAGCCGACGTTTCCGAATATACTCCGTTGCCGTCATACCCGTCAGGGCTTTCACTTTCCGGTAGAAGGTGCTGTGGCTCATAGCCATCTTGTCGGTAACGAAGGCCATGTCGATGTCTTCCTGCATGATATGGTCCTCTATCAGGCGGTTCAGGCGGACGATGAAGTCCTGGTCCAGTGGGGTTAGCTCGGTGTTTGGTATTGGGTGCTGCGTGCTGGGTGTCATGCCGTTTGCCACCATTTCAGCCTGTCGGCGGCGACTGGCCAACAGGTTGCGGACGCGGCTGGCCAGCAGTTTGGCTGTGAAGGGCTTGGTCAAGTATGAATCGGCACCGCTGTCGTAGCCCTCCTCTTTGTCTTCATCGGCATTCTTAGCCGTCAGCAGGATAACGGGAATATGACTGGTACGGATGTCGCCTTTCAGCTGGCGTGTGAGTTCTAATCCGTTCTTTTGGGGCATCATGATATCGCTCACAATGATGTCGGGATTGTGTTCTACCGCCATTTGCACACCTTCCTCACCATTTTCTGCTTGCAGAATACGGAAGTCATCGCTGAAGGTGTCAGTGATGTATTGGCGGATGTCGGCATTGTCTTCAACAACCAGCAGCTGGGGCTGTGCCACTCCTTTGTCTTCCACTTGCTGTTCTTCTGTGGCAGCGGATTCTACATGCTCTACTGTTAACTCTTCACTTGTCATTTTGTCCTCCTTATGCAGAGCATTCGGATAAGTGTTGTCGATGTCTATGACCAATGTGAAGCAACTGCCTTTTCCCTCATGACTCTCCACATTGATGCTTCCCTCATGCAGTTCTGCCAACGATTTGACGAGAGCCAGACCGATGCCTGTGCCCGATGCCTGATGTCTGCCTTTCGCTTGATAATAACGCTCAAACACATGAGGCAATGCTTCTGGGGTGATGCCATAGCCTGTGTCAGTGACCGCAATACGCAGTGTACCGTCAACGGCCTCTACGGTGGTGGTAATACTGCCCTCATCCGTATATTTCATGGCGTTCGACAGCAGATTGTTCATGACCGTTGTAATAATCTCCGAGTCGAACCATATCTTGGGTAGATCATCAGCAATACGACAAACCAACTGCACCTTAGGATTGCGGTTCAGTTCCTTGTAGTTGAGGCATATCTCGCGTACAAACTTTCCTATATCCCCTCGTGCTACCGTCAGCCGCCGGTTCTGCGTCTCAGTCTTCCTGAACTCTAGTATTTCATTGATAAGATTTCTGAGGCGCTCGGCACTTTTCTGAATCATGGCTACACGGCGACGGCTCTGCTGCGTCAGGTCACGGTCCTCCATCAAGTCGTCAAGCGGTCCGAGGATAAGTGTCAGCGGAGTGCGCAGTTCGTGAGTCACATTGGTAAAGAATCGCAGGCGCTCCTCGTTCAGTTCCTGTTTCTGCTGACTCTCGCGCCGTTCCAATTCCAGCTGGTTGCGCCATGTCAGTTTCCGCTTATACTGACGTATCAGGTATGCCACCAAAGCCACGGTTAACAGCAAATAAGCCACATAAGCCCACCAAGTACGCCAGAAAGGCGGCTCAATAACAATGCTGAGTTGCGTCTCCTTGGAGTGGTCCCAGTCCTGACTCCTCAGCTTTGCGCGCAATATAAAGGTATAGTGGCCTGGTTGCAAGCCTCGGAACACCACGTCGTGGTCGTTGCCTATATCATACCACTTGCCGTCCATGCCTTTCATCATGTACGAATAGTCTACCAGGTCAGCCTGTGCGAAGTCACGCATGGCAAAAGTCAGGCGTAGCGTGTTCTGGCGGTATGTCGTGAAAACACGTCCGTCCCCGTCTGGCACCAGCAGTTGCAATTCCGTATCGTTATCAGTAGGGTTATAAGCCCTACAACTACTAATTTGCGGGGCCGACAGTACGGCACGGCTATTCATATTGCGCGGATTAATGCAACATATTCCTGCAGCCGAACCGAAACACAGCAGACCGTTGCCGGCAGTAATAGCCGCCCCCACGGAAAAGCCTCCACTGACATGCGTGTCCAGATGGTTGTAATTGTAGAACCTGCTGGTATGCTTGTCAAAGCACGATATGCCCGAATTAGTACTCATCCAGATGCGTCCATGCTCGTCCTGCTGTAAGGCAAGCACATGACTGTCTGCCAGTCCCATGCCTGTGCCATAGACGGTCATGCCCGTCAGCGTGGCTGGGTTTTCCAGCCAGACCAGTCCCCCGTCGGTAGCCAGCCAGAGTCCTCGCTGACGGTCGCGTATCGCCTGATTGACCTTTGCTGAAGGCAGCCCGTCTCTGATGTTCAGCTGCCGATGGGTATTATTGGCTAAGTCAAACAGGTAAATACCGTCACCGATGGTTGCCATGAACAACCGATGGTCATCAATAACGTCGAAGTATGACACCGGTGCCTTGAGCACCTTATTCACCATTTCCTGAGACGTCACCTTGCCGTCAGCATAGTGATAGACGCCAGCCTCGCCGCCTATCCATACACCGCCTTGTCCGTCCTCGGCAAACGACAGGACATCAAGTTCCTCAGGGTAGAGGGGGATATGCTCGAAACGTTCTGTTCGCCTGTTAAATCGGAATACGCCACAGTCGTCCACGCCTACCCAGACGTACCCTTCACGGTCGGCCATCACGCAGCGTGCCGAGGAATGCCTCTGGCGCGTCCTGTACTCTCCGGTCCACCACTTGACTTCCTTGCCGTCACGCCAAAACATCATTTCGTCCTGACCGACCGACCAGAATCCGATCCCATCGACATCGGGTGCCAGCGCATATACCGGGTGTAGGTTGCTATTGTTTTCGGCACGTCCCACAACGGTAAAGTCCGACTCTTGTGCACTGAAGAAGTCGACACCCGTGCTGTGGTTGCCTACCCAAAAGTTGCCAAATTCGTCCTGTGCCAGGCATCGCGTATTAAGCGACGATGTTTTCAACTGTAGGGAATGGTCAAACCGCATGTCGCCACTTGCCGACAGCCCCACTACCCCACCTATGTCAGTAGCTACCCATAGTGTGCCATCCCTCGACTGCAATATGTCGTAAACATTGTAGTCGTAGTCGCCGTCGGCATGAGCCACCTTCTCGAAAGTCCCCGTAGCCGGTAGGAAGCGTGCCATGCCGTTGTCCGTTCCCACCCATATCCTACCTCTGTCGTCCCTAAATATCTTTCTGACATTATTGCCTGGCAACCTGTTGGCTACTTCGCCCTGCCGTTGGTCTGACGGACTCTCATAGTGGCGCATGGTGCCGTCACTGATGTCAACGATACTCATGCCGTTCTGGCTATGCCCGATATAGAGATGACCTTGGCCGTCGTCCAATGCACAGCGGTTGCGATAAGTCTGCTTTATGTTCAGAGTTGTCGCCTTCAGCGTCCTGCAGTCCAGCCTTTGTACCTGCCCACTGCTATACACCAGCCACACATCATCATTCCCTGCCATGGTAATACAGTCAATACTCGATGCCACCAGGCCGTCCCTGGCTGTCAGTTCGCACTTCGTGCCCGTTGCAGGCCGATAGACGGTCAGCCCCCGTTCCGAACCAATCAGCATCTGATTGGTCATAGCGTGCCAGAAAATGGCAGTAATACGCTGACCGTCCGTCAGCGCCGACTGGGGAAACGGCTGGCACATCTTCCCCGCTATGCGGTTCACGCCGGCCTCCGTAGCCACCCAAACGTACCCCTGCCCGTCAATAGCCAGCCCTACCACGAAGTCGTTCGACAGTCCGTCAGCCGTGGTCACGCGTTGGTCAAAGGCCAGTCCTTTATACCATAAAAGGAGCAAGCATAATGCTGTCAATAGTCTCATAGTGCCGTATGATTATTGTTACGAAAACGGGAATAGCTGCGCACGACATACCAGCCACCAAAGCCGATGACAAACAGATAGATTAGACACGCCCACCACGTCTTCCATATCGGTGGTGCTATATGTATATAGATTTCCGTCTCAGTGGCGTTCTCCCAGTCCTGTTCTTTCAGCTTGGCACGAAGAACGAACGTATAGTTGCCTGGCGCCAGACCACGGAACACAACCTCCTGATCGTTGCCGATGTAATACCAGTGGTCGTTCATTCCCTTCATCATATAGGCATACTCCTCGTGACCATTTTGTGCAGCATTACGAACGGCAAAAAGCAAGCGTAGCGTATTCTGTGTATGGCCGGCATAGACACAGTTACCCTCATCCGGTGTCAGCGTCAATATTTCCGTGTCACTACCGACGGGGTTGTATGCCTGACAGCTCACTATCTGTACCTGCGATACTTTGGTGTAATTGTTGAAATCGTCAGGGTTAAAATAGCATACGCCCTGCGCCGATGCAAAATAAATTTTATCCGCATAGTCCTTTGTCACCGCTCCAACGGAGAAACCGCTCAGATAGCGGTTATCAAAGAGATTAAAATTGTAGAAGTGCTTTGTTTGGGGGTCGAAGCATGAAATGCCGGAGAAAGTACTCATCCAGACACGCCCCATCCCGTCACGTATCAGGGCGAGAATATGATTGTCGGCCAGTCCCTGCCGCTGGTCATAAATAGCGATTCCCTCCAGTTGCCTTCCATCCTTGATGTGTACCAGTCCTTCGTATGTACCCAACCACAACCCGGTATCACCATCTTTGATAACCTGATTGATGTTGTTCGAAGGCAATCCGTTATTAACGTCTAAGGAGCCACCGCCGATGACGTGTATGCCTGTTCCAAGCGTCGAAACCATCATTCTGCCACTATCCAGCCATACAAAGCTGGTCACAGGCCTGTTTCCGGCAATCTGGGTGATGTTGTCCTGCCGCTGTATCATGTTATTGGAATATGTGAAAACGCCCACTTCACTGCCTATCCAGACGGTGCCCCTCTCGTCCTCGGCAAAGGCATGAACGTCACAGCCGTCATGTCCAATATTGATTGGATTCAGCACGCCAGTTTGCTGGTTCAGTCGAAAGACACCCTGATCGTCGGCACCCACCCATATATAACCCTGACTGTCAGCCATCATGCAGCGTATGTAGTTATGTTCACGCCTTGTGATGCCACGGTGCGACCATTGTCCAAACAGCTGGTTGTCTTGCCATTTTCCCAGTTCGTCCTCGCTGCCTGTCCATATATATCCGGCATCGTCATGGCACAGGGAATTAACATGTACGGGTAAACCTGAGGTATTATAGTAGTTCAGGAGATGGAACGGCGACGCTTCCGCAGAAATGAAATCGACACCAGTGCTGTGATTGCCTACCCAGGCATTGCCGAACTCGTCGCATACTATGCTGCGTGCATTGATGGACGACAACATCACTTCCGTGTCATCGTAGTGCAGGTCGTTCACCACCTTGATGCCACCTAAGTCCAATGCCACCCAAATGCTGCCATCCTCCATTTCACAGATGTCATACACGTTGTCATCGTAATCGTTGTGCAGCCCTGTAACCTTGTCGAACGTTCCGCTGTCTGGATGAAAGAGCGCCAGGCCCTGGTCAGTGCCCACCCAAATCCGTTTCCGACTGTCCATCATGATTTTCCGTACATTATTGCCTGGCAGACTCTTCGGGTTTGTCGGTTCATGTACAAAGCGGCGGACGTTATTGCTTTTAAGTTCCACCATCGTCATACCGTGCTGGCTATGACCCAGATAGAGCCATCCTTTCCCATCATCCATCATACAGCGACTGGCATGACGTTCATTCAGTGTCAAGACTGTCATCTCGTCAGTCTTGGGATTCAACTTCTTCAGCAGGCCATTGCCGTACACCAGCCATACTCCCCCGTCAGCCGACGCCGTGATGTCCTGAACGTTAAAATATGGCCCTTTATTGTCTTTCTCTATCTCTCGCATCTCTCCATGACGGCAGTCAAAGATGTATAGGTTGTCACCTTCCGTTCCTATCATCATCTGCTGACTGGCCTTATGGTAATACAGGGCTGTGCAATGCTCTCGTCGGTTTCCATTAGCCGTACTGAAAACGGTACAGCGACTGCCTGTTATGCGGTTCACGCCAGCCTCCGTTCCAGCCCACACAAAGCCATTACCGTCAATAGCCAGCCGTGTCACAAAGTCGTTCGACAGTCCGTCTGCCGAGCTAATATGCTTAGTGACCTTGACATGCTGAGCCAAGAGTGTCATGCCCCACCAGAGCGAACATACCACGATGAGCAGTTTTCGGCACATTGAAATATTTATCTGTAATGACATCTCGTATTGTTTTTACGTGTTAATCGTAGGGTGTGTCAGACGGATGCTGAGTGTCGCGCACACAGACCTCCCATACCTTGCAACAGCGGGCGCTGCCTTTTGGGCCATCGACAGTGAGCGTCACCACATAATGAGAATAGTCATTGGCGTATGTGTGTATAGGATTCTGCTCTGTCGAGGTAGTGCCATCGCCAAAATCCCAATGCCAGGACACAATAGGACCGTAACTTTGGTCGCGGAAACAGACGGTACGGCTGTCGGGCACTACGGTAAACGTCCAGTCACACTCCACCGCCTTACGGAACTGTGGCTCCAGAGGCATCAGCGTAAACAGTCGCTGCATGGAGGCGTTGCCATACATCTTATGGTGCTTCGACAGATTCCAGAAACCATTGTTCTGTGTCTCTCCGTCGTAGTCGATGACTGCCCAGCAAAGCCCAATTTTCTTATTCTCGTAGAGCCGGCTCTCCACCGACTTCTCAGGACCTTCAGGACTGGCATAGTCGAAAGGCGTGATGTAGAACTCCATGCGCAGGCATCCACTTTCTCCGTGGCTGAAGCTGTAGTCGTAGGCATAGTTGGCGTAAGGCAGGTATTTCAGCCATTGTTGCGGTCCCCATACCATCGTCCACGACTTGCCCTCGGTGGGCGGGGTCATGATGTGATAGTTTTGGGCGTGGCGGTTCTGAAAATCGAAGAAGGCATCTATACGACGCATCACTTCAGGATTCGGCCTGAATTCGTCAGTATGCGGACCGCCAGAGAGGTCACCGTCCACCACAATCTCGTAGGTGTCATTATGAAGTCCCAGTTGGTTGAAATCCCAGAAGTCGTCGTATGCCTCGTAGAGGAAATACAGTCTGTTCAGCCCCTTCACCCAGCCCACTTTTACCTTGACGTCGAGCGTAGAGCGGTCTATGTTCTTGTGCTTGCCTGTATCGTCCCACATTTCGTCGATGGATACGCTGTACGCGTCAGGAACGATGTCCCAGTCGGTGAAGTCGCCGTCTATACGAGGAATTTGTGTCCGTGGAAACTGGAATACCTTGAAACCAGGTTCCGTCACCAGAATGTCAGGTTGCGCGCTTGCGGTCATCGCCAGCAAAGCCGTCCAAAGTAATGCCAGACCCTTTTTCATTGTGTTAATAGGTAAATAGTTCAACTTTCTGGAACGATGGTTCCGGGCGACCGAAGTTCAGCCCCTGTCCCGAGAATCCTTCGTCAACGGCATAAAGCAGGTCGTAGCGCAACTGAATCTCGTCGCCGTTCAGCCACCGCCCTTCCTGCCACCGACCTTGTTCGTCGAAGTCGCCTTCAGTGACCTTTGCCAGCCCGATGACACCCTCACCCTTGGCGGGGAGGAAGGTGATGCGGACGTTGGAGCCGAGCATCAGGTAATGGTCGCTTGTCTGTTGGATGGCAATGGCATAGCCGATGGTCTCAGGGGCGTAGGTGCCTCCCGTCAGCTGTGGTGCGCCGCCATTGCGCATCCCGCTCGAAATCAGTTCACACACAATCCACACGTCGCCCATCCTGATGGTGTCCTTCACCAGCCTGGGATTATCCCCCTTCAGCCAGGCTGCACCAATGCGGTTTTCTGCCTGTGCAGCCAGTATCATCGGGGCTATCCTGCCTGCCTTCTGATAGAAACTGCGGAAGGTGGCATTCACCTCGTCGTCGCAGTTACGCTCAAAACCGAACGGTGAATAGCCGATGGCGCCCTTGGCCCCGATGGCGTAAGCCGCATTGGCGGCGCCGTTCTGTCCGGAGCGCGACTCAGGAATGAACACAGGATTGCCACTACGGGCATAGAGCGAGAGCTGCTGCGGGAAGTCGTTCAGGTAGATGTCGGGCGAAAGGATATCGATGTGGGGCGCTGCAGCCCGCCAGATATCGTGGTTCTGGGCCTGCGGACCGCCTGAGGGATAGTTGCCGGGACGTGTGTCCTCGGGCTGCACAATCCAGGCATTCACAAACACCGGCAGCGCATATTCCTTCTTACCGGCCTCGGTGATGCGGTCCATGTATGCGGCGTAGTGCCAGGCCATGAAGATTTCTGCTGCACGGTCGGCAGGACCGAACACCTCTTCCCATGTGCCTGCTGTCTTGCATCCGCCGGCCATCCAAGCCTGTCGTGTCTCGGGCAGCAGACTGTCCTGATGGGCTGAGAGCCAGTCGGTCAGGGTTTTAGGCACTTGTCCTTTGTAGGCAGCCTCAGCCAGAGCACAGTAGTCGCGGGGATGACCGTGCAGACCCACTTCGTTCTCCATCTGTATCATCACCACGGTCTGCTGTCGGGCATCCACCTCCTTCAGGTGTCGCATCATGGCGGCAAATGCCTTCGCATCTGCCTGACAGGTCTCATCGCCCAAGGTGGTCAGTATAGGCAGCGACTTGCCCTCTGGTGTCTGAGCCAGGGGGAAACGCTTGGTGTCGCGCTTCACCCATGTCGGTGTGTAGCTGGTGATGCCGTTCTTCCACGAACCGAACCAGAGCAGAGCCAGTTTCATATCGTTGCTGCGTGCATCCTCTAACAGATGGTCGACCATGGTGAAATCGAATTGTCCTTCCACAGGTTCCGTCTGTTCCCATGATACCACCGCCAGCACCGTATTCACACCCGCATCTTTCAGTTTCTGCCAGTAGGGAGCCAGATAGCTGCGGCTCGATGACGTGGAGTTGCCTAATTCACAACCCAACACCAGCCAAGGCTGTCCCTCGACCATCAGTTGTGTCACACCACCACGTTTCTCCAGATGCGGCGGTTCCTGCACAGCGGCGGTTTGTTTTCTTTCCTGCGAGCAGCTACCAGCCATGAGTGCCGCAGTGAGTAGAATTGCTATGACTTTATTCATGTTACAGTCAACGATTTTACTTTTTTACTTGTTCTTATATCTGTCAATCAGTTTCTGAGGCAGGCGTACGATGCAGATGTTCATCGAACGACCGTCGTCGGAGAGCATGGCCGATTGGATTTCGATCTCTGTGCCGTCGGGTTTGAAGGTGGGGTGCACATGGTCGCGAGCCGTAGTCTTATGACCAGCCGTGAGGAGGATGCGCTCGCCTGTATGGCGGTCGATGAGCCACAGTTCGCGGGCAAAGTCGTCACCAGCCACCCAGTGGCCGTCCTGAGAACCTGCCACATGCCAGAAATTGTCGCCGGGCACTTGTCCTTCAAGTGTCAACTCGCGGGTGCGCATGTTCACCACGGCAATGCCCGTAGCGTATTCTTTTGTTCCCGATGGCCCCCAGCCGTCGGACGTAGCAAACGACTCCAGTCCAGCAATCGCCTTCTGTTCTCCCTTGTTGATGGGACGGTGGCCTATAATGGCTATTACCAGCTCGTCTGCGCTGATTACAGCCTCATGGGTCACCCAGTCGTGTTCCGTCTCACGGTAAATGGGGCGCAGGCCGGTGCCGTCGGCATTGCAAATCCAAGTGCGCTGCGGCGCCTTGCCGCCTGTCTCCCAGCAGAAGATGACCTCGCCTGGATGCCAGGGGTTGCCTTGAATATGACCCACTTTGAAGTGTACAGCGCATACCATCTCCGACTTTCCCGTCGTCAAATCCATCTTGCCGATACCGCCTGGACCAGCCCCCATCTTGCGCGGGCCGAAGTTGGGGGCTATCTGCTCAGCAATCGGATATTTGCGGGCATATTCCTTGTCCAATCGAAAATACACCATCGTCTCACCGCCATCCAGTGCCATGTCGCCCTCGCTGCACATGTCGGCAGGAATTACACCGCAGAGTCGCTCGTAAGCCTGCTTCTTCTTCAGCTGACCAGCCTCACTGTCGGCAAAGAGCTTTCCGAGGTTGATTTCCACCACCTCCATGCCCGTGCGTATGTCATTCTTGTCTCTCCTAACACGCATGATATAGAGGTTCATCGACTTACGGGCTACGCAGAGCATGCCAGTGAATCCGCCTTCGGTCACCTGCACCATGTCGCCCGTCTCTTCATTCACCGCCATGGCCTCGCCCTTCACGCGGTCGCTGCGGAAGATGACCCAACGACCGTCTGAAGTCCACTGATTGTGAGTCTGGTAAATCTTCGAGTCGCCCGTGCCGCTTTTCGAGGTCAGAAACACCAGTTCCACACCCGTCTTGGGGTCGTTGATTACCTTACGCTCCGAGGGGAATCGTCGCCCTATTTGGGCCAGCAGTGGCAGAGCGCAAATCATCGCGATACTTGTAGCAATTATTCTTTTCATATCAGTGTTAGTCTTTAGAATCTTATTTTTCCGTCGTAATTAAAAATGGGTTGATTAGTAGGCACCTCTTCGTCGTAGAACTGTACGGCCGAGTCGTTCAGCTTCGGGTGCTGCTGCCTCAGCAGTCGGATGATTTCTGCCCCTGCCCAGATGACCGGACCGTAGCCATGGGCGGCCATCACATGTACGGGGCGGTAGGCGTAGAAGGCTGCATCGAATCCCATGCCCGTGCCCACGCAGACATTCTCTACCTGACCTTTGTCGTTCACTTGCGATTCTACGGCATGCCATCCCATCAGAGCCACAGGACCGAACGCCTTGGCATCTATCCAACCTTGGTTCACGGCATGAGCCAGACAGTAGGTATAGATAGCCGTGGCCGATGCCTCAAGATAGGTATCGTTGCGGTCAAGCAATTGGTGCCAGAATCCGTTGTGGTGCTGCAGACGAGCCAGTCCCTCGGCATGCTTGCGCAGCAGGTCGGTGATGGCCTGTCGCTGGGGATGGTCGGAGGGCAGCACGTCGAGTACCTCACACATCGTCAGGATAGCCCACCCGTTGGCGCGTCCCCAGAAGAAAGCTGGATGGGGCGTCATGGCTTCTACCCAACCGTGGCGGAACAACCCTCGCGCCTCAACCCACATGCGACTGGCAAACTGCATGACCTGACGTGTGGCCTCGTCATAGTAGCGCTGTTCACCCGTCAGCCGCCCCATGTAGGCCACGGTAGGTATACCCATAAACATATCGTCGAGCCACACCGTATTCTTCTGGGGGCGCAGACGGGCAAAGATACCATCGCTGAGACGGTATTCCTTATTCATAATATAGTCGGCATAGTTGTCTATCAGCGGTCTCAGGGCGGTAGCAAATTCTTCGCTCTTCCCCCTTTCCTTTTCCCTTAGCACCGCTTTTATCATCGAGCAGCACACTGCCCCGGCATCATCGAGCGCATGGGGGTCTACTACGCGGCGGATGTTGCCGTCAAACTGTTGGCCTTTCTGGTGCAACTTCTGGAAATAGGGGAAGATGTCGGCCAACAGTTGGTGGCGCTTCCTGACGTAGTCGCGGTACGTCTCGTCGCCCGTGACCTCATAAGCCGCCAGCACACCTGAGTAGGTCACGCCCCACTCATAGCTCGTCAGTCGGAAGCCGCCCTGCTTCAGCTGCGTGTCGGCGTTGATATCCTTGAGGCGGGTCACTTCCCGTCCTGTTCGTTTGTCGACGAGCACGGCAGGGGTCTCTGCGTCGATATAGTGCAATACGCGGTCAATGGTCTGTTTCACACGCTCCACCGACGGCACTCCATAGCCCACCTGGTATTGCGGACGCATCAGGTGCAGCGGTGTGTTGTTGTCGTTCACCTGCTGGGCACTGGTCGTCATGGTGCAGCCGAGTCCACCCAACAGCAATGATAGGATTAGTTTTTGTTTCATGATGTTCGTATCTTTTGTTGTTTTAGCGTGACAAAGATACAAATTATTATTCAATCTTGGTGTCTCTCCCTGTGTTTTTTTTCTCATTGACGGAAATCTGTATGCAGATTGACGGATTTCCATTCCCCACCTATCAAATAATAGCATTACTTTTGCAGCGACGAATTTAAAACTGTAAGTGATATGAAGAAACTTTTTACCTTGACAATGTTAGCACTGCTGACCCTTGCAGAGGGCGCTAGTGCTCAGAGTTATCGCCGCTGGGACTTCACTAACTGGAGCCAGCAGACTGTAGACAATCTGAAGGCCGATGCTGCTCAAACGAGACCTGCAAAGGGATGGAGCGACATTGAGAAGAACGCTGATGACAAAGAGGGCGCTGTGGCGCCCGATGCCACCAAAGACAATTGTTTCTGGTTAGCCGATGATGGCGGCCAGTGGATGACGGCCCCTGAGGGCGGATCGCTGAAGGCCAATGGCATGGTGATTGCAGAGACAGAAGGGCTGGTGTTCAATCCCGATTACACCAAGAACCGTTCGCTGGCCATTGCCGTGAACTATCCCTCGACAGCTTTAGGTGAGTATGCCGGACCACAGTATCTGTGGTTGGGCGGCGGCAGTAAGAATCTGGCCTGCTTCACCATCCCTAACGTGCTGGTGGGTCAGAAAATCAAGATGACCGTAGAGTCGCACAAACCATCCGACGCCCGCGGTGTGGAACTCTACGTGGGCAGCGTAACAGCAGAGAACAAGATTGGCGAGTCGTTTAAGCCTACCACACAGGACACCTACACCTGGGAGAACTGGACGCTGCCCGAAGGCACCGAACCGACCGATGCGGTCGACATCATTGTCTATAACACCAGTGGTTGCCATATATATAATATAGAGGTGGGTGAGGATATTGGCACCAAGCGTAACGTGGGACTTGTGTATAATGGCAATCTCACAGCCGATTTGGCCTATAACTATTTTGCAAGCAATAATTATAATAAGGTGACGGCCATAGAAGCCAACAAGGCATTCGCACTCAGTGATTTTTCCAGCTTTGATGTGCTTGTAATCAGTTCGACTGTCACCAACGCTGATGCTATCGCTTCGCTCAAGGATATCCGCCCCTTCCAGCCTACGCTCTGCCTTTGTCCAGCCGTTTACAGCGCATGGGGCTGTGGCGAAGCCGTGAATGCAGAGACTGAAGTAGTAAAATTAGTCAACCCCAACCATAATCTTTTCAGCCACACGGACATTGAAGAGGCCGAGGACGAAGAGAATCCTGAAGGTGGGCTGCTTCACCTCATCCTTTTCTCGAACGAGACACCCATCCAAGGCGTCAGACTGGCAGGCGCTTTTGCCAGCGATCCCGTTTTGGCAGTCGCTTTGGAAAAGGAGGATGTTGTGGCGATTCATACCCATAACCTGAGTCATAATGGCTACATCTATATTCCATACACGCAGGATATTCTGGCCGATGCGCATAGCTATAACACCAACATGCTTGATAATGCCTTGGCACTATTGGCCAGTTCGAAGGCAGCAGTGACACCGGCTCCCAAACCATCGTACAGCCTGACCTACAAGAAACTGCGTACCACCGTGACGCTGAAGAGCGGCGTGCCCGGAGCGCAGATATTCTACACCATCGACGGCTCTGAGCCAACCACAGAGAGCTCACCCTACACCGAACCGTTTGACGTGACTACAGCCGTTACCATCAAGGCTGTAGCAATGGGCGACGGCTATCCTTTAGGCGAAGTGGCTGAGATGGCAGTCGATATCAAGGATCTGGCCGATGCACCACAGATTGACGTCAGCTACGATGGCGACAAGGCCGTGGTCAGCATGACAGCTCAGACTGAGGAAGCGGAAATATGGTTCAACCTCACAGGTAGTCCTGCCAAGGATCGTTCGCAGCGTTATACCGAGCCCTTCACATTGACTAACAGTGCTACCGTGACGGCATTCGTGGGTGAATACGAAGGCTTCCTGCAGTCGGAGCCGACCACCAAGGAGGTGAGCATCAGCGGGGCCCAGACCTTCGTACACGTGGTGAGCAAGTTCGAGGGTGCCTCGTTCAATAGTGTGGGCAATGTGCTCAATGGCGGTTACAACTACTACACGGAAGAGGTGATTCAGACAGAGACCCTTAAGGACGTGAATGGTGCGGACTCCATTGTCAACGTGTATGCACCAGCCAATATCATGACGGTCTATGAACTCTCCGACGACTGGCATGTCAGGACCTTCGGACAGGGCCTGTACTACACCAAGGCCACTACAACCCACAATGTGGGCAGTGCCAGCGGCTACAATCCTGCCACCGTGTTCGACGACCAGCTGTCGGACGGTGAGATCACATCGAATGCCATGCAGTTCCAAGTGGTCAGCAAGAAAGACCTCGACGGCCGTCTTGACCCGCCATCGGCATCGCTGGAATCGAAACGCGCCTTTGCGGGGCCGTTTGAGGTGAGCATCTATTTCTCTGGCAAGGACTTTAACAGTGCCCATGTGCTTGATGTGCTAGTGAACACTGACACCCTTAATGCCGATGGATGGACAAAGATTGGCCAGATGCAGAGCTTGTCGCAGCCCTATTATGACGGCACTAATGAGAAATCGTTCCGCGTATGGAAGCGTGGCGCCGCCGTCTACAACGGCACCGACCCCGTATTCGTAAAGGTGGCTACGGTTGAGGGTGCCAAGGATGTGAACGTCTTCACTGTCCTCGTCAAAGAGCCTTCGGCAGCCGACGGTATTGAGACCGTCCGCACCCACCAGCCTTCAGCTGGCGATGCCCTCTACGACCTGCAAGGCCGACGCATCGCAGGTACGCCGCAAAAGGGATTCTATATCAGGAGTGGAAGAACATATTATGCACGATAGATTTATGCGACAATTAATTATGACAGCTTGCCTGTGTATGGCAACAGGGGGATGGGCTCAAGCCCAATCCCCCCATTTTTCAATGGAGAAACTGGATAGGGGGGTGATGGCCCAGCCTGCCACATCGGGAAATTTCGTCAGTTGGCGTTTCCTTGGTACAGACGACGATGCTGCCACCTCCTTTGAGGTGCTGCGCAACGGGCAGAGCATAGCCCGCGACTGCTATGCCACCAACTGCAGTGACACGGCGGGCAAGCCTTCCGACACCTATCAGGTGGTGACACTGGTGAATGGTGTGCCCACAGACACCACCGAGGCTGTCAGGCCTTGGGGCAACCGTTATCTGAAACTCGACCTGCAACGGCCTGCTAAAGGCGAGAATGGCGGCAATTACGAGCCTAATGACTGTTCTGTGGGGGATGTCGATGGCGACGGTGTATACGAGATCTTTATAAAATGGAACCCCTCGAACGCCAAGGACAACTCACAAGGCGGAGTTACCGACAATGTGTTCATCGATTGCTACAAGTTGAGCGGACAATTGCTTTGGCGCATCGACTTGGGGCGCAACATCCGTGCGGGTGCCCACTACACACAGTATATGGTATACGACTTCGATGGTGATGGAAGGGCAGAACTGATGTGCAAGACGGGCCCAGGTTCGAAAGACGGCAAGGACCGCTATGTAAACGAAGCCGCTACTGACGATGTCATCAAGAGCGTCAGTGGCTCGGCCCTCTATCGGAATAGCGACGGACGAATTATCGGCGGACAGGAATGGCTCACCGTGTTTAATGGCAGCACTGGCGAGGCCGTGCATACCGTATTCTATAATCCTAACCGGGACGCGGGCTATGGCGGTGAGGCCACAGGCACGTTCAACTGGGACGACCGCAGCGGCAAAAGCGATTATGCCAGCTACGGCAATCGTGGCGAGCGGTTCCTGGCAGGTGTGGCCCATCTCGACGGACCAGACAAGCCCGCCAGCGGCATCTTCGTACGAGGCTACTACACCTTTGCCTTTATCTGGGCTGTAGGTTTCGACGGTCGTCAACTGCACCAGAAATGGCTCAGCAGCCATCGTTCGAAGACCAGTTACGCCTTGACTACCTATGATGCCGACGGCAATGGCACCACTGAGACCTTCACCGGCTGTAAGCCCACCTATACGGCTCAGAGCGGTGAGAGCACCGGTGGCAGCGGCACTATGTTCGGCAACGGCAACCACAACATGTCGATAGCCGATGTGGACGGTGACGGGCATGACGAAATCGTGTGGGGATCGGCGGCCCTCGACCACGATGGACGCCTGCTTTACGGTACAGGCTTCGGGCATGGCGATGCCATACACCTGGGCGACCACAACCCGGATCGCCCAGGACTGGAGGTGTTTCAGATTCATGAAGACAAGGGCACATACGCCTGGGATCTGCACGATGCCGCTACGGGTGAGATACTGCTGAAAGGAGGCCCGTCGGGCATCGACAATGGTCGCGGTATAGCCGGCCACTTCGACGCCAACGTGCGTGGGTCGCTGCTGTGGAGCGGTGACAAGGTGGCACATAGTGCCATCACAGGCGAAGCCGTGTCGAACAATGTGGGATCGAATAATTTCCGTATCTATTGGGACGGCGATCTTGAAGAAGAACTGCTCGACGGCAACAAGATTGACAAGTGGAACGGCAATGGCACGACGCGTCTGATCACCTTCAGCGACCTGGGACCCGGCAAGACCTGCAACGGCTCGAAAAATACGCCCTGTCTGAGTGCTGACATCTTAGGCGACTGGCGTGAAGAGGTCATTCTGCACAACGGATCCGACCAGATCGTCGTCTACTCGACCAACATCCCCACCAATTTCCGCGTGCCCACACTGATGCACGACCATACCTACCGCATGGGTATCTGTTGGCAGAATACAGCCTACAACCAGCCGCCCCATCTGGGCTATTACCTTTCCAATCCCGACATGCCAATGGTAAGCGGTGCCGACCGCCAATTATCAGCAAAGATAGAAGAGCAGGTGGCGTGGACGTTCATCATGACCAATACGACCCTGATAGAACAGAAAGGCTACGTGCTGGATGGCGTCGAACACGACGGTCTGCCGGAGGGACTTGCCTGCAGCGTAGCCGAGGATATGTCGGCGTTTACCCTCTCAGGTGCACTTCTGCAAGCGGGTAACTACAGTATCAACTTTGTCCTAACAGGCAAGAAAGGCAACAAACTGCCCTTCAACATCAACATCCGATGCCGTAGCAATGAAGTGGTCAGCGGCAAGCCGGTGCGATGGGATTTCACGCAGTGGAGTGCTGAAACCGTAGTTAACCTCAAAGCAGATGCTGCTAACAGCAAAACAGAGGGCTGGAGTGATGTGGAGAAACAGGCTGATGCCGATGCTGGCAATGCACCGACAAATCTGTCGAAAGACAATTGTTTCTGGGCTTCCAAAACAACTCAGCCTGACCAAAACGGCCAGCTCAGCGCCAATGGACAGCCAATCAGCGAACTGCGTGGACTGAGATTCCACCAGCCGGCACTGGCCAACCGCAATCTGGCTATTGCAGTGAACTATCCTGCTACTGACTTGGGAACGTATCATGGCCCTTCTTACCTCTGGCTTGGAGGGGCTAATAAGGACT
>JAEEGH010011288.1_pt1 | contig 20294 bp, 13 predicted proteins | sample 9134181 | NCBI WGS metagenome assembly JAEEGH01 (sample SAMN16246544, study PRJNA631951) | gut metagenome | biome: gut microbiome; feature: rumen; material: DP-attached | host: Bos | place: Iran: Karaj | collected 2018-10
TGTATTGATCACAACTTTGCTTCAATACCGTTTCCGGTAATCCGAACGGGCCTGAACACCAGACCGCTACCAATTATTTTCTGCAAGACAGAAAATTCACTGGTTCCTTTTGAAGAGTTCAGGAATTTTCTGAGGATATTCAAAGCTCCGTTGATATCGGCGTTTATAAGTTTGCCGACTGAAGATTTGAATAAACCTCTCTTAATTCTTGAACCCTTGTAACTTTCATGTTTCTCAATACTTTCAAAAGCAAGAGCATCACACTTCGAGGTGTAGGCTTCCTCCTGAAGTACAAAATTTATTCCCAGTCTTTTGCATTGTTCACGACTTAACTCACGACTTATCATAGATTTGAAAAAAATCGCTGTCAACATCTCGATTCTTGGATGGCTTCTTCAATGAATATATCAGGAAATATAAGCAAAAAAATAAGCCAATGCTCTCGGTTTTGAAAAAAATATCTCCATGCTTCTTTTTTAAAACAGAAAAGAAATTTTGAGAAGCAGTTCCATTGTAAAACCAGCTTCAAACCTTTAAGATCAAAAAGATGTCAGATAATTTATCTGCAGTAGAGGATTGAATCATGCTTAAGCCGATTGGTGTAGGAACCGAAGTTTTTCATAAACTGATCGAGGAGAACAAATACTATGTGGACAAAACTGCGCTTCTGCGCACTGTTTTCAAAGAGAACGGCTCCGAAGTACTGCTGATAACCAGACCGCGCAGATTCGGCAAAACCCTGACCATGTCGACTTTTCACGATTTTCTTGCTCTTGATCCCTCCAATCCAGGCGATACCTCACGTCAGGAAAATTGGTTCAGGAATACTGAAATCTTTGCCGATCGGGAGTTCTGCAACGAATTTATGGGAAGATTTCCGGTAATATTTCTTACTCTTAAATCTGTTGCCTTTGACAACTTCAATGATTCCTACAGTGAACTTGCCAGAGTTATCAGCTCTCTGGCTATGAATTTTTCATATCTTAGATACAGTTCGGAACTTGAAACAGAGGAAAAGGAAAGTTTTCAAAATTTACTTACTTTCAAGCACCTCAGAGATATTTCCAATATTTCAGATCTGACCGGTTCACTGGTAACTCTAACCAATCTGCTGTACCGGCATCATAAAATCAGTCCTGTACTGCTCATCGATGAATATGATGTTCCTGTTGCCAAAGCCGCACATTTCGGTTACTACCGTGAAATGATCAATGTGGTCGGTCAACTGCTTGCTACCGGATTAAAAGGCAACACCAATATGAAAAAAGCAGTGCTTACCGGCTGTCTGCGGGCCGCAAAGGAAAGTATCTTCACCGGACTGAACAATTTCCAGAACTGTACCATACTTAACTCAGGAAATGACCGTCTGTCCGCCGGATTCGGATTTACGGAGGAGGAAACCAATGCCATGCTTTCCTACTACGGGCTTCAGGATTATGCAAAAGAAGTAAAAAACAATTATGACGGCTATAATTTCGGTGATCTGCATATGTACTGTCCGTGGGATGTGGTTTCATTCTGCGCAGAAAATCATGAGAAAATCAGGAAACCCGACTCAAATATAATCGCAGACAACTACTGGATAAACACCAGCGGTAACGATGTTATCGAAGAATTCATGGGCTTTATTGAGCCTGAAGACGTTGATCTGATGCAGGACCTTCTGGACGGTAAATCAATAACCGCGGAAGTAAGAACCTCCCTGTGTTACGGAGATTTGCAGAATCATGACATAAATGACTTCTGGACTCTGCTGCTTTATACCGGATATTTAACTTTTGAACCGCAATCCCATAATCCGGAAAGTGATGAGTACAATCTGTATATTCCGAATGAAGAAATCAGAAAATGCTTTAAATCCAAAATTCTGAATTACTTTAAGAAAAATTCAGTTATGAAATCCAGTACCGCTGAACTGGTAAAAGGATTGTTTGAAGGTGATGCCGAAAAGGTTCAGGACAACCTTAACACGCTCCTGGGTAAATACGTTTCCATCAGGGATTTTGCCACAAACGCTCCTAAAGAAAACTACTATCACGGTTTTATGAACGGACTGCTGGTGAACGGAATTTCGCTGATCGAAGAGCAGAAATCAAATTTTGAATCCGGGGAAGGATATATAGATTTGATAATCAAGTCTGTCAGAAGCATTGGAACTATCGTCATTCTGGAATTAAAACAGACTTCTGATGAAAACGAAGATAAGGTGCTTATTGCCCGGGATGCCGTTGAGCAGATCCTCATAAAGAAATATGCCGATCCGTATATAAAAAGGAACGATATACAAGCTGTTATTTCATACGGCATATGTTTCTGTAAAAAAGAATGCGCCGTTGTAGAAAGAAAAATGAAATAAGCAGTACGGGGTTTATATCCAATCCTTCTGGAACAAGCCTTTGTCCCAATGTGGAGTGCGTATAATACGCCGGCTTATTCGTGGACTATTTCGTCATGTATGCGCATCAAGGTTCTTGTAAATGCACAGAAACTTGAAGATTGATACTGAAAAAGTGCGGCAAAGACTAGATAACGTACATCTGAAATATGAATTGTATTTCATTTACAACCAGCAGAGTCAAAACTACAAAAAATGGTAAGACGACTAGAGCCCGGATATGCAATTTGGGTTTTATTTGCTGTTGTATGATTTTCCAGAAATTAACTAATCTCCCCAAAAGCTTTGATTGGAGTGCTTAATCGAGCTTTTCAATCAGACACTGGTGTTCCTTTGTTTTCGGATCATAGTTAATACCGACGAGAATTATATTCTTTGTGTATTTTTTCGAATAACGCTTGTAATATTCCTGCGTTTTAATCTGTCGAAGAGCTGTTTCTGCAGATTCGCCGTACTTGAATTCAATGAGAATAAGTGGCTCAGCTCCTTTAACTGACGGCTCGTACACTAAATCCACTCTGCCTTTGCCTGCCTGATCTTCCCTATGATAGTCATAATCATCAAGTGTTGACCAGAGTAAACCGGTTATTACACAGAAAGTAAGAGCTGATTCGGAGTTGTAATCATAAATTGATACGGAAGGAGAGTTATGAATCTCCTGAATGAGTTCTGCAGTTCTATTTCCGTCAAGAGCTTTGATGGCTTTCAAAAGATTTTCGGATCGCTCTATGGTTTCCATGCGTTCATACCATTCCTGCTCTTTGACAATATCCATTAATGCGGATTTTATTTCTGCATTAGGAACATAAGCAATTCGTCGATTTTTGTTGTTTGCTGTTTTAGCCTGTTCATCCTGTTCAATTTTTTCTGTTTGTTCTGTTGCAGCTTCATTGTTAGCTTCTGATGAATTTTCTTCTTCAACATTATTGTCGTTTGGATCCCTGCATCCAAGATACCCGAGGCACACAAGAAGACAGAGTATATCATCTTCGCTTTTTATGCTGACCATGTCATTCTGGAATCTTCCGCAGTTGAACGCAATCTCCTTGCCTTCAATCAAATTCAGAATATCTTCCTTGATTCCGTCAAAGTTCATATTGATCAGTCGCACAACCTCTTCGTTTGATGATGTTCCGCTCCAATAGCTCTGGCATATACCATCGCTTATGGCAGAAACAACAGAGTTAGGATTATAAATATCCTTGCCGTTAAGTTTATAACCTTCGTACCATTGTTTCAGTTCCTGATGAGAGAGCTTACATTGCGGTAATTTAACTATTTCAGCGACATCATCTTCTGTAAAACCGAAAAATTCCTCATACGGTACAGGTCGCAGCATGTTAGATTCTTTAAAGGTATTCAAAGCAGATTGGGAATTGTATTTTTTGATAGGGAGAATGCCGGTTAGATAGGCAAGATAAAAGCAGGCCTTGCCACCATCGGATTTGAACAGACTGCGGAGAAGATCAATAAAATCCTCCTGCAACTGAGTATCATGTCGGTAATCACGATAAACCAAATCCCATTCATCCATAATGAATATGAATTTTGCCCCTAAGTCGTTTCGTAAAGCTGATAAAGCCTCAAGAAGTCCGGTATTCTCAACATTATTGTTTTCAAAACATTCAGAAAAATTCTTTTGTCCTCTGAGTTCCTTTATTATCGAGTATTCCAGATAATCAACCAAACTAGAAACCCCAGGTATTTTTTGGATCTTTTTCAGGTAACCTTTATACAAGCTACAGATGAAGTTCATATCAACGTAAATAACATCGTATTTATTAAGGTGCGTTGCGTAGCTTTTCTTTTCTGAAATCTTTAATCCTTCAAAAATATTCTGCCCGGCATATGCTCTTGAAAAGTAAGCCAGAAGCATATGTGCCGTCACTGTTTTTCCGAATCTACGGGGACGGGTTACAGCAAACAAACGTTTGTTTGCATTGAGCTTTGCAGACATTTTTTCTACGAAATCGGTTTTATCTACAAAAATATCTTCATCTTTCAGTGCAACCAACTCAACAAACGAATTGTTGTCAACCGGATTCAGAATATCTCCCATAACTTTATTTCCAAGAACTTTACATTCTCATTTTAGCACAGCACGGAATTTTGATCCGTGATATGCAATTGAACTTAAAAGGAACTGATGTCAGAATCTTACTTTCTGTCCTCCAATTAACGATTATATGTGGATTATTCAACATTTATCTGATCGAGCCTTATATCTAAAGGATGAGGTTTTATGGCAAGAACAGATAAAAAATCGGATAGAGTGAACATTTGCAGATCATCTGTTTTGTGATATTCAGTCTTGAACTTTATAATAAAATCATGCTTGCTTGAACAGAAGGTGGTTTTTATGCTTGAAAATATCGTAATACTGACAGGCGCAGGAATTTCCGCTGAATCCGGGATCCCTGTTTTCCGATCTGAAACCGGTCTGTGGGAGGAACACAAGGTTGATGATGTGGCTACTCCCGAGGGTTATGAAAGAGATCCGGAATTGGTGCGCAATTTCTACAATACACTGAGAGCCAATCTGAAAAAAGTTGCTCCGAATCCTGCTCATCTTGCTCTGGCCGAACTGCAGAAAAAATGGAAGAACGGCAGAGTTACTATTGTTACGCAGAATATCGATGATCTTCATGAACGTGCAGGTTCGGTGAATATTCTGCATATGCACGGTGAGCTTCTCAAGCAGAGCTGCTACCGAGCCCACGGCGGATGCGGTCGTGTTTTTGATATTCTGGAGGATCAGAAAGAGACCGATCAGTGTCCGGTATGTCACAGAACAGGAACTCTGCGACCTCATATAGTGTGGTTCGGTGAAATGCCGCTGTACATGGATCAGATAGCAAATGAACTGAAAAATGCAGATCTGTTTATTTCCATCGGAACATCCGGTGTGGTTTATCCTGCCGCAGGTTTTGTAAGTACCGCCCGCAGCTACGGTGTTCCTACTGTTGAATTCAATCTTGAACCTTCGGCAACCAAGGGGTATTTTGACTACGGTGTGTACGGAAAGGCTGGCACGACACTGCCTAAGTTTGTCAGTCAGCTGCTAGAAAGTGAAGGGGATTTTGAAAAACTGGCTGCGACGCTTGGTTAGTTTATAACCTGATATTTCGGTTGCAACCGTTAAATCCGGTCGGGCTTAAGAACAGTGTGATTAAAAAAGGGGTGCGAATGATTTTAGATTGCACCCCCTGCTTTTTTGCAGATCTCCGGATCAGTTCAAAGTGAAGATCTGGTTCGGACCGTTGAATTTGGCACATTTGTACATGCCTTTGTAATCCTGGTATTTCTGGTTGGCAAGTTTGGACAGCCCGAGCAGTGTGGCATTACTCAGTGAGGTCTGGTATTTATTATCTGCCGCAGATATTCCGCAGTCGGATGCAATGTGGTACCAGGCATATGCTGAAGCGTCGTTTTTGGTAACTCCGAGACCGCGTTCGTTTATATAGCCGAATGTATACATGGCCGGCGCATATCCTTTTTCAATACATTCCTTGATAAGTTCAATACCGCGTCTGGTGGATTTTTCCACGTTTTCACCTTTTATATATTCAACCCCCAGCAGATATTTTGCCGGAACGTACTGTTTCTTTGATGCCTGTTCAAGGAAGGAAATACCGCTGTTGTGATCCTCTTCATCGGATGAGGTTGTAATCAGCAGTTTCCCGAGTGTATACATGGCCGGGGTATAGTTGCTTCTGGTTACAAGCTCCCGGTAGGTTTCGATTGCCTGGTTGATATTTTTTTCTGTGCCGATCCCGTTTTCCTCCATCTGGGCCTTTTCATAAAGAGCTTCTGTATGTTTCTGGGCGGCTGCTTTTGAAAAATAAACATATGCAAGATCATTATTTTTCGCGGTGTGTTTGCCGTCACGGTAGAAACATGCCAGCTGGAACTGAGCCTTTGGATCCCCGGCATCTGCGGCTACCTTGAAATATTTGATAGCCTTGGCTTCATCTCTCGGGGCTGCCCGTCCCTTCAGATAGGAATTGGCAACATAGTTGGCGGAGAGAATGTCCCCCTGATTGGCTGCCTTTTCATAGTAGGAAAGCGCTTTCGGCAGATTAACATCAGTGTTTACCCCTTTTTCATATACGCGTGCCGCTTTATAGAGGCCTTTGACTCCGCCTTCAGATTCATAGTATGAAACGGCCTTTGCAACATCGATCTGGTTGTTTATGCGGCCGAACAGATAGATGTCGCCGAGATAGATGGCCGATTCTGAAATTCCCTGACTGTAGGTTGCCTCACATGCTTTAAGTGCGGCTTCATACTGACCGCGGTCATAATAGATCTTGCAGTCATCGAATATGTAATTTCTTGTTTTAGCCGTTCCGGCATCCGGATGCTCAACGCTGCTTGCAAATGAATTTTCAGGAGTGGAACTGCAGCCGCAGACCATTATGCTACATATGGAAACTGCCAGTAAAAATTTTTTCATACGTCTTCCTTAATTATAATACGGCCGGAACCACCGGCCTGGAAAGAGTCGGCACTAGTCCAGCTGCGAACCGTCAGCACAGATGTTTTGCAAAACATGTCGACATGTTTGAAACGGTCCATACGACTTTCTGATTAGGACTCAGTGTCGGAATCACAATATAGTTTGCTCCCTTCAATGAGCCATTATAATTTGAATTTATTGTAATTGTTCCGCCTTCTATCACAATGTTGGCAACACTTTCGTGACGATTCTCGGTTAAAAATCGGTTTGACAGATCCCATGCGTTCAGATCGTCTCTAGTATTGGAATTGCAGATCTGCTGGAAATTTTCCGGATTGTCCAGAATACATTTTTCAACCATCTGTTTGACCGGTTCTACCGAACTGATAATTTTTCTGAACTCCTCAGTTCCGCTTGGTTTTAGCAGTGAGTGGATGATAAAAATACCCAGAACCATGATCAGAGTGACAATTGTGAGCAGAAACAGCCGGTGGGCCATCTTTGCTGCCATTTCATTCATCCTTTTTACCAGTCCCGGCTTCTGTTCAGGAATTTCTGAACTGCTACTGCTGTCTGAAGACGGGTGGAAGGAAGGATCCCGTCCGGCAAGAATACTTACCGCCTCATGAAATTTCGGATCGTCAACAGAAATCTGATCATTAAGGAATGATGAACCTCCTGCCGAGGTTCTGAAATCATCTGCAGATGCCGGCTGGATCCGGGCAGTGTTATTGAATGCCGGCTGAACAGGAGTGTTCCGGCTGCCTTTAACAGCTGTACCCGGTTTCTTCTTGCGCTCAATGATTACAGTTTTCTGGATTACATATCCGTCCTTTTCCTCCCGGTAGATGGTGGTCTGTTTTTCTGCACCCTCCATGGAGAAATTCTCAAGGTCGAACAGTTCATCCTGATTTGCATTACAGTCAGCCGTTTCTGATTCGGAACTGCTGGGTTCCGCCGGCTGCCGGTCGAATCCGTTGTTGAATCCGCGAATGAATCCTTCAGTACGGGGTTCATCCTCCGGTGCAGAATTATCTTCAATTGAAAAATCAGGGTTCTGTCCGGTACCGGTTAAACTATCTGACGACCCGGAGAAGCTGTTGCTTTCGGAAGAAAGCTTTTGCGGAACTTCATATTCCGCCGGATCATCCGGGGTGAGTTTATCAAAATCAGAAAAGGAATCTTTCTGATTGTTTTCTTCATCTATCTTACTGGAATTGAATTTTGTGAAATCGATTACCAGTTCATCGTCATTCTCAAAAAAATTTCTGGAGCGGCTGTTCATAATTTTTAAAATATCGTGATAAGAACAAGGGCAAAAAACAATATCTTCATTAATTATAATAGGTTCGACTGCATATTCAACAGCATAATTGAGCCGGAAGCAGGATGTAAACATACAGGAGAATTTTTTTGCCTGAGGACAGCTGTTTGACGGTGAATGAAGGATCCGGCCATTGAGTTTGAATATAGAGGATGCTAACCTCCTGCTGAACTGCTTCTGCAGGAATGCCTCCCTGATGCTGTCGCCCTATAAGTATTCCGGTTTTTTACTTAAGTTTCTGCACAGCAACGGAACAGCTTCTTTTGTAAAAACATATGCCGTATGCATAGATAGAGGTGATTGTTTCGTTTTCCAGGTATACATCAGCATACCTGGTATTGATAATCTGATTGATTGCCTCCAGGGCAATATTTCTGGTATCTGCCACTTTATCGTCTGTTCGTTTAAGTTCAAGTATGATAATGGAATCTCTTGAGGCTGAAAGAAGGAGCAGATCGATATATCCGTTACCTGATTCGAAATTGGATTTCTGTTCCTGAATAAGAGAACATCCGTTGATCAGCAGACCGTTCATAAAACCGTGGTAGTAGTTTTCCTTCGGAGCGCTTGTGGCAAAGTCTCTGATGGAAACATATTTTTCCAGCAGTCTGTTGAGATGCAGCTGAACTTCGGCTTCATCACCTGCAAACATATTCCTGATCAAATCTTCGGTATGATTCTTCATGGCAGGGTTGTTTCTGAAAAAGTCGAGGATCTTTGATTCGAAGCATTTTCTTATTTCCTGATTAGGAATATAGAGTTGGTACAGCGTTTGATTTTCTTTCCTGACAGTTTCAGACGGATCAAAGGTAAGATATCCGGTGTAAAGCAGCAGGGTCCAGAAATCGTTAAGATCATGATTCTGAAGATCTCCGTAGCAGAGTGACTCTTTTACAGCAGCAGTAATCGATTTGCCATCCAGCAGTTCCTGCATCAGATCAACATCACCGGATTTTATATATCCCATAAAATCTTCAATTGCTGCATTGCCGCTGGTATTGATCCAGTAGTTGTCGGCTGTTACAAGTTCATCAGATTGAGCTACCAGTTCATAGTTGTCATCACAGAAATTCATAACATTCCACGGACAGTACATATGGGCAGTCCCGAAGTTGTAACCGCCATAATTGTTTTTAACTTCATTACGGTATTTGTCAAGTCCGTAATAAGACAGAACTTCATTGGTCTCTTCTTCAGTAAAACCGATCGCACGCGAAAGCTGGTCATTTTCCGAATCCAATATGCTGCAGTTCTGGAAATTGTTCAACCCGGTGAAAATACTTTCTTTTGCTGCTCTCAGACAACCGGTTAAGATCCCTCTTCCCAGGTAGTTGTTGGTTTTGAGGGCGTTTCCCAGAAAAAGACCGATCACATCAATCATTTCCCGGTAGTAGCCACGTTCTGCAGCTTTGGCGATCGGAACATCATATTCATCGATAAGGACAACCGGTTTTACTCCGTGGTGCATCCACAGCCAGCAGCATAACTGTTCCAGTGAATCTACAAGATTATTCTGATGTTTTTGATCACAGAGAAATTCCTTGTTTTGCAGTTTTTGAAAATAACTGATGTCATCTTTGTTTAATTTGGAACTGTCTGCCAAATACCTGAAAGGGAACATCATTTTATAAACGGTACTGCCAAGTTGCTGGTATGCTTTATCAAAATCATTTCCATAGACCGATTTAAGGGAAATGAATATTACCGGAAATCTGCCCATGTATCTACGGCAGAACTCCTTGTCGGAAAATATAGCAGTGTCCTTGAACCAAAGTTCCTGACGTGACAGATCTTCAGGATTATCAGGATTAATAGCGAGAAAATCATGGAAGGTCGACATGGTGAGAGTTTTGCCGAATCTTCTCGGCCTGGTTATCAGCAGAACCTTTGAGGTGATTTCCTGAAAAACAGTACGGATGAGTGGAGTTTTATCGACATAGTAACTGTTACTTTCGATAAGTTCGTGAAAAAATTCAGCACCGATGTTAACTGGTTTGACCATATAATGTTTACCTTCATCTGTGATACAACTTTCCTATATGTTTAGATCATAAAGATTTGACAGGAATATTACAACGGTTCCGATCATAAATATGACGGTTGATAACAGAGAATGTCAAAATGCAGGTGTTTTTTTGCAAAAGTTCTGTTTCTATTATCTTTTTTTGAAAAAATTGTAAAATTTCGGAAAAAACAAAAACAACAACCGTTGCCGGATGTTGTTTTTAAGAGGTTAGAACTAATTCAATTTCCGAACTATCTGCGGTACATTGGAACCACATGTCTTGTCGGAACACCGGTGTACAGCTGACGAGGACGTACAATCTTGCTTGACGGATCCTGCTGCATTTCACACCAGTGGGTAATCCAGCCGATGGTTCTTGCTACAGCAAAGATTACGGTAAACATCTGTGGAGGAATTCCGATTGCGCTCAAAGTTATTCCTGAGTAGAAGTCCACATTCGGATAGAGTTTTCTTTCGATGAAGTACGGATCCTGCAGAGCAATCTTTTCAAGTTCCATTGCCACATCCAGAAGCTTATGATCCTGAATATTCAGTTCCTTCAGAACTTCATGGCAGGTTTCCTTCATTACTGCAGCACGAGGATCGTAGTTCTTGTAAACTCTGTGACCGAAGCCCATCAGTCTGAACGGATCGTTCTTGTCTTTCGCCCTAGCGATAAATTCAGGGATTCGTTCAACACTGCCGATGGTCTTAAGCATTCTCAGACATGCCTCGTTGGCACCGCCGTGAGCCGGACCCCACAATGCAGCAATACCGGCGGCAATACATGCATAAGGGTTGGCACCGGTTGAACCGGCAAAACGGACTGAGGAGGTTGAAGCGTTCTGCTCGTGATCTGCGTGCAGAATGAAGATCCTGTCCATTGCCTTTTCCAAAATTGGATTTACAACATACGGTTCGCAAGGTGTTGCAAACATCATGTGCAGGAAGTTTCCTGCATAGCTCAGATTGTTCTGAGGGTACATGAACGGCTGACCTTCAGAATATTTGTAGGCCATGGCAGCCAGAGTAGGGATCTTGGCCAGCAGACGGATTGCCACCAGTTCGCGATCCTTAGGATTGGAAACGTTAATCTGCTCGTGATAGAACGCGGAAAGAGCTCCCGCAATACCGCACATGATCGCCATCGGGTGGGCATCTCTTCTGAACGCCTGGAACAGCTTAGGGATCTGTTCGTGAACCATGGTGTTGTGTGAAATCTTGTTCTTGAACTCAGACAGTTGAGCCTGGTTAGGTAACTCCTTGTACAGGAGCAGGTAGCACAGTTCAAGATAACTTGTCTGCATCGCCAGCTCTGCAATAGGATAACCGCGGTGAAGGAGAATACCCTTTTCGCCGTTGATGAAGGTTATTTTTGACTGGCATGAGGCTGTGGCCAGCAGACCGGGATCATAAGTGAAATAGCCTTTGGCACTCAGGTTCTTGATGTCGATAACATCCTTTCCCTCGGTACCTGATAGGATCGGCAATTCAATCGGCTCTTCGCCTGGAATGTGAAGAATTGCAATTCTCTGCTCTTTCGGATTTAAGTTGCTTTCCATTAATATAAATTCCTAATTACGTCAATATTGTCTCTAAGGCAATACTATCACCTGCGCCTATTATAATCTAAAATGCCTCAAGATTGAATTGAGAATTTAAAAATTATCAGGCGGCCGGGCAGTGCGGGAGGGCATAAAAAAAGCGGAACCGGTCCGGCTCCGCCTGTTCCTGATTATCAGTAATCTGCTATTACAGATCTCTTAGAATTTCAGCCTTGTCGGTCTTCTCCCAAGGGAATTCGATTCTGCCGAAGTGTCCGTATGCTGCGGAAGGACGGTAGATCGGTCTTTTCAGATCGAGCATTTCAATCAGACCGTAAGGGCGCAGATCGAAATTGGCCTTGATCAGCTGTACAATCTTGTCATCGGACACCTTGCCGGTTCCGAAGGTTTCAACGCTGATGGAGGTAGGTTCGGCCACACCGATGGCGTAGGAAATCTGGATTTCGCATTTTGAAGCCAGTCCGGCGGCCACAATGTTCTTGGCAACGTAACGGGCTGCATAGGCAGCGGAGCGGTCAACCTTGGACGGATCTTTACCGGAGAAGGCGCCGCCGCCGTGACGGGCATATCCGCCGTAGGTGTCGACGATGATTTTTCTACCGGTCAGACCGCAGTCGCCCATAGGTCCGCCGATAACGAAACGGCCGGTCGGATTGATGAAATATTTGGTATCTTTGGAGAGCCACTTCTCAGGAATAACCTCTTTAATGATACATTCCATTACCGCTTCTCTGATTTCGTTCTGGGAGATGTCGGCACGGTGCTGGGTGGAAAGAACCACGGTATCCACACCCAGGATCTTCTTGTCATCGTCATAGATGAAGGTAATCTGACTTTTGGCATCAGGTCTCAGCCATGGAAGGGTTCCGTTCTTTCTTACTTCAGCCTGACGGCGAACCAGACGGTGTGCGTAGGTAATCGGAGCCGGCATGAGAACATCGGTTTCGTTGGTTGCATAACCGAACATCAGACCCTGATCTCCGGCACCCTGTTCCTTAGGATCGGAACGGCTTACACCCTGATTGATGTCCGGAGACTGTTTACCGATTGCATTAAGTACGGCGCAGGAATTGGCATCGAAACCCATATTGGAATCGATGTAGCCGATATCGCGTACGGTTCTGCGCACCACTTCTTCAATATCAACCCAGGCGGAGGTGGTTATTTCGCCGCCCACCAGTACCATACCTGTTTTAACATAGGTTTCGCAGGCTACATGTGCATTGCGGTCCTGCTGCAGAATTTCATCCAGCACCGCATCGGAAATCTGATCGGCAATTTTATCAGGATGTCCTTCAGAAACTGATTCTGATGTGAATAATTTGGTCATAAATACCCCTTGTTATCTGTCTGATTTTTTACTGCTGTCATTCTATCATTGTTTGATTTCACATTCCACCGGCAGAGCGGCGGGATTGTCAGGGGACAGGGGATAGAGAGCATATTGAAACGGGGTGTGGTATGATATCGGGCAGATGGCATAATGTGGATAAAAAAAGGATCCATGCGGAAGCAGGGATCCAAAAAACTTCAGAAATACTGAAGAGAGCACGGGATAAAACTGATTACTCATGCCGATATATATGAAATATCCGTGCCAACTTTTAAAAATTTTTAAAATATTTTTTAAAATAATTTAAAAAATATGTAAAATCAATTACTTAGCTAAGTAATTTTAATTACTAACGGTAACTGTTCGTAACTGTTGCAATAAAGATATGTTTGCATATTGCAAGCAATATATTGCAAAATGCAAAATTATCCTTGCATATTGCAATATAAAAATTGCAAAATGCAACTGCATTCGGATGTGGCAATTATCCCGTGACCGGACGGATCCAGGTGCTGTTCAGGAAAATGTGGTTATAATATATACAGAAAGTGCTGCCGTAAACTGTATGCCGGCAGCGGTCAGAAGAACTCCGGAAGATCTGAACCGGTAATTTCAAGACTTTCCGGTGTTACCGAACAGTGAAAGAAGACCGTACCAACACCGCAGGAAACCGCCTTCCGGTAGTTTTCGGCAAACTGCGGATCGATGTCTGCTGCAGGTTGAACCGATTTAATTCCGTTAATCTGAATGACGTAGCCGATCCAGCATTCGTAACCGCAGGCGGCAGCACCTGCCAGTTCCAGAAGATGTTTTGAACCGCGCACTGTGGGTGCATCGGGAAAATATCCGCATCCACCGCGCTCCAGTGTACATCCCTTGATTTCCAGCAGAATTCTGCGCTCACCGCGTTTCAGGAGAAAATCAATCCGGGATTTGCCATAGGTGAATTCAGGAATGATTTCGTCAAAACGGTGCACTGATTTAAGATATTCGGCGGCGACCCTGTTCGGAGCCTGGCTGTCGATATTGATCCATCCGGCGCCCTGCCTGTTTACGCTGATCAGATCGTAGCGTGTTTTTCTGGCCGGATTGTCTGCCCGGGCAAGCATTACATCGCAGCCGGGCAGCAGCAGTTCCCTGCATCTTCCGGTATTTTTGACATGAACCGTCTCACGTCGGCCGTCAACTGCAACATCTGCTTCGAAGCGGTTGAGTCTGGTGATAAAGGTTGCCGGTGTGCAGTTACGGTAGATCATGATCATTCCTGCAGATATAGTGGATGTAGCGGCCGAGATTTATAAACCGGGGATCCCTGGCGTAGGTTTTTTCGTATTTAAGAATTTCATCGAATTTTTCAGTCTGGATTTTTTTGTCCCGCACGTAGTCATGAAAGACCCTGATACCGGTTTTGCGCTGGATGGTGAAACCGAGTTCCTGCAGGGTCTGCTCCAGTTCCGCCGGCACCACCGGATATTTCGGGGTGAGCTTCTGCCGGTGCTTTGATTGAAAGTTGCAGCTGATATAGTTGAAATTACCTACAATCAGACTCTGGTAGAGCAGTGCATCCCTGTTGTATACCAGCAGGGAGAGTTCTCCGCCCGGACTCAGTCGTGATTTGATGATTTCCAGCAGTTTTCTCTGATCCTCCACCCACTCCATGACGGCATGGCACAGGATCAGATCGTAGGTTCTTCCGGTGATCTGACACGGCAGTTCAAAGGCGCTGGCGCAGAAGAAATTCATATTCTGCTGCGTATGCTGCGCAGCGGCGAATTTTCCCGCCTCCGCAATCATTTCCTCCGATACATCACACAGATCTGCATGATGTCCCAGTGCGGCAAGTCTTGAAGAGAAGAATCCGGTGCCGCAGCCGAGATCAAGTACGCAAAGAGGGCCCCGATCCTTCATCAGCTCCAGAATAAAATTCAGATCTTCACCGATGAGCTCGGTTCTGATCCTGCCTTTGCTGGATCCGTAGATATTGTGGAGAAAGGTTGAGCCGAGACCGTCGAAGGAGACAAAATTATCCATGTTCTGTTATCTCTTTACAGCTTTGCGGGAATGTCAGTTACAACCGCGGTTCGGTTCCACGATGATGCATTCAAGATACGGCAGCGCAATGCGATCTACATCCGGCTTGTCTCCGACCATTACCGAATGACGCAGATCGATCGGAAGTTTTTCACAGGCCTTCAGGATCATGCCCGGATACGGTTTCCTGGCCAGGCTTCTGAAACGGTACTTCTCAAGAACCGCCTCGGCGCACCAGGTGCAGTATTCGGCGTCGTCGAATTTAAGTCCGAGCTGTTCGTAGTGTTTCAGCAGCAGTTCTATATTCCTGTTCATATCGTCTTCGGAGAATTTATTTTTTGCCACTCCGGCCTGATTGGTGATCAGTACCAGGTAATATCCCTTTCTGACATATTCCTCCACCATCTTTTCCGACTCCAGGATCGGTCTGAAGTCATCGCCGTGCACGTAGCCTGAATCTACAATCAGCGTGCCGTCCTTGTCGACAAAAAGAGCCGGTCTCGGGGTGAGGGCCATGGTTGAAGGGATCAGATCCTGGGCCCGGTAGTAGTCGTCAGGAATGCCGATATCGATAAAACTTCCGCCCAGCGGCAGACCGTACAGCTGTCCGTTTTCGATCATCCTTGGAAACAGTTCAGTTTCAAGGGAGATGAAATTCCGGTTGAAATCCTTCAGGTAGGCTGTGAGCAGTTCTCTGTCCATCAGGTAGGCTCCCGCGTTGATATAGCCGTCGATCTGATCGGCTGGAAGAGCTCCCTTTTCGATAAAGCGTTCAACCCTGTATTCCCCGGAAATTTCCACAAAACCGTAGCGGTCGATGTTTTCAGTATATTTAAGTGCCAGCATTGCTGAAGGACCGGATGCAATCCTTTTTTTACAGTCGTACAGAAGAGAAAAATCGGCGGAGAAGAAGGTATCGCCGTTAAGCAGCAGAAACTCCGGTTCAAGATGTTCATAGGCATTCAGCAGTGCGCCTGCGGTTCCGAGGGGAGTCTCCTCCCTGATGCATACCACATTGCTGTAGTCCCGGAAGTAATCCTCTATGACATTTGATTTATACCCCGTAAGCAGAACAAAACTGTCGAATCCCTGGGATACAAGATAATCATACTGGTATTTGAGAAACGGAATGTCCCTGATGGGAGCCATCGGCTTCGGAACGTCCTTTACAACGTGGGACAGTCTTGTACCGAAACCACCTGCCAGAATTACTGCCTGCATCTTTTATCTCCATTCTGCTGGGTTTGCTTGTTTTCGCGTTTGTTATTTCTGCCGGAGTCTGCAGGATTTTATAACTGCAGAACTTTACGGAGGGTAAGTTTAGCGGTTTTAGCCCGGTTTGGCAAATTGTAACTGCACCGGTATTCAAGCTGAATGACCTGTCGGATTGAGAATAGTTTTTTTGTAAAAGGGAGTGATAGAACCTGCCGTTTCCTCAAAAAAGTTAAGTGTTGATATTTCGGATATGTTGTCTAATATATCCTTGTATCGAAGTACCTGCTGATCAGGGAGGGTATGCTGTAGCCCGGTGCAGTATGGAGTTTCCCGTCTCAACATACTATTCATACTATTCAAAAAGTAGGATGTTCGCGGTTGACGATTAAGTATGTTATGGGATAATGACGGTGATAGAGTCTTTTTGTGCTTCAATCACTTTGTGAACTGAGGTTCATGGAAAGGCCTTTTTCATCTGTGATGAACAGATAGTTGTATTCAGAGGGGAATATAATGTTGAAGTCTATAAATATCGGAGCGGAATCGTTTCATGAACTAATTGAAAGCAACAGTTATTACGTGGATAAAACTCCTTTTATCAGAACTGTGTTTAAAGAAAACACTTCGAAAGTCATGCTTATCACCAGACCGAGACGTTTCGGTAAAACGCTTACCATGTCTACCTTCTATGACTTTCTGTCTCTGAATATCGAAAATCCAGGTGATACCTCACGTCAGAAAAATTGGTTCAGTGGTACTGAAATCTTTGCAGATCGGGAATTTTGCAGCGAGTTCATGGGCAGATTTCCGGTAATATTTCTTACTCTTAAATCTGTTGCCTTTGACAACTTCAATGATTCCTACTGCGAACTTGCCAGAGTTATCAACTCTATGGCTCTGAATTTTTCATATCTGAAATCAAGTTCTGAACTCGATAATGACGAGTTGAAAATTTTATATAAATTGCTGGATCTAGACTTTCTTAAGGATCCTGCAAATAAATATCTACTGACCGGTTCACTGGTAACTCTTACCAATCTGCTGTACAAACATCATAAAATCAGTCCTATACTGCTCATTGATGAATATGATGTTCCTATTGCCAAGGCTGCACATTTCGGTTACTACCGTGAAATGATCAATGTGGTCGGTCAACTGCTTGCTACCGGATTAAAAGGCAATACCAATATGAAAAAAGCGTTGCTTACCGGCTGTTTAAGGGCTACTAGGGAAAGTATTTTTACGGGACTTAACAACATGCTGGTCTGCTCGATTCTTGATACCGGACATGACGATATATCCCAGGGAATAGGTTTTACCCGGGAAGAAACTCAGGAAGTTTTGTCATATTACGGTTTAACTGACTATTATGATGAAGTGAAAAACAATTACGACGGATACCATTTCGGAACAAGTCACATGTACTGTCCTTGGGATGTCATGAACTTCTGTAATGACAATTATGAGATGCTTGGTGAAAACAGAAATCTCATTCAGGCAGACAATTACTGGATAAACACCAGCGGTAACGATGTTATCGAAGAATTTATGGGATTTATCGAGCCTGAAGACGTTGATCTGATGCAGGACCTTCTGGACGGTAAATCAATAACCGCAGAAGTAAGAGCATCGCTGTGTTACGGTGATTTACAGAACCACAACATAAATGACTTTTGGACTTTAATGCTTTATACCGGGTATCTTACCTTTGATCCGACATACCGTTCATCAAAAAAGAATGAATACAGACTGTACATTCCTAACGAAGAAATAAGAGACTGTTTCAGGGATAAAATTCTTGAGTTCTTCAAGAACAATTCTGTTATAAAAAATCATACAAAGGGACTGATGACAAGTCTGTTCAGCGGCGAAGCAGACAAGGTACAGGAGCATCTTAACGGTCTGCTCAGAAAGTATGTTTCCATCAGGGATTTTGCAACTATGGCACCGAAGGAAAACTATTACCACGGTTTTATGAATGGTCTGTTAATCAACAGCGTATCCTATTCCCGGGAGCTTAAATCCAATGTCGAATCAGGAAACGGCTACGTAGATCTGGTTGCACTGTCTGCATCTAATGATTCAGTCATCATCCTGGAGCTGAAAACAACAGATAATCTGTTCGACGACAGAAAAAAAATCGCAAGAGAGGCTGTACAGCAGATAATTGATACCGGGTATGCCGAAGCATATATGGATAACGAGACAATCAGCTCAGTTTACGCATACGGTCTGTGTTTTTGCCAAAAAACATGCTCTGTTGCAGTTCAGAAACTTAAATAAGCAACAGTTTCAGTCTGGTTGATAATACTCTGCCGACTGCTGTAATGAGAGCCGTTGCCACAATCATCTTCAAGGTTAGCATGCGGTTGAACTATCGACTCTATGTAGATGCTGACAGTTGACGATTAATTGGGTTATGGGATAATGACAATGATAGAGCCTTTCTGCGCTTCAATCACTTTGTGAACAGCGGATCGGAGAAAGGATTTTTTCAGCTGTGATGAATAATCGCATTCAGAGGTGAACATAATGTTGAAGTCTATAGGGATCGGAGCGGAATTATTTCACGAATTAATTGAAAGCAACAGTTATTACGTGGATAAAACTCCTTTTATCAGAACAGTTTTTAAAGAAAACACCTCGAAAGTCATGCTCATTACCAGACCGAGACGTTTCGGTAAAACACTTACCATGTCCACCTTTTATGACTTTCTATCTCTGAATATAGACAATCCCGGTGATGTATCACTTCAGGAGAAATGGTTCAAGGATACAAAAATCTTTGATGATAAGGAATTCTGCAGTGAATACATGGGAAAGTTTCCGGTAATTTTTATTTCTCTGAAATCTATTTCCGGTGATGATTTTATTAGTGCCTACGGACGATTTGCATCAGTAATTTACGACATGTACACTCAGTTTAGATATCTTGCAGTCAGTAATAAGCTGAGTAGTGATGAAATTGAAGAATACAAACTCTATCTTAATAAGTCTTATCTTAGAGAACCTAAAAATATTGATGCTGTGAAGGATTCACTGTCTACATTATTGAGGCTCCTGAACAAACATCACGGAATTAAGCCGGTTCTGCTCATTGACGAATATGATGTCCCTATCGCCAAGGCGGCCCATAACGGCTACTACCGGGAAATGATTGACATCATCAGTCCGTTCCTGAGCAATGCCTTAAAGACCAATATGGATTTGGGCAGAGCCGTGCTTACCGGATGTTTAAGAGCGGCAAAGGAAAGTATTTTTACCGGACTTAACAATCTTCGGGTCTGCTCGGTTCTTGATTCAGGAAATGATGATCTATCCACCGGGATAGGCTTTACCAAAGAAGAAACTCAGAATGTCCTCGCATACTACGGACTTACAGACTATTACGAAGAGGTAAGGAACAATTACGACGGGTACCATTTTGGAACAACTCATATGTACTGTCCGTGGGATGTAATGAACTTCTGTGATGATAACTACAGAAAACTGAGTAAAGATAGAAATCTCATTCAGGCCGGTAACTACTGGATAAATACCAGCGGTAACGATGTTATCGAAGAATTTATGGGCTTTATCGAGCCTGAAGACGTAGACATGATGCAGGACCTTCTTGACGGTAAATCAATAACCGCGGAAGTAAGAACATCCCTGTGTTACGGTGATTTACAGGATCATGACATCAACGACTTCTGGACTCTGCTTCTCTACACCGGATACCTTACCTTTGATCCATATGATATAGATCAGAGTGATGACGAAATTCTTTACCGGCTGTACATTCCAAACCGGGAAATCAGATTATGCTTTAAATCCAGAATTCTCAATTTTTTCAAAAAAGATCCCGTTATGAAAAATCATACAAAGGGACTGATGTCAAGTCTGTTCAACGGCGAAGCAGACAAGGTACAGGAGCATCTTAACGGTCTGCTCAAAAAATATGTCTCCATCAGGGATTTTGCAACTA